>Ga0055584_100003704_pt1 | contig 15008 bp, 13 predicted proteins | sample OSDHelmetaG_FD_58716 | JGI IMG/M metagenome (GOLD analysis project Ga0055584, IMG submission 58716) | Pelagic marine sediment microbial communities from the LTER site Helgoland, North Sea, for post-phytoplankton bloom and carbon turnover... | ecosystem: Environmental > Aquatic > Marine >... | reverse complement strand
GGAATAGGCTGTAATCGACGATTACAGCCCGTAAAACGCCCGCGCATTGTCGTTGAGGATTTTATCGGCGGCGGCGGCTGACACCTTGCCATCGTCACGCAGCTTACGAAGCGCTTCGATCTCGGCGGAGGTGTCAGCATGGCCATAATCGGTGCCGACCAGCAGCGTGTCCTCGCCGGAATATTTCATCACCCAGTCGAGGTCGTCGGTTACCTGACAGGCCACATAGATATTGTTGTCTGCCATGATGGTGTCAGACAGCTCACGTCCACGTCGGCCAAAACGAATGTCCATGTCGTTGAGGGCATAGGGAATCCACTGCGCACTCACCTCAACAAATCCCCAGCGGACGGTTGGCCATTTTTCGGGGATGCCATCCATCAACAAATTATGGAAGGCTGACACCACCGGCAGTTTGGAGCGGCCAAAGCCGCATTCCTTGGCGTAGATATCGCGCACCGCAAAGCTGTTATTACCGGAATGGAAACAGATCGGCATGTCCAGTTCCGCCGCCATATCAAACAGCGGGTAGAAATAAGGCGTCGCGACGCGGCGTTCACATTCAAGCCCGCGCATAAAAATGCCACAGGCACCATTCGCTTTAGCGAATTCGAGTTCTTCGCGCACCTTATCCATCTGCAGCAAAGGTGGCATAACCACCCAGCGCAAGCGATCCGGCGCCTTTGACCAGATATCAGCAAGCCAGCGGTTATAGGATCGGCACAGAGCTAGTTCCAACTCCGGGTTCTGGGTCCAGGCCCGCAGGAAAACCGTCGGGTAGAGAACCTGCACATCGATTTCCAGCTCATCCATGTGATCGAGCCGCGCCTGCACATCAAGCATTTCGCGCGATTCCTTCGATGTGTTGGAACCGATATTGCCTTCCTTGGGCTGCAGCTTGCCATCAATGATCCAGTATTCGGTCTGCGCCCGGCCTTCAAGGTCAAGTTCCGCCGTTCCGGATTTTTGCACTACCACCATTGGCTTCAGGTGCTCAAATTCCGGATCCATATAGTTAAAGGTCGCTTCGCATTCGATGACATGCGCGTCTGAATCAATCGATCCCATATTAGCCTCCAGGTTTTAATCTCGCAGATATTTTAGACCTTATTGGAACAGGTTGAAACGGGCGGCGATACGATTTCCTGAAATAGATTAGCCTCACAAGGAGCTAGTGAACGAGCATGGCTTGTGCGGTTTACGGACGAAGGATAGGATTCAGAAAAACAGTCGGCAAATCCGCATAAACGCTGGCAAAAGGGAGCAAACTAATGACAACAGCTCTGGAAGGCATAACCGTTCTGGAATTCGCCTCTTATGTATCCGGGCCCTATGCCGGCATGATGCTGGGCGATCTCGGTGCCGAGATTATCAAGGTGGAAGATCCTAAATCCGGTGATCCATTTCGCGGCTGGGGGGCAGCAGACTATTCTGCGACCTTTGGCTCAGTAAATCGTAATAAAAAGAGCATTATTCTTGATTTGAAGTCCGAAGAGGGCGTGGCTGCCGCGGTAGCGTTAGCAGCAGAGGCCGACGTGCTGATCGAAAACTTCCGTCCTGGCACGATGGATCGGCTGGGTCTCGGCTATGACAAATTATCTACCCTCAATTCACGGCTCGTCTATTGCTCGGTCACCGGGTTTGGCGGCACCGGGCCTTACGCCAAACGGCCCGGCTATGACACGGTTGGCCAGGCGATGGGGGGTCTGCTCTCGGTTCTGACAGATCTGGAAGCCCCCAAGGGTATGGGCATTTCTCTTTCCGATCATCTGACCGGCATGATGGCGGCCTATGGTTGTTTGGGAGCGCTCGCAGCTCGCGAAAGAACCGGCAAAGGTCAGCGCGTCGAGACCTCCCTTCTCACTGCGACCCTATCCTTCCTGGGAGAGAATGCCGCCCGCTATTTTGAAGAAGGTAAAGTCCCGGGCCGGAAAACCCGAACCCAAACAGCGCAGGTCTATTCCTTTGTCGCCAGCGACGGAAAACCGTTCGTCATCCACCTGTCTTCTCCACCAAAATTCTGGAAGGGACTCTGCAAGGTCGTAGGCCACGAAGAGTGGTTTGATGACGACCGGTTCGTTGGCAAGGCGGAGCGGCGCCATAATTACGACGAGCTTGAAATTCTGTTAGGCGATGTCTTTAAAACCAAACCACGCGAACATTGGCTCAACAGACTATTGGAAGAAGATGTCCCATCGGCGCCGATCTATACGCTCGATGAAACACTGGCCGATCCACAGGTACAGCACCTCGGAATGGTGCGCGACGTCGCGCATCCCAAGGTCGGGTCAGTCAAGCTGGTCGAAAGCGGTGTTCGCATGTCAGACACACCACCCGAAATTCGAACGGCTGCCCCATTACATGGTGAGCACACCGAGGAAATCTTACAGAGGATAGCGAAAAAAGCAGGGGCGGCAGAATGATCGAACCATCTACCCATTTACGGGATAAATATGCCCTCGTTGGTGCGGGTCATAGTCGGTTGGGCAAAGTCCCCGGCGTTTCGGCGCAGGGGTTACTCGAAGAAGCAATGCTCAATGCGCTCGATGATGCCGGGCTCACGACACAGGACGTTGATGGCCTGATCTGCCGCGGACCGGATGAGATCTACACGTTTCACCAGGTAATGGGGGAACGGCTCGGCATCGACGCGAGCTTCTCCACAACCCTGACCAATGGCGGCGCCAGCCAGGTGATGGGGGTGGCACTCGCCGCCATGGCCATCGATGCCGGCATGGCAAGCTGTGTTCTGGTTGGCTATGGCCGGGATAACTGGTCGCGCGTCCATGCCAACAAGGAAAATCATATGCGGGGTTCCGGCCGTCCACAGCAAATGTATGGCATGGAGTTCGGGCCTGAGTTTGGTTATTACGGCGCGATCGCCGCGCATGGATTCGGCGCACAGCGCCATATGCATGATTATGGCACGACGCGCGAACAGTTTGGCGCGATTTCTGTCGCCTTTCGGAACCACGCGCTGAACAATCCCGACGCGGTAATGAAGAAGCCGCTGACCATGGGGGATTATCTCGGCGGGCGGATGATTGTTGAACCGTTCAGCCTGTTTGATTGTTCACTACAAACCGATGCTGCTGGAGCGGTTGTTGTGACCTCTGCTGAACGGGCAAAAGATTTGCGTCAAAAACCGGTGCTGATCAAAGGCTTTGGTACCGGCAATAATATCAGCGGCTGGTTCAACGGCAACAACATGACCCATACCGGCGCGATCCAGTCTGGCAAAACAGCCTATGCAATGGCCGGTGTTGGTCCGGAAGATATCGATTACGCGCAAATCTATGACTGCTTTACCTACATGGTCCTGGTTCAGCTTGAGGATTACGGTTTCTGTAAAAAAGGCGAAGGGGGTGAATTTGTCGCGTCGGGCGCGCTGGCGCTCGATGGCGCAATGCCGACCAACACCTCTGGCGGCCAGCTATCGGAAGCCCATGTTGAAGGTATGCTCCAGGTCGTAGAGGGTGTTCGGCAACTGCAAGGCATCTACGGCCCCGAACGTCAGGTGCCAAAAGCCGAGATCGGATTGGTTTCCGGTCACGGGGGCAACACGGTCTGTGAATCTACTCTTATTCTGGGAGCGGCCTGATGTCTGATGATTACGCAAAAGCCATACCCGTCCCGGGACCGGAGTCTCTTCCGTTTTGGGAGGGCGCAAAGAACCATCAGCTAATGATCCAAAAATGTTCAGACTGCGAGCATCACTGGTTTCCGCCGTCTACCGTTTGCACAGGCTGTGGCAGTCGCAATATTGAATGGGTTGCGTCTTCCGGCAAAGGCACCGTATTTAGTTTTGTCGTCTTTCACAGGCTTTATCACAAAGGCTGGGACGGCGCGATACCCTATGCCGTCGCGGTTATCGAATTGGAGGAAGGCGCACGGATGCTCAGTAATGTCATTGGGGTCCCTGTTGACGAGGTCAAATGTGACATGCCGGTGGAGGTGATCTTCGAAGACGCGACCAGCGACCTTTCCTTGCCGAAATTCAAACCGGTTTAGCGGGTTCCTCGGAGGGATCACCGGGGAGAAACCAGAAGGCCGCGGCGCTGCCGATCACACAGCCGGCAATGATATAAGACATTGGCAAAGCGGTGCCATCGTGAAAATACCCGACCAAGGCTCCCACCAGGGCACCGGTCCCAAACCTGACAAAACCAAGCATCGCCGATGCCGTCCCGGCGAGGTGTGGGAAATATTCCATCGCCCCTGCGGTGGCGTTCGCATTCACCATATTATGGGGCATCATAAAGATGACTACCGGGATGACGATTCCGAAGAGACCAAAACCGCCATAGGCCGCGCTGGCCGCAAGCCCTATACCACCGAGCAACGCTAGCGTCGTGCCGACCGCAAGCATACGGCGTACGCCAAACCGGATGACCAGACGGCTATTGAGGTAGGAGCCGATCATGATGGCAAAGATGTTCAGCGCGAACAGAATGCCAAAATCTTCCGGCGCGACACCAAAGAGATCAATGTAGATAAATGGGGTGCCGGATAGCTGTGCGAACATCGTCGCAAAAGACAGTCCGCCACAGATCATATAACCCGCGGCGCGCCTATGGCAGAGGACGATCCAATAATCGCGCATGATTTTGCTGACGCTCGATTTCACCCGTTTCTCAGGCGGGTGAGTTTCAGGCAGCCTGAGAACACCGAGGATGAAAGCAATAATACCGAACGCCGACAGCACCCAGAAAATCAGGCGCCAATCGGCAAAGAATTTTAACAGATAGCCGCCAACGAAAGGCGCAATCAAAGCCGCAAGTGATGGGATCAGGAGCATAAGCGACAAGGCCCTGGCGCCTTCCAGCTTATCGTAAAGGTCACGGATAATAGCTCGTGACAAAACAATTCCAGCAGCACCCCCAATGGCCTGAAAGAAACGCGCCAGGATCAACTCGTTAATTGTGTCGGCTAATACACAGAGAATGCTCGCGACCGAGTAGATCGCGATACCCACCAGCAAAACGTTGCGACGGCCTATTCGATCAGAGACCGGTCCATAAACCAGCTGTCCGGCACCAAAAGCGATCGTAAAGGCACTAAGCGTCAATTGAGCCTTGCCTGGGGTGGTCCGAAAGAAATCCACCAACTCTGGTAAGGCTGGCAAATACATGTCCATCGACATGGGGCCAAAGGCCGTTAAAATCCCGAGGACGATTAGAACGGCAGCGCCGGTTGCAGAGCTGGGCATAGATACTCACTACCAAAGAACCGGTGGAGAGACAAAACGCTCAGCCTGACCAGTTGAAAAACAAAAACTGTCTCACGAAATCCCGTCACACTCTACCGGATGCCGCGATACGAACAGGAAGATAGTAGGATTTTATAACGTAGATTTGTAGCGACTGCCATCCGCGCTACGTCGCGGGCCCGTTCAAGCGTGATTTCTATAGCCAGCTTGATAAGGGACTAAATAGCGTCTCGGTCAGCGGATGTGATCGTACTGATCCGGACACAGCCTTTGATCACCACCAGCATGCTGACACCGGGATCGCCTTTGCGAAAAATTGTCTCGCCGGTACTGAAGGTCATCAGACGCGCATGATGCGCCAGCCGGTCGACATCTTCGTCATCCAGGGATTCAATAAATGTATGCGCAAGAAGCAAGGACTTCTTGTCTTGTACCGATAAAGGCCGTGTCTCCTTCGAGCCGTCCGGCATTGGGACTCCCCTCACCTCGCCAGTCTGCTTTCAGGAAAATTGGTCAGTCACCATCGTCCTCATTGCCAAGTGATTTTACAAGCTTGAAGACACGGGTCCGCACCAATTTATCCCGGATGAGATAATAAGCACGAACGAATGCGAGAGTCTCCCCACTTCGATAAATTTCAGGATCACTTTGTGTAATGCCTTGCTCATCGGGATCGACCGGCTGATCAGTACCAGTTGAACTTGTCCCGTAAGTCGGCAATCCGAGGAAGAAAAACTCAGGTTCAACGCTCAGAATTTGGCTGATTTCAAAGAGCCGACTCGCCGAAATCCGATTACTGCCGTTCTCATATTTCTGAATTTGTTGAAAAGTTAAGCCCAGCGCATCACCAAGCTTGGTCTGGCTTATGCCCAATATGCGGCGTCGGAGACGTACCCGACTGCCAACATGTATATCAACTTCGTGTATACCCTTGGACTCTACTGATGATGGCAATTTTCTAGAAACCACCAGGCACTTCCTAAATTTACTAAATATAACAGGTTTCCCTACTCATTAATAAATCCCTGAAATAACAGTATAATTTAGACTATGATTTATATCACATGTCAATGACGCTACACGTCAAAGTGAGGGTTTCTTATTCGGAAAGGATTGTCGCCGCAATTTTCTCGCCAACCATTATCGTCGGCAGGTTGGTATTGGCGCACGGCACCATTGGCATGATTGACGCGTCGCAAACCCGCAATCCGCCTACGCCATAGACTCGTCCCGACGGATCTGTCACCGCCCCAGGGTCGTTTTCTGCACCCATTCGGCAAGTGCAGGATGCATGCCAGTGACCGAGCACCGTTGATCTAATCCACTGCTCCATAACTACCTGGTCCGCAAGGAGCTCATCAATCGACGGGCCATCGGCAATCATGTTCTTGATGATCCATTTTCGGGCTGGTGGTAGCGCATCCATTACCTGTGCACCAAGCCAGGTCTGAAACTTGTTCCACGGGCTATAGACAGCGATCTTGCGGGCCAGCGGGCTGTAGCTGATGGGAAAGATTTCATGTACCGCTTCCCGGATCAATTCATGCTGATGCAACTTTACAGCCATACGCGTCCCCATCACCAACCGTTCGAGGTCACGCGGATCGGAACACATATCAAAATCAACATCGGGGCGAATGGCGGGGTTGGGTGACTTAAGTTTGACCTCGCCGGTCGAATAAGATCGGTTCACCCAGATCATTACCAAGCCGAGCCGTGAGCCGATGTCATGCCAGGCAGCTTTATTGGTGGGCACCAGATACATATCCCCCGCTGGGATGCCCTCAAGCCCTGAAGACCATCTCAGCCCGGCGAGCATTTGTCGTCTAAGACCAGGGGTGAGGCGTGATCCCGGCTTCATATAGGAACCAAAATTAACGCCGGGATGCTCCATCAGATGTTTACCAACACCGGCGCGGTCGGCAACGACATCGATTCCCAACGCCGTGAGTTCATCCGCTGGCCCAATACCAGAACGCAGTAGCATCGTCGGCGATTGTAACGCACCTGCGCAGACGATGACTTCCTTGGCTCGAACATCCATCTCACCATCAGGGCGACGTACCCGGGCACCGACGACCTGACGGCCCTCAAATAACAGATGCTGAACCATCGCCTGATCGATGATCGAGAAATTTGCCCGCGCCCGAACTTCGCGGGTCAAATAGGCCGTCGCCGCCGATACCCGCTGGTCATCAATGTTGTTGATCGATAGCGGGAAATACCCATCCGAGAACACGCCATTCTGGTCCTCGATATTTTCCCAGCCGCTTTCCTTAACGGCCTGCATGACCGCGCTGGTATAGCCCGGCCAGCGATCCGGGAATAACCGCCTGATCCCGATCGGCCCCTCAGCACTGTGCATCGGTCCGTCAAAGTCACGATCACTCTCAAGCTTCTTGAAATAAGGCAGGACACCATCCCAGCCCCAACCCTTAGCACCCTTTTCTTCCCACTCATCGTAATCCGATGGCAGACCTCGATTGGCGCACATGCCGTTGATCGATGATCCACCACCCATCACCCGACCCGCCGTATAGCGCGGACGATTGCGCTCATCAGGCGCATTGCTGGGCTTAGGCTGAAAGGCCGCGGTAAAGCCAGACCAGGTAAAGCGTGGATTGCTGTGCGCCGTGCCCGCGAAACTATCGAGCAGTTCGGGCGGAACATCACCCGGCGGGTGGTCTTCCCCCGCTTCCAGCAACAATACGTTATTCGACGAGCGTTCACTGAGGCGGGCCGCGAGAACGCACCCCGCAGAACCGCCACCGACGATCACATAGTCGTATTTCAGCACCGCAGAATCAGACATGAGAAATCATTTATCTTGTTCGATCTGCTGCGTTACCGCGGACGGCCTTTTTCAAATTTTTCAGTGAAATCCAGCGGCGGCGTATAGGGCAGTGACTTGGACGTAAAGACTTCGATCTGCGGTCTGATATCGCCGACATCATCGATTGTGCCGATCTTGATATTCTTTATCCCTTCAGCGCTCGACCCGGAACCGAACAGCTGTGATCCACACTTGCCACAAAATTCCTTGGTCATCGTGCTGCCGCTATCGGCGGTATGCTGATAGCGGCTGGTTTCACCCTGCAGCACCGTTAAATCTTCTTCTTTAACAAACACATTGGTGGCAAAGGCCGAGCCAGTCGCACGACGACAATCATCGCAGTGACATTGCGCAACCCGTACCGGCTCGCCGTTCACTTCATAACGAACCGCCCCGCAAAGGCAGCCTCCGGTAAATTCAGCCATCTCCTATTCTCCACTGATGTAATTCTGTGACCTCTATCGCACCATGGTTCTGGATTTATATCAACATGCCGCCATCAGACCCTCTTGCGCGACTCATACGGTCCTGTGAAATTACAGGGAATTTATCGCACGGAGGGACACCATGGCATCAGATGACAAACCAGTCGCAGACGACGATGTTATGTTTGAGGGGTTGATCCGGGCCTCGGGCGTCCCTGTTTCAGAGCAGGAAAAACAACATCTTCGCAAAGCCTATTCGTCCCTCATGGGGCTAGCGGCGAGAACCCGCAAAACGGGCCGTAGCTGGGATGTCCGCATGCTGCCGGTCTATTCCCCCAAACCACCAAAGGGATCATGACGATGAATGTAGACCGTGGCGTCCCAACCATCGCTGAAGCCGCCCGCCAGATAAAAGCCGGTATGCTCTCTCCCGTCGGTTTGGTGGAACTCTGCCTGGCGCGCATCGAGAAATTTGAGCCGACCATACAGGCCTTCCACACGATCTTTGCCGATGAAGCGCGAGCTGCCGCCAAACAGGCTGAAAAGGAAATTGAGGCGGGACACTATCGCGGCCCTCTGCACGGCATCCCCATCGGGCTGAAAGACGTCTTTTATCTAAAGGGCTACAAGACGACATCCAATTCCCGAGTTATGCAGAATTTTGAGGCCGACGAAGACGCCGCCGTAGTCACCAAACTTCGCGATGCCGGTGCCATCTTTATGGGCCAACTCAACACCTATGAATTCACCTTCGGCGGTAGGCCGACCTTCGACGCGCTCTATCCGCCTGCGCGCAATCCTTGGGACATCACGCGCTCCACCGGTGGGTCGAGCAGCGGCTCAGGCGCGGCAGTCGCCGCCGGGTTTTGCCTTGGCGCGCTTGGTAGTGATGCTGGCGGCTCTATCCGCACACCATCAGCGTTTTGTGGCGTCGCCGGGATGAAGGCAACCTTTGGCCGCGTCAGCGCCTTTGGTGATTTACCCCTGTCCTTTTCCTTCGATTGCGTCGGACCAATGACCTGGACCACTGAGGACAGCGCCCTCATGCTGCAAGCCCTGGCAGGGCATGACGAACGCGACCCGGGCAGCGTTGAAACACCCGTGTCTGACTATATTACGCCGCTGAATGCAGGCGTAAGAGGGCTCAAGATTGGAATGATCCGCCACTTCTATACAGATGATTTCGAAGCCCCTCCGGAAATTGTCAAAGCTATCGACGGCGTTGGCAACACGCTTCGTGATCTTGGCGCGACTGTCGGGGAAATAAATGTCTCTCCACTGATCGACTGGCATGCTGTTGGCCGCGTCATCCTGCCAGCCGAAGCGTTCACCATTCACGAAGAAAACCTCCAGAACCATTGGGAGGATTTTGGTCCCCTGGCGCGCAACCGTATGATGCTGGGCAGTCTCGTCCGGGCTGTCGATTACATTCAGGCACAGCGGCGACGTACCGAGCTGCTCGAGGAAATTGAAACAGCGCTCACCGAATATGACGTCATTATCACGACGGCGATGCTGACACCGCAGCCACCACTGGATGACAAAGCGCCCTTCCCTTTCCTTGACGTGCCGATGATCGCGGTGCCGTTCAATTTGTCCCTGCACCCCGTCCAGACTGTGCGCGCCGGGTTCTTTGACGACGGCATGCCGATCGGGGCGCAAATCGTCGGGCGTAACTGGGACGAAGCAACGGTACTTACAGTCGCCCATAGTTTTGAAAAAGAGGCTGGCCTGCTGAAACGTTTCCCTGATTTGGCTTAAGGAATTTACCTGTCGGCCTTGATCGAAGCCCGTGAGGGGGTCAGGATAGCGCATAAATAAAGAACGCTGTTCAGGGAGGAATCGTGGGACAATTTGCAATGGGTCAATCGGTGCCGCGTACCGAAGACCCCCGTTTGCTACGCGGCGGTGGCCGCTATGTCGACGACATCAGATTACCAAACGAATGCCATGCCTATATGCTGCGCACCCCGCATGCCCATGCGCGCATTGTCAGTATTGACTGCGAAGCGGCGCGATCCATGCCGGGCGTCATTGCAATCTATACCGGCGAAGACTGGGTAGCAGATGGCCATGGCCAACACCCGGCGGGGCATAATCGGGTTCGTCGCGATGGTTCTCCCTTATATGTGCCAACCCGCCACGCGATTGCGCATAAAGAGGTAAAGGTCACCGGCGACATCGTTGCCATGGTGGTCGCAGAGTCTGTCAATCTCGGCAAAGACGCTGCTGAACAGATTGTGGTCGAGTACGATCTCCTGCCGGTGATCACGGAGGGCACTCAGGCAAGGGCAGAAGGCGCACCCGTCCTGCACGAAGGTTGCGACGACAATGAGGGTTATTTTTATACGGCGGGAAACAAAGAGGCGGTAGAAGCAGCGATCGCTTCTGCGCATCACGTCACGCGGCTGACCACAAAAATAAATCGGATCACAGCCAACACGATGGAACCCCGCTCCTGCATTGGCGATTACGACCACCGGTTTGACCGCTACATCCTGATGGGGGGCACCCAGCGACCGCATCTTTTGCGAAAAACTTTGGCAATTGACGTTTTCGGAGTGCCGGAAACCGCTGTCAAAATGGTCACACCCGATGTCGGCGGCAGTTTTGGCATGAAAGGCGGCCACGCGCCAGAAAATCACGCCTGCATGTGGGCCGCCAAAAAAATTGGCCGACCCGTTCGCTGGGTTTGTGAACGCAGCGACGGCCATGTTACGGATTATCATGACCGGGACCAGCTCACCGACGCGCAGCTGGCGGTCAGCGAAACTGGCGAATTCCTGGCCCTGAAGGTCAGCAATATTTGTAATATTGGTGCCTGGCTCGACCCCGGCGGAACAATTTCACCCGCCGGTCACCTTGGTGGATTAGCTGCAACGTACAAAACGCCGTTGATTTATGCAGAGGCCTCCGCCGTCTTTACCAATACCAGCGCCAATGGTCCGTTTCGTGGATCAGGTCGCCCGGAAGCCTCCTATGTCATGGAACGACTGATTGATAATGCCGCACGCGAATTGAATATGGACCGGGCGGAAATCCGACGCCGCAATATTGTGCCGCCAGAAGACATGCCGTTTAAAACCGGCCTGCTCTATACCCTCGATTGCGGTGAATTTGGCGAAAACATGGAGAACACCCTGAAGATGGGTGATTATGACGGTTTCGAAGCCCGCCGCGAAGCAGCGCGCAAGGACGGGAAACTCCGTGGTCTTGGTATCGCCAACTTTATCGAACAAACCGCTCAGCTGGACGGCGAAACCGTCAGTATCCAGTTTGATCAATCCGGCACAGTGACGGTCATCCCCGGCTCTGTTGATCACGGTCAAGGCCATGACACGATGTACAAGATCGTCGTATCTGATGCGCTCGGGATCGATGAAGAAGATATCCGGGTATCCTATGGTGACACTGATTCCCTGCCTTATGGTGGCGGGACCTATGCCTCGCGTACCGCCATACTCGGCAGTTCGGCAGCTGTCCGGGCGATCGACAAAATTCTTGAAAAAGGCACCAAAATTGCCGCCCATATTCTGGAATCAGCCGATGCCGATATCGAATTTTCAAATGGCTCTTTCCGCGTCGTTGGTACCGACAAAGAAGTCACTATCCAGGATGTGGCCAGGGCGTCATACAGAAGCGATCTATTGCCAGAAGGCATGGAACGCGGCCTGTTTGATACTGATACTTTCACACCGGGCACACCGACTTTTCCCAATGGTTGCCATGTCGTTGAGGTTGAGATTGAACCGGAAACCGGCGTCACCGAAATCCTGAAATATTCGGTTACAGATGATGTCGGAACCGTCATCAACGCCCTGACCCTCGAAGGCCAAATCCACGGTGGTATCGGACAGGGTGTCGGACAGGCTTTCACAGAAGGCATACAGTATGACGCTGATGGCCAGCTTCTGACCGGATCGTTCCTCGATTACGGGATGCCGCGGGCTGATGACATGTGCAGTTTCGATCTCGACAATAACCCGGTCCCGACCAAGCTCAACCCGGTCGGGGCCAAGGGTGCTGGCGAGGCCGGCAATGTGGGTGCGCTGGCAGCAATTATGAATGCTGTTGTCGATGCATTAGCACCGCTGGGGATCGAAAATCTGGATATGCCGGCAACGCCAGAGAAAGTCTGGCGCGCCATTCAGGATGCCAAAGCCTGACGGTTATTCCGCAAGGATCGTTGCCGATATTTTTTCACCAATCATAATGGTGGATATATTGGTATTGGCACAGGGCACCATTGGCATGATCGAGGCATCGCATATGCGCAGCCCCTCAACGCCATAAACCCGGCCTGCGGGATCTGTCACGGCACCCGGATCATCTTCTGCCCCCATGCGGCAGGTGCAGGAGGCATGCCAATGGCCGAGAACCGTCTTGCGGATCCATTGCTCAATCGTGGACTCATCTTCGAGCAAATCGGCAATCGAAGGGCCGGTGGAAATCATGTTCTCTATAATCCAGCGGCGAGCAAAGGAAGAAGCATCCATCATTTGCGCGCCAATCCAGGTCTGCACGCGGTTGAAAGTACTATAGACGCCTACTTTGCGCGCCCGCGTTCCATAGCTGACCGGGAACACATCAAGCACCGCATCCTGAATTTCTGGCCTTGCGCAAAGCTTCGCCATCACGCGGACACCTGCAATCATGCGATCCATATCCCGACGGTCGGAACACATGTTGAAATCGACATTGGGTTCGCCAAAAATATCATCAGCCTTCAATGTCACCTCTCCAGTTGAATAGGACTTATTCACCCAGAGCTGCATGATCCCCATGCGATCCCCGATGGGATGCCAGGCGGCACGGTTGGTGGGAACAATATACATATCGCCCGCAGGCACGCCTTCAAGACCAGACGACCAGCGCACCGCCGCAATCATATGTGTCGGCAGACCTGGTGTGAGCCGCGCCTCTTTCTTGAGATAAGCGCCAAAATTAACGCCAGGATGCTCCATCAGATGCTTACCAACGCCTGGCCGGTCAGCAACGACATCGATGCCAAGCTCCGAGAGTTCCGCCTCCGGCCCAATCCCGGAGCGCATCAAAAGCGGCGGCGTATGCAGAGCTCCGGTACAAACAATGACTTCCTTTGCCTTCACATCGAAAATTTCACCACGACGAATGACCCGTGCCCCGATGACTTTCTTACCGTCAAACAGCAAACGCTTAACATGGGCTCGATCCAGCATGTCAAAATTGGCACGCGCCCGGACTTCATTTGTCAGATACGCTGTCGAGGCAGATATCCGCTTGCCATCGATATTGTTCATCGGGATAGGAAAGTAACCATCCTCGAAAACACCGTTTTGGTCTTTCAGGTTTTTCCAGCCATCTTTTTCGGCAGCCTTTATCGAGGCGGCCGTAAAGCCCGGCCATTGATCTTCAAACAACCGTCGGAGCCCAATCGGTCCCTCATCCCCGTGAAGCGGGCCGTCAAAATCACGATCACTTTCAAGCTTTTTGAAAAAAGGCAGGACACCTTCCCAATTCCAACCTTTAGCTCCCAGTTCCTCCCAGCCGTCAAAGTCACTGGGCAGACCGCGATTGGCGCACATGCCATTAACCGACGAACCGCCACCAATCACGCGGCCCTGATTATAGCGTCGTTCCGGACGTTCATCAGGCGCATTGCTGGAACGAGGCAAAAAACGGGCGCTCAGACCAGGCCATGTATAGAGCGGAGCGCCCTTGGCTGTTGCGACAAAATTATTATTAAGATCTGCCGGTTCGCTGCCAGGCGGGAAATCCTGCCCGGCTTCCAGCAACAGAACATTGTTGGTGGATCGCTCGGTCAACCGGCTCGCAAGCACACTGCCCGCCGAACCGCCGCCGATGATGATGTAATCCAGTTGCTTGCCGCCAAAGTCAGCCACGACCGATCCTCCCTGTTTTTTTATATTTCAGGAAGGATACACCCGATTGAGCCACATGCAACGGGACGGCAAAGCGCCTTATTCAGCTGCGGCCAGCGTATAAGGCACGGCACCCTCTACGACCGGATTAGTATCCTGGACCGTAAGCCGCCGGAGCATCCGCCGTTCATCTCGGGGAAAATCTGACCTGGCATGAATAGTGCAGCGATTGTCCCACATGACCAGATCGCCGACTTTCCATTCATGTTCATAAACGAACTCTGGCCGTTTCTGATGCTCAAACAGCTCCGCCAATATTTCGTCACTCTCTTCTTTAGGGATGCCGACGATCTCTTCCGTCATCAGTTCGCTTACAAATAATGCCGTCCGTCCTGTTGCCGGATGTTTACGAAATACCGGGTGGGCAAAATGAGGAAAGTTCTCGCGGTCATACTTCTCTTTGGTTTTAAGCGTCGTTCCATACTCATAGACCTGCATAGCCTTTTTACCATCGAGCCGTCGTTTCAGATCCTCCGGCAATTGTTCTGCAGCCGCATAACAGTTCGAAAACAACGTATTACCGCCCCAGCTCGGCAGTTCCATCGCGTAAAGCATGGTCGCCTTTGATGGATATTCGAAATAGGCCGTATCGGCGTGAAACGTCATCTCTCCGTCAGGAA
>Ga0055584_100003703_pt1 | contig 15010 bp, 19 predicted proteins | sample OSDHelmetaG_FD_58716 | JGI IMG/M metagenome (GOLD analysis project Ga0055584, IMG submission 58716) | Pelagic marine sediment microbial communities from the LTER site Helgoland, North Sea, for post-phytoplankton bloom and carbon turnover... | ecosystem: Environmental > Aquatic > Marine >... | reverse complement strand
GATATTCTGGCTGCAGGATAATGAATCCCATGTGTTATTAGACCATTTGGGGCCCGAACCGCTGTCAGCGGGCTTTTCAGGAGACTATCTATTCGAACGATCCAGAGGTCGGCGTGTTGCCGTAAAGACCTTTATTATGAATAGTCAGATCGTCGTTGGCGTCGGAAATATCTATGCGAACGAGGCGCTCTATAGAGCAGGTATCAGACCTGATCGTTTAGCAATGCGGGTCGGGAAAGCTCGCTATGAAAGATTGGTAGATGTGATCAAGTCGGTGTTAGCAGAAGCTATAGCAGCAGGTGGCACAACGTTGCGTGACTTTGTCAAAGAAGACGGAACACCTGGGTACTTCAGTTCCAATCTTGCAGTCTATGGTCGAAAAGGTGAACCCTGTCTTCAGTGTGGACGTTTATTACGAGAAATTCGTCAGGTTGGGCGTAGCACCGTATTTTGTAGTCATTGTCAGCGCTGACAGGGACACTGGTAAAATCATCTATTATTCTTTAGAATTAATCACTTACACTGCATATTTATATTAATTACTTAGATTCGACATGGAGTCTGCCATGGCTAGATTACACATCAACAGGACCGCGAAGCGGATCAACACGGTATTTTTGACCGGTTTGCTGGTGCTTGCCCCGTCAATTTCGATAGCGGAAAGAGTTGAGGAAAATCCCAGTATGTTTCGTATGCTCGGTGATTTGCTCGTTGCTAGGCCGTTGGGTTTGGTAGTAGCCACCGTCGGTACTGCAGCGTTTGTAGTCAGTTTGCCTGTTTCCGTGCTCGGTGGAAACGCGGATGAAGCCGCTCAAAAGATGGTGGTTGAGCCAGCAAAAGAAGTGTTTATGCGTTGTCTGGGTTGCAGCACGTCCGGTAAGAAAGAAAAAATCAAGAACGAGAATTAAGCGACTAGTCTATGCGCCCGGTCTTGAGGGCTTCTGCAACGGCGGGATGAACGAATTCTGTAATATCACCACCGTAACTGGTGATCTGACGGACCAGCGTCGATGATATGTAGGCGTAACGTTCAGAGGGCGCAAGAAAAATAGTTTCTAATCCAGGTTGTAATACCCTATTCATCCCAAGCATCTGAAATTCATACTCGAAGTCTGTTACCGTGCGGATGCCTTTCAAAATAACATTGGCGTTGACCTCCCGAGCGAAGTCCACGGTTAGTGTATTAAAGCCCATAATCTCAACGTTTTTGATATGTCCGAGAACTTCTTTAGCAAGATCGACACGCAGTCCAAGTTCGCCAGGTGATTTATGGGGGCTGGTGGCGATTCCTAATATGACTGAGTCAAAGAGTGTTGCAGCTCTTTCGACTAAATCGGTATGGCCATTGTGAATTGGGTTGAAAGTGCCGGGATAAAGGACTGTAGTCATAAGTATGTTGGAAATTCAAAGAGCCGCAATAATGAACACATTAGTCGCAAAAATCTAGCGGCAGACATTCAGGGGCGTAAAGAGATAGTAATAGACTTTTCCCGCCCGGCTACTCCGGAATTTCGAAAAGCCATTGAGATCTGAAATCTCCTGGTTTGTTTCAACATAAAGATAACTCTTTTCATGCATGATTGGGCCTAGCATGGGTAGAATTAGGGACAGCTCATCTGAATCGAAGGGCGGGTCAAGAAATACAATGTCATAAGATTCAATAGTGTCGTGTACAAAATCAGCTGCAGGACGACAGGAGATGTTGTAGTTCTGTGCCTGTATAGCGTCAAAAGTTGTTTGCAGCTGGCGATAAACTGAGGGTGATTTTTCTACCAGGGACACTTGTCTGGCCCCTCGCGATAAGGCTTCGAGGCTGAGGATCCCGCTACCGGCATACAACTCAAGGCACGATGCGCCGGGAATCATAGTTTGAAGCCAGTTAAACAAAGTTTCCCGTACACGATCAGGCGACGGGCGTAATTCCGGCGCTTGGGAAAAAGATATTTTGCGGCCGCGCCACTTTCCGCCGATAATTCTTAATTGTCCGTTACGCATACGACATCATAGATTTGTTGGGTTATCTAAAGGAGCCCTGAGATTGATAGAAGACAATGTTGCAGAAGAAAAAGCGCATAGCAAGTTGAGTTTAATCGGCCGGATAGCTCAAGGGCTTGGAAAGACGCGATCGAATCTCAAGGAAGGCATTGAGAAGCTGGTGCTGGGCGAGAAGAGCATCTCTCAATCATTGATTGATGAGATTGAAACGACTTTGTTGTTGGCGGATGTTGGTGCATTGGCTGTGGCAGACATTATGAATGAGCTTACCCAGCAAGTTGCGAGGAAGGAGCTTGATAACGCAGATGCCCTCTACGAGCATTTGAAGTTAGCACTTACAAACCTGCTAATACCGTGTGAACAAGCCCTGGTCTTCGATCAGCGGCCTTTAGTGATACTGACGGTAGGGGTTAACGGCGCTGGCAAGACTACGACTATCGGCAAGTTGGCGCATTACTATAAAGACCAGGGTAAATCCGTTGTGCTTGCAGCTGGTGACACATTTAGGGCTGCTGCGGTTGAACAATTGCAGTCCTGGGGAGAGAAAATCGAAGTCCCGGTCATCGCTCAGAGTCAGGGGGCGGACAGTGCATCGGTGATTTACGACGCTATGGCTTCGGCACAGTCTCGAGGTCAGGACCTCTTGATTGCCGATACAGCAGGCAGGTTACAAAATAAAAAAAATCTGATGGAGGAACTATCGAAAATAACACGAGTACTTGGCCGGTTGGATCAAGCGGCACCCCATGAAGTGTTGCTGGTGCTGGATGCTGGTACAGGACAAAATGCAATTTCTCAAGCCAAGGAGTTTCTTGATGTTGTACAGGTGTCTGGGATTGTTTTGACAAAACTGGATGGCACGGCAAAGGGAGGTGTGATATTTGCAATCGCTAAACAGCTTGGTATCCCGATTCGCTTTATTGGTGTGGGTGAAGGTGTGGAAGATCTCCAGCCTTTCTCCGCAGAACAGTTTGTGAATGCATTGTTTGGCGACCGTCTTGATTCGATTTGATAATGTAAGTAAGCGCTATCCTGGGGGTAAGGAAGCTCTTTCTCGGGTTAGTTTTGAAATTGATTCGGGTGAAATGGTATTTCTGACAGGCCATTCAGGCGCGGGCAAAAGTACGCTGATGAAGCTCATTATTGTAATGGAGCGGGCCAGTCAGGGTCAGGTATTCGTACATGGTCTTAATGTTAATCGCATTGCGGAAAAACAGATCCCTCCCCTACGTAGAGATATCGGGGTCGTTTTCCAGAACCATCAGTTGCTCTTTGATCGCACAGTGTTCGACAACGTTGCTTTGCCATTGATCATTGCAGGATTCCAACACCGGGAAGTCGGCCGACGGGTTCGAGCAGCACTTTCGAAGGTTGGGTTGACGGACAAAGAGCGGGTACTGCCGATCGCTCTTTCGGGAGGTGAACAACAACGGGTGGGTATCGCACGAGCTGTGGTAAATCGCCCGCAGTTACTGCTGGCAGATGAGCCCACTGGCAATTTGGACCCCGGATTGTCGGCAGAGATTATGAAGCTGTTTCATCAATTCAACCAAGTTGGCGTTACAGTAATGATTGCGACTCACGATCTCGAGCTGGTTTCACGGTTAAAGAAACGTGAACTACAACTCCATGAAGGACGTTTGGTGAACCATGAATAGCGGTGCTACGGCAGCGGTTTCGGGTCGCAGGGATCAAATGTTGGCATGGCTTGCCAATCATCGGCAGGTGTCTTCGGAGACCCTTATGGCATTGCTGGCCAATTGGGTTACTAGTGCCATGACCTGGATGGTGCTCGGTATTGCGCTCGCGCTACCGGTTTTTTTGTATTTGGTGCTTCTCAACATTGTGGCCCTAAGTGGTGATTTTGATGGCAATCCTCGCATTAGTATCTACCTGCAGCAGGATGCCACGGCCTCAGAAACCGAGCAGGCACTTAGACTGGTCAGAGACCACCCGGATACTCAAGAAGTAAAGCTCATCACACCCGATGAGGCCCTTGCAGATTTTCAGGCACGATCAGGGTTTGGTGACGTATTAAATAGTTTAGAACGCAATCCACTACCTCCTGTCATTGAACTTGCGCCAAGGAATACTGAACCATATGCGTTACGTCAGCGCATTGTGGAAATCGAGGCCCAGCCTTTTGTTGATCTGGTTGTGGTTGACCTCGCATGGATTGAACGACTATTTGCGTTTGTATCATTCGGCGAACGGGTCGCCTGGGCTTTGACTTTAATCTTGTCTCTGGGCGTACTGCTGGTAGTTGGCAACACGATTCGGCTTGCTATAGAGAGTCGACGTACAGAAATCGAGGTAGTCAAACTAGTGGGCGGAACTGATAATTTTGTTCGTCGACCGTTCCTCTATCTCGGCTTTTGGTATGGCCTGGGAGGGGCGATTACGGCATGGATTCTAGTTCAGACTTGTCTCCAATTTTTAGCGGGCCCAGTTGAATTGATCGCTCAGTCTTACCAGGACGATTATTCCCTCCAGGGACTAAGCGTCATGAATAGCATAGGATTGTGTCTTGCAGGATCAGCTTTAGGTATTCTAGGCGCGGCCTTTGCTGTAAGTAAGCATTTACATACTTTCTCGGCGGCGATGGTGGCCGAAGGTTAGCACTCTAGATAATTGAGTGCTAAAATCGTTTCCCCCTGCAACTTTTTGGATTTGTCGTGAGTACTGGTATACAACAGCTGGATGTAATGTCGCCTGGTGGCAACCTTGAGTCTTACCTTCAAAATGTAAACTCAATACCCCTGTTGTCAGCGGAGCGCGAAGCTGAGCTCGCAGAGAAGCTTTTTCATCAAGGTGATGTTGATGCGGCACGGCAGCTGGTACTCAGCCACCTCCGATTCGTGGCTTACGTTGCACGATCTTTTTCCGGCTACGGCTTGTCAGAGGCTGACCTGATTCAGGAAGGCAATGTTGGCTTGATGAAGGCTGTTAAGCGGTTCAATCCGGAGTTTAAAGTTCGTTTGGTGTCATTTGCGGTGCACTGGATCAAAGCGGAAATTCACGAGTTTATCCTCAAGAATTGGCGCATCGTTAAGATCGCAACCACCAAATCTCAACGAAAACTGTTCTTCAATCTGCGCGGTGCAAAGAAACGCCTTGGTTGGATGAATGAGCAGGAGGTCAACGACATTGCAGAGACTTTGGGTGTGGACCCACAGACTGTTCGCCAGATGGAAGGTAGATTGGCTGCGCGGGATGCATCTTTTGACCTGGATGACGACGATGATGATAGTACTGCGCCTGTGCAATACCTGACTGATCCCAGCCACGATCCTGCCGAGATTGTGGAATTTGAAGATCTGAATAACTATGAGCACGGTCGGTTAATGAGTGCCTATGAAGGCCTGGATGATCGGGCGAAAGAAATTATTTCATCGCGCTGGTTGTCAGAGAAAAAAATGACACTACACGAACTTGCCGCACAATTTAGTATTTCTGCGGAGCGAGTACGGCAATTAGAGCAGAATGCGTTGAAGAAACTACGCCTAGTTCTATCCCCCGGCTGATTTTGTAGCGCGTCGTGATACCTAAACAGATTCGCAGTTACGTATTGCGTGAAGGTCGTATGACGCCTGCACAAAGGCGATCTCTCGATATTCATTGGAAATCCTATGGCATCGAGCCTGAGGATATTGGTGAAACCAAGGACGTGTTTACATCCCCGCTGACAGTCGAGATTGGCTTCGGTATGGGTGATTCGTTGCTGGAAATGGCGATATCGTATCCAGAGCGAAACTTTCTGGGTATCGAAGTGCATCGACCTGGCGTTGGTCACCTGTTGATGGGGATTCACGATAATGCAATTTCGAATCTTCGTATTGTTAGAGCAGATGGATTGTCGGTGTTAAAAGAGCATTTACCGGCGTCCAGTGTTGCAATCCTACAGTTGTTTTTTCCAGACCCCTGGCCGAAGAAGAAGCATCACAAACGCAGATTGATCAATCCGGCATTTCTAGATGTTGCGGCAAATGTTCTTGGAGCCGAAGGAATTATCCATATCGCTACCGATTGGGCTAACTATGCTGAAGAGATTCGCGATTGTCTGAATAGCGATCACCGCTTTGCACAGACCACACCACCCGACCGGGCGTTAACCAAGTATGAAAAACGGGGTGTGAAACTTGGTCATGAAGTAGCGGACATTGCTTACTGCTTAGACAAGTAACAACATTTCGTCAACAAACTGCAACCCAAGTGCCGTAGGTTTTATGTCATTAGTGCTTGATAGAAACCTGCTTTGCTGGGCTCGCTGTAGGAATGGCTTGATGGACTGCGTGGAGTGAAAGGTACGATTCTCAAATAGTGTGAGATCTACACCATCTGTTAGTCGCAGGACATTCATTAGAAATTCAAGGGGTATTTCTTCAGGGGCAACACGTGACATTTTTCTGTTTGAACTTATCATATAGTCTTTCGGCAGGCGGGTTTTGGTGGTCCGGTAAATCTTGTCTACTACCGTGAGTTTGCCGTGTGCACCCGCCCCAATTCCAAGATAATCTCCGAAACACCAGTAATTCCGGTTGTGGACACTCTGCTTACCGGGTCGAGCAAATGCAGATATCTCATAGCGCTCGTAATCGTGATCAGCGAGAAGCTGCATGCCTCGCGCATAAATATCAACCAGGGTTTCTTCTACAGGCAATCGGGGTGGATTGTTGTAGAAAATGGTATTGGGCTCAATGGTCAGTTGATACCAGGAAATGTGTTCGGGTGCCAAGGAGATTGCTTGTTGCAGATCGAATTCAGCTTCGCGCCAGGTTTGTCCAGGCAGACCATGCATAAGATCAAGGTTGATGTTGTCAAAACCAGCCTGGCGTGCCTGCTGGAAAGCATCACGCGCATCTGCGGCCGAATGTATTCGGCCTAGTTGTTGGAGTTTCTTGTCATCGAAAGACTGGACGCCGAGGCTGAGGCGATTCACACCAGCTTGCCGGAAACCCGTAATACGTGTGTTGTCGATAGCACCCGGATTGGCTTCCAGGGTAATTTCGACGTCATCGCTAAGCGTTAGTCGAGCGCTTGTGTGGGCCAGTACCCGTGAAATACTATCAGCGGAAAAAAGACTGGGTGTTCCACCACCGAAAAACACTGAATGGATGGTTCTTGATTCTTCCAGGGATTCAAAATCGAGGTCCGCCAGCAGCGCGTCGACATATGCGTTTTCTGGAAATGCATTTCCTGCTTCGTGAGAATTAAAATCGCAGTATGGACATTTTCTTTCGCACCAGGGGAAATGCAGATACAAGCTTAATGGGATTTCGCTCATAACAAAGTTGGTATGAGTTTTTGTAGCGCTTGTGCACGATGGCTTATGCGATTTTTTTCTGATAACGGTAATTCTGCGACAGTTTTATTCCGGTCTGGCAGAAAAAAAACAGGATCGTAGCCAAACCCTGAGTTTCCTCTTGTTTCGTTAAGGATTTCCCCTTCCAATGTACCCTCGGCAATAACCGGGGCGGGATCAAATTCATGTCGCAGCATGACCATCACGCATCGAAACCTGGCGCTACGAATCGCACTGCTAACCATCTCTGTGAGCAACTTCTGGACATTTTCACTATCGGTAGCCTGTTCACCTGCAAAACGGGACGAATAAATCCCTGGCCGTCCACTGAGTGCATCGACTTCCAACCCGGAATCATCGGCAATGGCAGGTAACCCTGAAGCAGCGGTTGCGTGGCGTGCCTTCAGTAACGCGTTTTCAATGAAGGTCAACCCTGTCTCTGCAGCACTTTCAATATGAAAATCTGACTGCTTCAGCAACTGCACTTGCGTTGGCAGCAGGTCACGAATTTCGTGGGTCTTGTGTTCGTTGTCACTCGCCAAGACGTAGCGCATCAATAGTATCTCCGGGCAAACTTTAGGAGGTAGGTTTCAGTTTCTCCAACAGGCTTGATCGAGATCTCAAAAGAAACAGCGTCTTGCTCACTGATGATTTGGTTTGCAAGATAGTAAATAGCACTGTGCTCTGTTATTTCGCTGAACTCGAGTTCGAATTGTTGGTTCAGAAGATTCTTTGCGAGCCCGTCAATTTTTAGTTGGATGGGTTTGCCCTGTTTGATAACGGTAATGTTGGTAACCAGGCGATTGTCAGAACGGATAATACCGTGCGCCTTCGCTACATCTGCCGGGATTAGCGTGCTGGGATATGTCGTGTAATGGATATCGTATCCAAGCCAGTGATGGGTCTGTTCTGCCTGGGTCTCACAGACGAAAAAGGCCAACAATATCCCCGCGAAAAGACGCACACTAAAGCCCCATGATCAGGCCTCGAGGAATACCCAACATGTTTGCGAGCGGTTGTACGACCAGGTAGGAGTCGATGAGCGTGATGGCAACGAACACGAGAATAATGGAGAAATCCATGCCACCCATTGGTGGTAACAGCTTGCGGGCAGGCCGACAGACTGGCTCAGTGAGCTCACTTACTAACGACAATGCCGGGTGTTGGGTATAGGGTGCAATCCAGCTGGCAATGACACTGATGAGCAAGGCGAAAAAATAGATGTCCAGTATGGTTGATACGAGGCCCAGTAAAACCCAGGCGATATAGACAGGATGAAAAATATACCCCCCTTTGAGCAACATCACGAGCACGACAGCGATGAACTGAACAGCGAACGCTATAACCAGGGTTGAGAAGTCCACGCCACGGACAGTTGGGAAAACCTTTCGTAGTGGTCGTACTGCTGGGTCAGTCATCTTAACAATTGCCTGGCAGATCGGATTGTAGTAATTAGTGCGCGATACCTGCATAAGAAAGCGCAGTATCACCAGAATGAAGTAAATGCCAAAAAAAGTCTGGATCAGGAAAACACCAGCGTTTGCGAAATTGTCTGCCATGGTTGCCTACTGCATAAAGTAGTGAGTTTGAATTATAGACGTAACGTGGCTCAGGCGTCTTTCGCTAGTTCAATTGATCGAGTATTTGCTGCGCTTATTGCATCGCTGAATACACCCGATAAATCACGAGCCAAAAGTACGTTGAGCGCGGCTTCTGTAGTTCCTCCAGGAGAAGTGACTTCACGACGAAGCTGCGCAGGTGGTTTATTTGCGATCTCAGCATGTGCCATTTTGCTTGCACCGAGGGCCGTTTCCAGCACAAGTTTCTGAGCGATTGCAGGGCTAAGTCCAAGCCCGATGGCTGCTTCCTGCATCACCTCCATCATATAGAAAAAATAAGCAGGACCGCTGCCAGAAACCGCGGTGACCGCGTTTAGATCAGACTCGTCCTGCACCCAGATAGTTTCACCTACGGCGCTCAGGATCTCTTCGGCTATGTTACGTTCTGTCTCTGTGATCTGTGGGGTAGCGTAGAGACCCGTTATTCCGCTCTGGATTTGCGCAGGCGTATTAGGCATGCAACGAACGATATGGGTTCCCGCTGTCAGCCAGTTACTCAAAGAGGTTGTTGTAATACCGGCCGCAACACTGATGAGTAATCGTTCACCGACATCGCTGGCAATGGATTGTGCTAACTCCGGAACGATATTGGGTTTTACTGAAATGACAACGACATCGGCACTTGAGACCGCGTCATGATTGTTGTCAGTCGTCTTTATACCAAGTTTTGCCGCTTCATCCAAAGCGGCTGGAAACGGGTCGGCAGCAGTAATATCTGATGGTTTGGTGCCGCCTGCGACTAGTCCACCGATGATAGCCCGAGCAATATTTCCTGATCCTAAGAATGTTAGATTCATTGTAGTTGTTCCTTGTTAGATGATTCGCGTTCGCCAAAAATAGCGGTACCGATGCGGACGATAGTTGCACCTTCTGCAATGGCTGAATTTAAGTCTTGTGTCATGCCCATAGATAGTTGATCGAAGTTACTTATCGAAAATTCTGTATTGAGGTCATCGCGAAGTCTAGCCAGCATCGCGAAAAAGTGTCTTTGCCGTGCGGGATCGTCCGTATGTTCGGTAATTGTCATTAGACCACGGGGCCTTAGGTTCTCCATTTGAAGAACATTTCCAAGCAATTCACCTGTCTGCTCTATGCTGCTGCCCACCTTGGCGGTATCGTCGCTGACATTAACCTGAAGCAGAATATTCAGGGGCTCGGGACCCTCCCGCTGGTCGCTCAACCTTTGTGCGATTTTTCTGGACGCCACGGAATGTACCCAATCAAAGTGATTGGCTATTTGCCTGGTCTTATTCGACTGAATTTTCCCAATAAAGTGCCAGCGTGCCTCCGGTAGTAGAGGTACCTTATCCATTGCGTCCTGAAGATAATTTTCACCGAAATCCAATTGCCCGGCACGGAGCGCCTCTTCGACCATGTAGAGAGGTTTGGTTTTGCTGACTGCTAAAAGCATGACGTCGGACACAGGTCTGCCGTATTCCCTGCAGGCGTGATCTATCTGTTGTTGCACGTTATGTAGGTTGTCAGTTACAGAGGTCAAAAGTTGTCCAACGGAAAAAGTGGTTTATTTTCAGTTTCAATACTACTATTAGTGTATCAAGGGGCCTTGCTTAAAGTATTGTTTTTGCCAGGCTCCTCCTACATGCCTTTTACAGTCAAACAGGTGAGTACGAATGGATATTACTGAATTACTCGCGTTTAGCGAAAAACAAGGTGCCTCTGACCTTCACCTATCTGCCGGTCTGCCGCCAATGATACGGGTTGATGGTGACATTCGGCGCATCAACCTGCCGGCACTTGATCATAAAGAAGTACATGAGCTGATCTATGAAATTATGAACGATAAACAGCGCAAGGACTTTGAAGAGTTCTTTGAGTGCGATTTTTCGTTTGAAGTGCCAGGAGTCGCCCGGTTTAGAGTAAACGCTTTTAACCATAATCGGGGCTCCGGCGGCGTCTTTAGGACCATCCCGTCCAAGGTGCTTTCGATGGACGAGCTGGGTATGGGCGAGATATTTCGGAAAATTTCAGAAACGCCTCGCGGGCTTATCACGGTAACCGGCCCAACCGGGTCCGGCAAATCTACGACACTCGCAGCGATGATGGATTACATCAACGACACTCGATATCAGCATATCCTCACCGTTGAAGATCCAATTGAATTCGTACATGAAAGTAAGAAGTGCCTGGTTAACCAGCGTGAGGTACATCGTGACACGCTTGGCTTTAATGAAGCGTTGCGTTCAGCGCTACGGGAAGATCCGGATATTATTCTAGTGGGCGAGATGCGAGACCTTGAAACTATTCGCTTGGCGCTCGAAGCTGCAGAAACAGGACACATGGTATTTGGTACGCTACATACCTCCTCAGCAGCAAAAACTATTGACCGAGTCATCGACGTATTTCCAGCGGCGGAAAAATCCATGGTCCGATCTATGCTTTCTGAGTCGCTACAGGCGGTCATCTCACAGAATCTAATGAAGAAGATTGGCGGCGGTCGATGTGCAGCTCATGAGATCATGTTATGTACTCCGGCGATACGAAACCTTATTCGTGAGGACAAGGTTGCGCAGATGTATTCGGCGATTCAAACCGGAGGTCTACTCGGCATGCAGACCCTCGATCAATGCCTTAAAAATCTCCTGGAGCAATCTCTGATCACCAAAGAGGCCGCGCAAGAGAAGGCTAAAATCCCCGCTGACTTCATGTAAATAAGTGATTGAGTAATGATTGATTTCGATAAACTTTTAAAAGTCGTTGTTGAACAAGGTGCATCTGACCTCTTTATCACGGCAGGACTGCCGCCTTCGATAAAAGTCAGTGGCCGTATGATGCCCATGTCCAAATCGTCACTGACACCTGAGCAGGCGCGTGAGATGGTGCATTCGACCATGAACGAGGCACAGATTCAGGAATTTGAATCTGACAAGGAATGTAACTTTGCGATCCAGTCGGATATTGCAGGCAGATTCAGGGTCAGTGCGTTTTATCAGCGAAATTTTGCAGGCATGGTGTTGCGGCGGATTGAAGACGTCATACCATCGGTTGATGATTTGATGTTACCCGAGGTCATTAAGACGCTGGCGATGACTAAGCGTGGCCTGATTATATTTGTGGGTGCAACTGGTACAGGAAAGTCTACTTCTCTCGCATCGATGATTGGATACCGAAATGAGAAGAGCAAGGGCCACATCATCACCATAGAAGATCCCATTGAGTACATTCATGAACATCGGGGTTGTATGGTTACGCAGAGGGAAGTCGGTGTTGATACGCCGAGTTTTGAAATCGCCTTGAAAAACACGCTGCGTCAGGCACCAGATGTGATAATGATCGGCGAGATCAGAAGTCGGGAAACGATGGACTATGCCGTGACGTTTGCTGAAACCGGACATCTGTGTCTTGCGACGTTACACGCAAATAATGCCAACCAGGCTTTAGATCGGATCATCAACTTTTTTCCCTCCGACCGACATGATCAGGTATGGATGGATTTATCCCTTAACCTACGAGGCATGGTTGCGCAGCAGTTGGTTGCAACGGTAGATGGAGAAGGCCGGCGTGCGGCTATTGAAGTACTCATAAACTCACCCTTGATCGCAGATATGATCCGCAAGGGAGAGGTTCACATGATCAAAGAAATTATGACCAAATCGTCGGAATTGGGTATGCAAACCTTTGATCAGGCATTGTTTAAGCTATACAGGGATGGAGAAATATCACACGAGTCGGCATTGGCAGCAGCGGATTCCGCTAATGATCTGCGTTTGCTAATCAAACTCTCTGGTGGTGAGATTGGATCGCAACAGAAGCCCAATGGACTATCTCTAGAGGCGAATGAAGACGATACCGGTATTAGTCTGAATACTTAGACTGTTGACGTAGCCAGGATTCCAGAATTACGACGGCAGATAGATCATCAATATCGTCTTTGCTCAAGTGACGTACTTCAAATGAGCTCAGGCGCTCGTCCATTGTGTCTACCGGTACTGAAAACCGTCCGCTTAGTTGACGCGAAAAACGTGTTGCCATAACTGACATTTCGCTTTCTGAATCATCCATGTTGATGGGTAATCCAACGACGAAGTATTTTGGTTGCCATTCATTTACCAACGTTTCAATACTAGCCCAGTCTGGTTTGCCATTGGAGGCCTTAACGATTGCTAGTGGTGTTGCTGTATTGGTTAGTCGCTGGCCAATCGCGATGCCGATTTTTTTCGTGCCATAGTCAAAACCCATCACCAGGTCGTCGTTAGGCACGCTAAAAGCTTCGCATGCTGTTGCGTCGAAATTGCCAGGTGCGAATGATCTCAAGGACATCGGTTGTTTGTCTGAGCTCGTCCGAAAATGGTGCAAATGGTGCGGCAAGCTTTACGATTCTAAGGGCGGCATCATCGAGCACTTTGTGTCCCGATGATTCGAGCATTTCGATTCCTTTCAAGGAGCCATCCGGCGTGATGGCTACCATTAGGCGCAGGGAGCCGTATAGCCCTTGGCGACGGGCTTCATCCGGGTAATTCAAGTTCCCGACATTTTCGATTTTGCGCCGCCAGGAATTCAAATAGTATGCGTCGGCACTCGATGCAGTTGACAGGCTGGTGAGTCGTGTTATGCGAGGCCATTTTGCGTAGATCTGACGTTGTTTGTCCAGGCGAGCTTCCAAGCTTGCGATTTCCAGGCTACGTTCGAGCAATGATTTAGTCTTCTGCGCTTCGTCAAGGCTAGCAATAGGATCAACGATTTTCTGCTGTACACTGACGCTTTTATTGGTTTTGGCTTGGGTTGTGACCACGGTAGCTTGTTTTTGTTCCTGGTGTTTAGCCGCTATAGGCACCTGCATGGGAGTCGTTTCGCGGATATCGGTGTCGAAAAATTGGGATTCATGTGGTGTGGTAATTAGACGCTTTTCGTCCAGTGTGCCGCTACCAACTTGGTTAAATTGTGCAAGAAAATCGGCCTTGTCCGGTCTATTGACGCTTCTGTGTTGAGCAAGTGTCACTTCCATGGTGTGTGTCGACGGTGCGTTTTCTTCTCTGGTAAAGGTCACGCCCAGTATAATCAAGGCGTGTAGGGCGATCGCCAGAAACACGGTAAAACTCAGCCGGTCGATAGCTTCGACATCGGAGGGCAGTGTGACTGCGGCCACCTAGGTCAAGAACCTCTTTTCGAGAAAGCTTAAGTAATCTCCTGCGATATCCAAGCCAAAGGCGCGGTCCAGCTCACGTACGCAAGTAGGACAGGTAACGTTGATCTCAGTGAGGTAATCACCGATCACGTCTATACCCACAAAATAGAGACCTTTCTCCACGAGACTAGGACCGACCTCGGCACAGATAAACCTATCTCGGTCGTTAAGTTCCCTGCCTACCCCTTCGCCACCGGCCGCTAGATTACCGCGATTTTCGTTTTCTGCGGGTATTCGAGCTAAACCGTAGGGTATAGGTTCTCCGTTGATTAGTAGAATTCGGGTATCACCGGCAGCAATCTCAGGAATATACCGCTGTGCCATGGTTTGGCGGTGGCCATGGTCTGTAAGCGTCTCGATAATAACTCCAAGATTCTTGTCACCGGGCTGGACTCGAAAGATCGAGGCACCCCCCATCCCGTCCAGGGGTTTATAGATAACGTCACCGTGTTTATCATGGAAGGCACGCAATATGTCTGGATCGCGAGTCACAACGTGTGGTGGGCAACAGTTGGGGAACTGCAGGGCAAACAGTTTTTCGTTGCAGTCGCGGATGCTGCCCGGGTTATTGACGACCGTAAGGCCTTTTTCCGTAGCTAATTCAAGGAGATACGTAGTATACACGTACTCCATATCGAACGGCGGGTCCTTCCGAAAAAGCACCAGATCATGTTCGGTCAGGGGTACCGTATCGCTGCCGAGATCGGTAAACCACGCGGATTCATCGTCACTAACCCTGATGTGGCGGCGGTGAGCAAATACTTCATTATCAGCGATAAAGATAGTCTGCTGCTCAATGATGTATAGTTCCCAATCGCGCTTTTGTGCGGCGATTAGCATGGCTAATGTGGTGTCTTTTTTGGGATTGATGGACTCGATAGGATCCATGACAATACCCAGATGTATAGTCAATGTTTCACGCCTCTTGGATAGGAGCCTTCAGCGGGCCGA
>Ga0055584_100003702_pt1 | contig 15011 bp, 9 predicted proteins | sample OSDHelmetaG_FD_58716 | JGI IMG/M metagenome (GOLD analysis project Ga0055584, IMG submission 58716) | Pelagic marine sediment microbial communities from the LTER site Helgoland, North Sea, for post-phytoplankton bloom and carbon turnover... | ecosystem: Environmental > Aquatic > Marine >... | reverse complement strand
GACTGGATGGGGGAACTGCGCCCGTCGCAGTGCAGGGTGATATAAAGCTGGTTGATGGGTTTCATGCGCATCGCTCCTTGAATCGCTTCAGTTGTTGGCCAGTTCACTGCCGGCAACCAGAATACTGTCTGCCGTCAATTCAATGTTGCCGCCTTCCAGTAACAGGTCACCTTCACTGCTGATCTGCAGAGTGCCACCCGATGTTTCCAGCAGAATGTTGCCGCTTGCTGAAGTCATTCCAATATCCTGATCCACTTCGGCCAGATAGCTGCCCTGTTCAACGGCAAGGCTGTAATCCCCTTCATTGATCACATCAAAACGCTGACCTTCAGACTCCATCAACAGGTCAGCTCCGGTGCTGATGTTGATGTCACCCTCTTCGGCTCGCCACTGAATGTTTTGTGCCGCATCCAGCATCAGATCCTGACCGGCATTCAGTTGAATATCCCCTTCTTCGGTCAGCAGGGTTTCACTGCCACCGATTTCAATCTGCTGATCCTCACCCACGGTGGTGAAAAGACTGCTGCCTGATTGCAGCAGCAGATTTTTCCCAGCCAGAATTTCGACATCACCTTCTTCACTGGCCAGCTCGATTTTGTGGTTATCACGGGTGGCATCCAGCAACAGGCGGTTTTTGTCTTCCGGCGTTGCCAGCTGGATGTGTTCATGATCCGGCTTGTCCTCCATCCGCAAGGTTTGTCCACCACGCGTGTAGATCAGGTTGGTTCTGGCGTTGTCTCGATTGATCAGATCCGGGGCATCGTGGTTGAACACAGCGCCCAGAATTACCGGGCGGTCAAGGTCACCATTCAGGCCAGAGACCACCACTTCGCTGCTTTCTGCCAGCGGGAAGTGCATACCATGGCGGTTGCCACCAAAAGCTTGCAGGCTGCGGGTGGGTGGGCTGGAGTAACCGTCTTCTTCTGAGCGATCATCAAATGGGTAACGCAGGCGATAACAACCCTGGTCATCCACTTCCTGGGTAATGCGGGCTGAAAGCGCCAGTGGCAGACTGGTTCGTTGTGGGCAATAGGGTACATAGTCAACCTCCAGTGGCAACACCCAGGCACGACACTGGAACTCTTTGCCTGTCGCACCGCTGTTGTTGAGACTGCTTTGATCCGCCGCAAAGGCCAGCTTGATGACCCGGTAGCTGCCATTGTGTTTGGCATGTCCGGTAATGTTGATCAGGTGGCCGGGCAACAACCCCGCATTGGAGGTGACCAACTCCAGCAGCTGGCTTTGCCAGTAATGATAGGCGGCCAGGCGACGAGCCAGTTGTTCTCCTTCATCTGGAGTGGTGTAGTTGAGTCCCCAGTGTTCGGTGTCGCCGGCACTGCCACCGGTTTTACTGCGTCCGGCAATGCTCAGGTCAAAACCGGTATCGGGGTTGTAATCTTTCAGGCTGACGGCAGAAGGTGCCAGGGCATAATGCTGCTGGATATGACTGATATGATCTTTGTTTTTGGCAGCACCACTGTTGGTCATGTACGGAAGATGGACGATGCGCTTGGCTTCGGGTACATCACTCAGGCGGTTGACCAGATACAGGGCGGTACGTTCCTCTGCTTGTGAAAGATGAATGAACATGCCATGCCGAGCCAGAATACGACGGATGAAGTCATAGTCCGTTTCCTGGTACTGAGTAATCATTGCGACCGGTGCCGACTGGTCGGCCAATAAGTGAATATCACACAGGTGACCCAGCGCATCCCGCAGCAGTTGTGCGGCAATATCCAGCGCGCTGCGATCCACAAACACTCGGTTATGCCTTTGTTTTTTCAAGAGGTGTAAGGGTGAGGCAAGCACGATATCCAGTGCATCTGGGTCACTGGACGTGCGGCTGGCCTGAAAGCCCGCAATCATCCCATGCAGGGGTACCAGTTTTCCGGCATCCAGTCGCATCAACACGGCTGGACATCCCAATAGAGAACTCGTATTAAGCTTTTCTTTAATCAGTACGGTCAGCTGCAGGCAAAAGTCTTCATGCAGGGTGATCATCGCCTGGTCATCTGTCCGTGCAGATAACACCAGAGTGGATGTAGCTGCATGCTCGGCCAGTTGTACAAATAGTTGACTGGCATTTGCACCATTGTCAGCTTGAACTAACTGATCAATGATTTCTTTGACTGGCAGTTGTTTGACCCTGGGCATAACACGGTTAATCATTGCTGTTTTCATCCTTGCACTCCTGTAATCATTCGGTGGTCAGTGTGTCTGCACTGATTTCATCCTCCAGATCAGCAAAGGTGCAGCAGAGCTCACCTTGTTCATCCAGTTCCAGTGTCATAATGTCCGGCAGGTCATCTTCCGCCAGAAACATCAGCAGTTGCCCGGCAATGCCAGGCATAAGTTGTTGCTCCAACAAGGCGTTGACGTGACGTGCACCTGAGTCGGTAAAACGGCACTGTTGTGCCAGATGCTGCATCACAGCTTCATCACAGCGCATGCGAATGCCATGCTGTTTTTGCAGTCGCTCAGCCAGTTGATCCAGTTTAAGCCCTACTACCTGACGGAGGCTTTCCTCGGTCAGGCTGCTGAATGGCACCAGCTGCATCCGGGCGACCAACGCTGGAGCAAAATGGCTGATGACTTCAGGTCGAACCAGCTCCACCAGTTCATTAAAACTGGGGACAATCCAGGCGGGAGCTTCCACTTCTGCTATTTCATCATTGGCTTCGTCTGTTATTTCTGGTGGCTCAAAGCGTTGCTGAATCTGTTCTGAGCCCAGGTTGGATGTCATCAGAATTACGGTATTCTTGAAGTCTATTTCACGGCCTTCGCCATCCCTCATGAAACCTCGATCAAAAACCTGGTAGAAAAGATTCATTACATCTACATGGGCTTTTTCGACCTCATCCAGCAACACAACACAATACGGGCGCTGACGAACCGCTTCAGTAAGCAAGCCACCTTGCCCATAACCGACATAACCCGGTGGCGAGCCTTTCAGCTGAGAGACGGTGTGTGCTTCCTGATATTCACTCATGTTGATGGTGACCAGTGCTTTTTCACTGCCAAATAACTGTCGAGCCAGGTTGCGAGCAGTTTCCGTTTTACCCACGCCGCTGGGACCTGCCAGCAGAAACACACCCAGCGGTGCTTCCGATGTTTTTAAACCCGCCTTGCTGGCTCTCAGGGTACGCCCCAGCACACTGATAGCAGCATCCTGGCCCACGATATTTTCCATCAGGCATGTTTCCAGGGTCAGCAGGTTATGCAGCTCATCCTTGACCATGCTGCCGATCGGGATGCCTGTCCAGTCGGCGACCACATCGGCAATAGACAAGGCATTTACCTCTGGTTGAACCAGTGGGCGAGCAGTCTGCAAGCGTGCCAGCGCTTCACGGCGTAATTGGCTTAATGCCAGCAGTTCGTCTAGGGTTTCATGATTGCCGTTAGCGGCGTGCTGATCCAGGTGATGGCCATCTGCACGGATAATCTCAACCAACTGGGATTGCTCTTGCCAGGCTTGTTCCGCTTCGGCTGCATCCACCAGGGTTTTTTCCAGTTCACTGCGCAGGTGCTCAAAAACATCCTGATTGATACTCAGGCCACGAGTATGCTCTGCCTGCAAGGTTTGCAAACGAGTTTGCAAATAGGTGATGCGTGCCTGAAGAGCTTCCAGTGACTGAGGTGGCATGGTCTGCCCCATGCGAACCCTGGCTGCAGCGGTATCCAGTAAGTCAATGGCCTTGTCCGGCAGGTAGCGACCGGTAATGTATTTTTGAGACAGCAGTACTGCTGTTTCCAGAGCTTCGTCAGTGATATGTACATCGTGATGCTTTTCATAGCTGCCCTTGATGCCACTGAGCATGTGAATAGCCGATTCGGTGTCCGGCTCATCAACCTTGACCATCTGGAAACGGCGAGCCAATGCTGGATCCCGCTCAAAATACTGCTTGTACTCACTCCAGGTAGTAGCGGCTACGGTACGCAGCTCACCACGCGCCAGAGCAGGTTTTAACAGGTTCGCGGCATCACTCATACCGGCTTCTCCACCTGCACCGACCAGGGTGTGAGCTTCATCAATAAACAGCATTACCGGGTCGGCCGCAGCCTCTACTTCCTCAATGACCTGTTTGAGACGGCGCTCAAATTCACCTTTCACACCTGCTCCTGCCTGTAATAAACCCAGATCCAATACACACAGACGTACATTTCGCAACAACTCCGGTACCTCACCGGCCACGATTTTCTGTGCCAGCCCTTCCACAATGGCTGTTTTACCCACACCCGGCTCACCTACCAGTAGAGGGTTATTCTTGCGACGACGACAGAGGATATCTATGGCCATGCGGATTTCAGCGTTGCGGCCACTGATGGCGTCCAGTTTGCCCTGACGGGCACGCTCTGTCAGATCAGTGGTGAAACGCTCCAGAGCAGTGGCACCTTCCGGGCTGGTTGAGCGAGTATTTTTACTTTTGGCTTGTGCTGCGCCCCTGTCACCAACCCAGGATTCCTCAGAACCATGCACAATACGGGCAAATTGCTGATGCAGTAACGGTAGGTTAACGGCATCCAGAGGTTGGTAAGCACGGTAACCGGGTAAACTGGCTGACAGGCTGATCACGGCGTCCAGCAGGCTGGCAGAGTGGATCTGTTCCTGCCCGTAGTGAATGGACGCAGTAAGACACGCCTTTTCAAGCAACTGATATAGCGCTTGTGAAATGCCGGGTTTGCCGGGCTGACCAGATCGCAGTACGTTAATGTTTTCAATCAGCCCTTGCCAGAGATGATCCTGATCAACCTTGAAGTATTGAAGGACTGCATTCAAATGGTTGTTTGAAGCATCCTCCATCAGTTTCAGCAACAGGTGTTCAATACCTATCTCAAAATGTCCTCTGCTGACGGCAAAACCGGCAGCGGCTTCCAGTGCTGTTGCACAGGCGGGGTTGAGTTTTTCGACCAGCACCCGAAGTGTTTGGTTATCCATGGCAAAAATCCCTCTTTCTTAAATGTATTAATTAGTTGGTTGTTGTATCAGGTACTGATACTGACTGCTGACGTAACGTTGTCTGATCCACTGATCCTGCTGATTGGTCAAGGTGTTGGATCGACCTAGAGCCATCTTTTTACTTCCTAACCGACGCGATCTGGAATCTGCTTTAGTAAAAAACTCCACCATCCATACCATGTCTTCCGGCAAAGCGGTTTTGAGCGCACGAGCCAGTGATCCGGATAGCATTCCTCCGGGTTGTACCCGTTCAGCCTCTGGAAGATTGAGTTTTCCCATACGAAGGGTTAGTAGTTGACCACGAACAGCAACTCTGCGCCCTAAAGCCAGATTACCGTTGATGGTGAGAACATTACCGAGACAGGATGGCTGGCTCAGTGGTTGCCAACTGCAAGTATCCGTTGTCAGCTCCAGGGCTGGGCAATCCAATAACTGGCGGAGCATGGCAGCCAGGGTTTTGCCACCAGGGTGACCTTGCAGATATAAACCGGGATACTGCAGACATTCTGGAGTTTCTACTAAATTGGGTGGCAACATGTCACACATAATTCTGGACAGCAGACCCGGCTGACCGAGTGCAGAATCATAGAAGCGTCCAATTTGCCAGACTGCCTGACGTATTTGATAAAAGGCCAGATTGAATATATCCAGAAAAGCTCTTATTCGTTCGGCATAGTCGGTGTCGACTGTTGCATCCTCCAGAAAGTAATGAGGTAATGGTGAATCAACTCCATACAATCCATCAAAACGCATACGTACATTGAGACTGCCGTCAGCGAGCTGTTCAGCCTGCTCAACATCTCCAGCTGGGAAGGCGAGTGAGTCACTGGGTCGAATACGAACGGGGGTATCCGGGGCAGTCAATCGCTGAAGCAGCTCAACCAGTTGGAAAGGATGATAACGATGTGCTTCAGCAATAACCTGCTGAAGTGTCAGTCGTGGCTTGGTCAGGTTATTGGCTGCCATCTTGCTTCCTCGTAGTCAGGCAAGAGTACCAGGCGGGTTTCTACTTTCTCTCCCAATGGAGCCAAAGCGGTCATCAACTGATGAATCATGAAACCAAAAAGAGCTGCATCCGCTTCTGAGTCGAATGCATCCTTATGCACAGTGAGTCTTACAACCCACTGCTTGCATAGAGCTCCCCGATGAATGCGGTGCTGTAATTCCTTAGTGAAGGAAACCAGAGACTCAATACGCTTTCGATTGGCGGAGTCATTGCTCCAGTCATACAGACCCAGTACTTGCTGTAATTGATTGTGATCCACAAAATTACTGATGTTGCTCGCTATAGTGGCAATCCATCTCCACTCCGGCCTGTCACTTTCAGGTGATTTATATGGGCTTGTAGGACGAGTGATGTTGCGTACCCTGAGTCCTGGACATGCTTCTACACGTACCTCCTGCAAAGATCCAATTCCAAGGTGTTGCCTGGCATAGTGCCCATTTGTGGCGGTTATCCCAACACTGATAATTTCGGAAACAGGTTGACCAGCCTGATGCAATATCAGTCGCGTAACCTCTTTACCGGAGGGGTTACGATCATGCGTTGTATAAAAAACATTTTCATGGCCTTTGCGATAATGCCGAGCATACAAATGCTGGTAATGACGCTCAACTCCAGTGTGGAGGTTACGGCCAGTTACTTGATCAACACTGTAAATCTCCATCTGACCCAAGTAGGTGGTATCAGGATAAAGCGTGTACTCTGATCGGGTATGATCAAAACGAACGGGCTCTGCTTGAGCTGCAAAAAGATTAATGACTGGAACCGTATTCAGCAGCAGTTGACTGGCATCTACACTATGACTGGCTGGCAGTTGAAATTCGCTTTGGATATTTACAGTAAAATGATTGAGCTCATCAAGCCAATCCACTTGCTCCAAGCCTTCCAGATCGATATAAAAGAACATATCCCGACCACAGAAATAGTCCAGCGGCAAGGAATAAGCAGCTATATCACGCCCTGTTTCTGGCAGCATACCGGGTATCTGTGCCAAAGGCTGAGGTACAAAGCGAACAGGGTAACTGACTCCCTCTTCCCCTTGTTTCAGTGTGCACCTGGTTTTTTCATGGGTCAGCAGTTGCCACAACCGGTATACTTGAGATCTGTCGCTGTTGAGATAAATAGGTAATCGCTGCAAAGCAGTATTCCGCCAGGTTTGTGCTTCGCTTCTTTCAAACCTGATATCCAGGCTGTCTCTTGATTCTGTACGCTCAAAACGGGTGATTTTCAGTGGTCGAATCACCTGATCGCGAACAGTGGTGAAGTGACAGGCAATCTGCTCCGGACCTACATTGCGCGCAGTGATTCTTTGCCCCTTGGGGACTGTGACGACATTGGCTGTATCATCCGGCAGGGTAAACTCAACAACACTGCTGGAGGGATAGGCACGACCCAGGGCCGGTGCCATTTGCTGCAACAACTGACTGGCTAGCTCGGGAACGCCTTGATGTAATTGTTTGCGGATGCCTGCCGTTAGAAAAGCCATGCCCTCAAACAGCCGCTCCACATAGGGGTCGCGATCAGTCAGGCTCTCCAGGTTAAGCAGAGCAGCCTGTTCAGGATAGGCACGAGCAAATTCACTGGCTGCGGTAGCAAAGTCCTGCATTTCACGTTCAAAAAACTCTTTCATGCCTGCTCCCTCAGAGGTTGTGATACGCGTACCTTGCCATTGCCATGAAAATAACTGAAAAATTCAACCCTGGTGCCCTTACGAATTTCACCACGAATGCCCAAGCGTATTACGGTGCTTGTTGTTACTTCAGGTACAGTAAATACCTGAACCTGGTTCAAACGTGGCTCATACTTTTCAATCATTCGCTGCAGCTGATATACCAGCGAAATTTCTGAGTGAGGCAACCCTTGATAGACGCGATCCAGCTCCGGTAAACCATAGTCAGGTTGATGCTGCAATACACCGCAGCGCGCGTTCAATAAACGCTGCAGATGATCATGGATGCTGTGCAACAGATCGTCTTCTTTCGGATAGGCAGGTAAAGGGCTTGTATCCCTGTAACGGCCATGCAGGATGTCATATAAGGTATACATGGTTTATCCGGATAATTCGGAAATGGGGCATGGCAAGCCATGCCCCAGATACTTAACGACCTTCGACCCAGGAGTCAGCGAACTCGATGTTGCCATCCAGATAAGTCCAGGCAATCTTCTGATAACGAATTGAAACCTGCTCCAGATGCGGATAGCGCTCTTTTTCTGCATCCTTAACATTTTCCATCTTTGGCCCGACAGACGTGACCTTTACACCTTCAAGTGTGTGGCGGAAGTATTCCACCTCGGTACCGGTTTCATCTATCTTGTACCAGCTCAGCACCAGTTTTTGCAGCGTTTGGCCAGTGCTGCACGCCTTATACAAATAGGGGCTGGCAGCATCAAAAGCCTTGGTGATGATAAAAGGTTCATGTTTACGAGTACCGGTCAGCTCACCGGTGTCATCATCAGTAGGGATGCGAAGCTCGTGATCAAATGCGAGGACTTCAATAGTTCCTTCACGGCCAGATACAGTGACAGAACCCTGAACATCATTGCCCTGATCATCGGTCAGCCACATATACGCAGGTATTGCCATGGTCAATCTCCTATTAGATAAATTTCCTGTTGATGTGGGTAGTGCCGGTTTGGCATTTCTTCAGCCTGAAAACAGGCTCACCCATGAAGAAATCTGTTTTATTAAACTGAAGGCATCTGAGAAACCAGTGACAGCCTTACATCCACCCCTTCAACCTGGAAGTGGGGTTGCACATACATGTTGACGAGATAAAAACCTGGGTTATCGGCCTGCTCTTTAACAATGACAGCACCATCACGCAGTGGGTGTGAGGCTGCAAGCTCAGGTTCGGGGTTGTTCATTTTGGTTACCATGCCTTGCAGCCAGTGATTAAGCTCATTCTCCAAATCCTGACGAGACTTGAGAGAACCGATACTTTCACGCTGTAACACCTTCAAATACTGGGCAATACGTGAGACCAGAAAGATGTATGGCAAGCGGGCATTGATACGAGAATTGGCTGTTGCTTCAGGAGTATCGTATTCTGTTGGTTTCTGTGTGGAGCTGGCAGAGAAGAAACAAGCGTAATCACTGTTTTTATAATAACTTAACGGGATAAAACCATGATCAGCAAATTCCAGCTCCTTGGTTTCTGAGATTAAAACCTCAGTTGGGATCTTGGACTCCACCCCTTTACCGGATTGGTAAAAATGAATCGGCATACTTTCCAGCTTACCGCCAGCTTCTGGCCCACGAATATTGACTGTCCAGCCATGACTCTTGAAGCTTCTTACCATATTGGAAGCAAAAGCAAAGGCTGAATTACCCCACAGATATTTATGGTGCTGCTCACCAGTTACTGCTTCCTGGTAGTTGAAGGCGCGGATGGGGTTCTCCTCACCGTAGGGCAGTCGCAGCAGGAATCGTGGAAAAACAAGCCCGACATAACGCGAATCCTCTGTTTCACGGAAACCTTTCCAGCGCAGGTATTCAGCGCGATCCATATAGCTGGACAGATCCTGGATTTTTGGAATATCTTCAATGTTCTCTTTGCCAAAAAACATTGGGCCAACTGCACCGATGTAAGGGCAATGCGCAGCACTGGCTACTTTGGAAAGCTCAGCTAAAAGCTCAACATCCGGTGCCTTGCGATCAAACTCGTAGTTGCCGATCATTACACTGATCGGCTCTCCACCAGGAGTGTCGTACTCTTGTGTATAGACTTGGTCAAATAGACCGGATTGAGTGGTATCTGGTGCTTCTTCGAAATCCTCACGCAGGGTTTCTTTATCCATATCCAACAATTCAATCTTGGTGTTGGCTTTAAAATCCGTGCGATCAGTCAAGAATTTCAGGCCGCGCCAGGTAGACTCCACTTTCTGGAATACTTCGTGGTGCAGCACTTCGTCCAATTGTGCACTAATGGTTTCATCAATCTTCGCGATATAGAAATCCAGCAGCGTTTTATCAATCCTTTCAATCTGCTGCCCGGCTTCCAGAGCTATGTCAAAAAAAACCTGCAAACCAGCAGTAATACGCTGATTAGCATCAGTGCGCGCCATTTCGCCTGGGTCATGGAAGTTGCGGATATCCACCGGATCCATCAGTGGTGGCAGATCAGCCAGAGCACATAGGCGTTCATATATACCTTGCTCCTCAACCTGTGTTGAAGTATCGACTGAGGTCTGAGCTTGTGTTGACATGTGTAATCTCCTTTTTATTCGGTCGCCGATGCTTCAGGGCTTGCTTTGTAATCAGCAATCAGGCCTTTCAGTTGATCTTTCAAAACGTTGAGATCGCCTTCTGTATTAAGGATGCGCTCAACCTCTTTGCGCAAAGAAGCGTTATCCAGCAGATTGGATTTGAGATCTTTCAGGAGATTACGCATGGATAACAGCTCGCTGACTTCAGGAATCTGGCTGGCAACCTGTTCTGGATGAAACGAACGAAAACTGCTAGCCGTTAATTCCACCTTGATTTCTGAATCATCATGCTTGATTCGGTTAGGCACGGAAAAACACATCTTGGGCGACAGATTTTCCATAACCTGTTCAAGGTTGTTGGATGTAATGTTGATACGCTCACGATCCTTGACACTGCCCTCACCTTGACCGTTACTGAAATCACCCATCACCAGAATCTTAAAGGGAAGTTCTTTTTTCTTGGTTGCACCGCCCGTTTCAAGTGCCAGTGAAATGTTGACACGCGCTCGGGGAATTTCATTTTGAAAACTACTGGACATTTCCTTCTCCTATTTCAAAGCCACTGACTGGCTGTAGTGATATCAGTCGAACAAATATGATGATTTATCTGCTGGAGTTGCTTCTTGATTTCTGCTTTCTCTTCAGTGCCACGGGTACGTCTTAACTGGTCCTCAAATGCAAATTGCAATTGCCTCCAGACCTGCAGTGCCAGGGATGGTTCGAGGGATTGCAGTTGATACTCAAGCACTTCGTCACTGAGTTTTTTCAGTAGTGGCAGAGCCAATGCTGATTGATCGTTTTCTATGCACAGTTGTCCCTGTATCAGCTTGAAACGAATGCGCTCCATTTGTCCGGCTGCGGGTTGATCACTCAACCACTTGAGTGCAGCTGTTAACCCGGCTGAGCGAGTTTGATCTCTGGCCTGAGCCAGATAATCCACACCTTCTTCTCTGCCCTCAGGCCTGGAAGACAAAGTCTGTTCGATCCAGCCCAGCATGCGACTTGAAGCAAATGGTGCTTCATCAGAAAATCTCAGACTGGTGATCTTTGGTAGGCGTCGTAACAAGCACCCCAGATGAGCTTCAATGGCATAACTCACTTCACCAAGCCCAACCATCTGGGCACATTGATGAGCAACACGTTGATAATCCAGGCAGAACAAGCCGCCCGGATTCATGAAGGCGTCTTCACAAGCCAGCCATGCATCCATCCATTGTCCTTGCTCCATCAGACTTTCAATTTTGGCCATATCGGAGGTGGGTGGTGATGCCACACGAGTTATGCCATCTTCGGCAGGAGGCATTTTCAGATCTGACCAGCGAATGGAACGTGTCAGGGCGGCATACACACCGTACATATTGTTTTTCTTGTAATAATTCAGCACATGTCGAAAAACCTGAGTCAATTGGGTATCCGACTGGATTTCAGTTGGTACCGTGACACTGGGCGAAGCAGAAGATGTATTGGCTCCAGAAGGTAACGTGCTGGATTTAAGCTGTTTTTCGATCCAGTCACTTAGTTTTTTCCAGTGAAACCCATCTTCTAGAATCTGTTCAGCCGCTTCGCAAAAAAACACATAAGTAGTGTCTAGTACCTGAACCTTTTCAACACCAAAAGAGTCACCGTAACTTTCAATAAAATGAATAATTCGATCCTGTGCTATCCAGTTCAGAGCCGTCTGACGTGCCTTGGTTTTTTCCGGGTACAGGTTTTCAGAGAAAACTGTCAAAAGGCGAGTAAGAACCTGTAAGCCAAAGCTCAAACCTTCTACACCCTGCAGGCGTGCTGCTGCAAAAAGCAGATAACCACCTATTCGCAAGTCTTTGCCTTCTTTGGCAAGCACTTCAATTGAAGTCAGGAAAATTTGTTCATAATCGGTTTCACTTTTGTTTTCAATTTCTGATTTAATCTGGCTGAAACGCTCACCATAACGAGGATCCACTCCTGCTCTGTTGCCTTCAGAACCTTCAGCAGGTGCGGAAACCGCTTCTAACCACTCTGCCTGCTTGCTACTGAAATCCATAATCATTGAATAATCCCTGGTCAAAAGATGTGTCTGGGCAGCCGGTAATTGGTGAACAGCTGTCTATCTAAGAACAATGCAGCCTGGTCGGATCGAAATCGGTAGCGTGCATTCACCTGCTGACCATTTCCATCACTCAGTAACCAGACCAGCTCATACTCAGTACTGGTAATACGGCTGGTGCTGGCTTCATAAAGCAGTCGTAACAGCGACCACCCCCCTTCAGACTGGTGAGTCAAAGACAATGGCTGCCCTGTGGGTCGTAACTGAATTCGTGCAATCGAATTCTGACGACCTGCAGACCAGCGGTGATCACTCCATTGCTGGGGTTCATTGCGATATGTCAGTAAAAAGTCATCCAGCAAAAAACGACTCTCGGTGATTCCTGGAACTGGTTCAGGCAGCAAGGCATAACGAAAACCCACCGCTTCTCCTGACTGCTCCAATACGGCACGGGCAATCTGCCGACCATTCTTTAGTGCGGCCAGGTAGGTATCACTGAACTCCAAACCCATTCCAAGCCAGGTATGATGTTCAATGGAAGAAGTGTGAAGCGTCACAAAGGGGGCACTCATTTCACGATAAAAACGCCAAAGTGTTCCCTGATTGATTCCAAAAAACTGATGGAAAACACTCAGAGGAGCATCCTCACTACTTAATTCAAAAGGGAAGCGTCCGTTCAGATGAGCCATATACTGCTCATAGACATTTCTTTCCCATTCGGCCTGCATGGCATCCCGAGAAGTGCTAAGAATGGTTTGCCAGGTTGTTTTTACCGGTAGCAGCAATACGTGCTGGAGCAAATCACCCGCACGGGGTTCATGTCCAAGCTTGATACGGTTAATGCTCAGATTCAGCGTATGTAACTGCTGCCCACTGCCTTGATCCGAGAGCATGGCTGCAGCGTATTTATGTGCTTCACTGCTTACCCGTGCAGCAGCAAGCATTGATTCAATTTCTGCAGACAGGCGGTTAATGTCCTCCAGGTACTGATTAAACTCGGTAGCATTACTGGCCTGATAAAACTCAACAAATGACTGCAAGGCAGAAAAGCGGGATTGGCTGCGAGATAAAAGAGCAGTAACAGGTTGGTTTTGACGACTCAATTGTTGATAAGCGCCTATCTGGTACTGTAGATGGAGAGAAAGAGGGCGCAGTGGCGAGCGTTCACCCCCTAGCAGCTTCAGGTTGTGATGTACTTCATCCAGTGTTCGGTATTCAGGCATATAAAAGGCCTGGACGTAGTTCTCCCAGTGCTTTCGGTAATCTTCGAAATAGAGTTCTCGGACACGTGTTTCCAGTGGGCCAGCTGCCGGATTTTCACTACGACCAGCGTACTGCTCATCAAGCACCCAGTCATCCATACTGATGCGCTGAACCGTAGTCTGTATTTCGTCAGCAATATAACGTTCCCAGACGCCACGAGAAAACATCGAGCTGAATTGATAGTCGTTGCGGAGTATGTAGGGATAACCCGCTGGTATCACATCGCTTAACTTTACCGGCTCAAAACGCTGTTGGTTTTTGCTGACAAGCAACTGATAGATAGCTTCAGCGGTGGCTTTAACTGCAAGGTTACGACGAGCCTGAGATACCATTGAACTGTTGTAATTATTCACAGTCCAGCGTTCGGCCTGACGATTGTCAAAGGCATGAGCATAAAAGTACCTCAGGGTATTCTGGATCGCTTCCAGTTCAGGGGCATCCACATGGGTTGGCTTGCTCTGCAGACGGTCTTCATACCAGACGGGGGCAATCGCTGCTGCTGCCAGGTGCGGCTGCATCCGATCAGGAAAACGCGTCATCATCAGATAAGCTTCCAGCAGTGCGTAATAATCATCGCGTTGATAACTTTTCTGCTGATCGTTCAGGCTAACCCACTGGCGACCGCGCTTCTGAAGCTCCAGTTCAACACTTCGCGCCAAAACAGAGTCCAGCTGATCTTTCAAGGCGCCCGACAGAAAACTGTCAAGACGCTTGATGGTTGCAGTACGCATCAACGGCAGATCAACACCAATAATTGAGAAGTAACTTTGGTGCTGTTGCATGGTTTCAAAACGGCGAATTGCATCATCGAACAGGACAATGGGAGCCATGGGGTGAGTATCAGCTTCATCGTATTGTGTAACCAGCCGCTCTACACTTTCGCGAAACCCGTTAACCAGTATTTCATGTTCTTGCCAGTCGGAATAAACGACACCAAGAGATGAAACCGTAGCGGCAAGCAGTGCCACTGTTGCAAGCAAGCTTTTCCTGTAATTGCGCTGTGCTGTTTGTTTTGAAGCGACTGGTGCTGACTTGACTCCAGAGGACAGCAGTTCGTGCACACCATCAAGCAGCAGGGCAGAACCACCCTCTTTTCGCCACTGAACAGCTACTTCCCGTCTGAAAAAACCACTTTGATTGGCAGCATGAAATACTTTCTCATGACTATTTTTGTGGGCTGCACTCAGGAAAGCACCTGAAAAGCCCGGATGAGACAGTAATGCTGTTTCACTGGCTGCTGTTTCCATAAACTCTGCAAGACGTGCAGTCAGTTGTTGCATCTGGAAAGGGAAACCACTCCAGGCTAGTTTCTCAGTGGGAGACAGGTTGGCAGGTACTGGCTGATGCATTACATAATCATACATTGCCTTTATCTGCTGTCTGATCAGGTGTATCAATGCATCAGGAGTTGTTTTGCACCACTTTTGACCTGAAAGAACGGCACCCAGGAAACTTTGTTTATTATGCTGCTCCAGCCGATCAAAATAAGCCTGGCAACCATGTAATTGATCAAGATGTGACAGTACCAGATAAGCAGGATAAAGACTGCCAGTGCC
>Ga0055584_100003701_pt1 | contig 15012 bp, 13 predicted proteins | sample OSDHelmetaG_FD_58716 | JGI IMG/M metagenome (GOLD analysis project Ga0055584, IMG submission 58716) | Pelagic marine sediment microbial communities from the LTER site Helgoland, North Sea, for post-phytoplankton bloom and carbon turnover... | ecosystem: Environmental > Aquatic > Marine >... | reverse complement strand
TGGCCCGAGCAAATTTTTAGCCAGGATGGCCGAAAATGGGGATAACGTTTACCTCTATGATAAACGTTATTTTTCAAAAACCTATACAAGGATGTAATGACATGAAGTCGACCATTCTATTGACCATTGCCCTATTTCTGGCGATCGCACCGTCACCCGACTCTAAGGTCTTATCTGAGATTTCAGGCGGTTTTCTGGCTATAACTGGTTATTCCGGATTATTGGCCGCTGAGCCTTCGCTGATCTCGACTACCCGTAGTAACGTGTCCACTCAACCCGCTATCAATTCGGCGGAAGAGTAAACGCAGCCAGAAGTACCCGCACTGCAGGTACCAGATAGCTACACGGGGGCAAGGACTGGCAAGTTAGCTTGTCAGCTGGCAGAATTGCAAGGCTCCATAGCTCTTGCGGAACAACATCGTGTGTGAAAACAAAACCCCACTTTTTTCGATTCATCCTGATGGTGACCGCGACGTGCGGTTTTAGTTACTAATACCGTAAATTCCGGTAGAATCTCTCAGTATCAACTCACTTTTTTTGTTTTCAAACAACCTATAGAGGACCCAAATGAAATCTCTCTTTTTTGCACTTATAACAGCGTTTATTTTTACATCAACATCTGCAATGGCCGGAGACGCTGCAGCCGGAAAAGCAAAATCAGCACTGTGCGCCAGTTGCCATGGCCCAACCGGTATCAGCATGAGTCCCATATGGCCAAACCTGGCGGGTCAAAAAGAGCAGTACCTCATCAAACAGATTACGGCCTTTCGCGACGGTACCCGCCAAGACCCGATGATGGCGCCGATGGTTGCTGCGTTAAGCGACACCGACATAGAAAACCTGGCTGCCTATTACGCATCTCAAAAATAATTTTGCCCAATTAAAGAGGCCGGAATCTAATTCCGGCTTTTTTTCTGCATAAATTCCGCAAACATTCCGCTTCAATGCCGTCACAGCAACGTTCGCATCGTTATAATTAACACACAAGATTGGGGGGGACTCAATTTTGGAGCGACCAAAACGTCATGCGCCTTACCCGATTCACAGACTACTCTCTACGCGTTCTGATTTACCTGGGACAAAATGACCAGGACAGAGTGACCATTTACCAGATTTCTGAAGCGTACGGTATTTCAAAAAATCACTTGATGAAGGTGGTTAGCAATCTTACCCGCTTCAAGTTTGTCAGCGCCCAGCGTGGTCCCGGGGGCGGTATCAGGCTGAACCTCAAACCCGAAGAGATTAGCCTGAAGGATGTAATCCGTCACACGGAAAAGCATCTCGATCAGAAAGACGAAGCATGCCCTTCCCACGAACACGCAGACAACCGCCTCAGAGGCTATCTTCAGAATGCCATGGAGGCCTATCTGGAGGCACTGAGCCGTTTTACACTGGCAGATGTGCTCGACCCGCGAACTGAAACAGTCCAACTACTGGATTTAAGCGAAAAAGCAGCCTGATTTTTAGATGGCCTATCGACCTGTAAAGCCAGGTCAGTGTATGCTTGCGATAAAAGATTAAACGTTTTTTGGAGCAAGCAGACATGAACTTACCCGTAAACTCAAATAACAGCACAGCCCAGGCTATCGAGATTGCCCTTCGGCTAGGACTTATTTTTCTGATCCTGGCTTGGTGTCTGCAAATACTTACACCCTTCATTTCAATCGTTGCGTGGGGTGCCATTATTGCTGTCGCAATTTACGATCCATACCTCAAGCTTGCTGAAAAACTGGGTGGAAGAAGGAAGCTTGCAGTAACCCTGATTGCAGTTATCGGTATTGCAATCATCCTGGTTCCTATTATTTCCCTGTCTTCTTCCATGGTCGATGGTGCGAGTGAGCTGGGTGACCAGATATCCGAAGGTACAATACAAGTACCCGCTCCACCTGCTTACGTCGAGCAGTGGCCAGTTATCGGTAAGAAGACCTATAGTTTGTGGCTTCAGGCATCAGACAACCTGAGGTCAGTGCTGGCACGATATCCTGATCAACTCACAGCCATCGGCAAGAAATTGCTTGGTGCTGCTGCCGGGGTAGGCGGTGGTGTGCTGCAGTTTATTGTTTCCTTCCTGATAGCGATGGTGTTCCTCGTGAGCGCCGATGGCGTCAATGCAGGATTGCGAAGATTGGCTAACCGTTTGTCACCGAACCAGGGTGACGATTTACTGGATATGTCAACTTCCACGATTCGCTCCGTTGCAGTCGGCGTCATAGGTATTGCGTTTATCCAGGCAATGCTTGGTGGTCTCGGCATGATGTTTGCCGGGGTGCCGGCAGCTGGATTATTAGCCATTTTTATCCTGGTTCTGGCCATAGCCCAATTACCTCCTTTACTCATACTCGGTCCGGTGGCGTTTTATGTTTTTTCTGCAGAAAGCACCACGGTTTCGGTGATTTTTCTGATCTGGAGCCTCCTGGTCAGTTTTAGTGACGCCATACTGAAACCAATATTTTTGGGACGTGGCGTTGACGTACCGATGCTGGTCATTCTGCTGGGCGCCATCGGCGGTATGATTACATCCGGTATTGTCGGTTTATTTGTCGGAGCAATCGTTTTGGCACTCGGCTACAAATTGGTCGGCGAATGGCTTCAGTGGGGACAACCTGATACAGAAAACCCTGAACAGGAAGGATGATAGCAACCCTGGTAACTCCTGAATTGGTGTAGACCGATCCGCTCGAAAAAAGAACTACAGGGTTTGCGCTTCATTTCCAACAAACAAAAAAGGCAGAGAGCACCAAACGCTCTCTGCCTTTTAATACAACTTACTTTATCTGATTTTTAGCTTCTGGTTTCGCAATAAATATGCGTTGTAAACCAGGCCTGATCAGTCTTTGAGTCTGTTGCTAGGTTTACTGCTTCCGTGAATAGCGTAGCGCACCGCCGATTATCAGGAACAGGGAACCAAACAGTGCCAGCCATGGCAACGGACCCGCCGTCGTTGGCAATTCTGCTTCCATCTCTTCTTCTATGATCTCTTCTACAATTGCTTCTTCAACCATTTCTTCTTCAACCATTTCTTCTATGATCGCTTCTTCAACAAGCAATGTCGGGTCTACCCAATACTTGCTACCCACATAGATATTGATCTGTTGTCGTACCGCCAGATCTACCATCTTGACCGGCTTACCTGACATCATAGTCTCGAAGTCGTTCGGGGCGGTTGACAGGTGGCTTGGGCCAAGTTGTCCGTCTGCATGTCTGTAACGCAAGTGCGTTCCACTCGCGGTTTGTGCGACAACCCTGGCTGTCAGCTTGGCATAGGTCATGCCATTGCGATCGACCATTTCAAGGCATGCCTTGTCTACAGATTCATAAGCAGCAAAGGCCTCTGGAGAAAATACAATATCTTCACAAGTCAGTGCTGCGCTGGCATTTGCCGAAACACCCAAGCCTGCGATGGCAATAAGACCATATTTCAAATTAGCTATTTTCATTTTAATCCTCTTCTATGATTTATTTAACAGATTAGAAAGCAACTCACCTTTTACGATATAGCGCTTAGGTGCATGACCGACGAAATAAAATGGATAACACGTCACAAGTGTGATGGTGGAATCGTCGGTAGGTGCGAGCACACTAATATCCGTGGGATCAACAATGGTGATTGAAGAGACCACAAATTCTGATTTACCCTGTTGAGTCAGCATATCAATGCTGTCTCCTATCTCTATATCCTTCAAACCCCGGAAAAACCCGTCCCGGTGAGCCGCAATACCCAGGTTACCCGGTGAATCTACCCTGGCAGTTCCCTTGATACGCCCGGCGCCACGGTTGAGGTTAATTTCATCGGTGCCGTTATAGATCGGAACCTTCAGATCAAGTTTATCAATGCTCAGTATCGCCAGCGGCGCATCATCACGTTGCATTTGGCTTGTATGGTAATCATCAACGCGTTTTTTCGACCAAAGCGTATAGTCGGGTTCAAGTGACCGTGGGTTCTTATCACCCGGCAGCGTATCGGCTGGCGCGGTCTCAATTACAATGGCCTGCTCGAAAGCACGAATATCGGACTTGCTCTGATAATCACCCCAACCACGGGCGATGACAAATGTGGTGAGCAAAACCAGACCCGTTATAAGGAAACCTGACTCGAGAAGTCGCAATGTCTTTTTGCGCTTAATTTTGCTCAATGATTTTTACCCGCCAACGACATATAGGGTGCACCTGATCAAAAACTGGCACTCGATTGGTCATTTTGTACAGTTTCTTCGAGTTTGGCAACTTTAACCTCAACTCCCGGCCGACTTTTCAGCAATCACCAGGCATCAATACATCCAGTGGCGGATGACATTCCTTCACAGCCATGAGTGATGGTTCAATCAAACGCGGCTTGCCCACCACCGTTCGTGCACTGCTAACATCCTTGAGACCACTACCAGAAACAATGCATACCACTAACTCATCACGGGCTACCCGTTGTGTTTGGATCAAATGCTTCAGACCCGCCCATGGCGCAGCCGCGGCAGGTTCAGCGAAAACACCTGTGACCCTTGCCATTTCAGGAACGGCTGCCAGGATTTCCTGGTCGGAAACTGTCACTGATTCGCCGTCGGATTGAATGACTGCCTTTACGGCAGCCAAACCGTCTCGTGGCTTATCAACAGATATGGAGTCCGCAATGGTCGATGCACTAACCTGTCTTACCACCAGCGAAGACCAGTCCAGCACAACCCCGCCAGCACTGCGAACCCGTTGAATCGTCTCGTTGATCGCAGCACTGGCTTGTGACTGGACACAGTCAATCTTTGGCAGACTATCGATCAAACCCACGGCTTTCAGATCACACCAGCCCTTCCAGATGGCGCTGAGCGTATTACCGTCTCCAGTGGAGACCATAACTCGATCCGGCACCCGGCGGCCAAGATCCAGCCATATCTCGTAAGCACAGGTTTTTTTGCCCTCACGGGTAAACGCGTTATAACCGGTGCTGCGGTTGAACCAGCCGAATTCAATGGATGCCGCCGTACAAAGATCATAGGCATCATCATAGTTACCATTTACAGCCATCACATGGGCGCCGAATGCGAGCATCTGGGTGAGTTTTGCCTCGGGCGCACTGGCAGGTACGAATACCACTGGTACGAGTCCGGTGGCGGCGGCCAAACAGGCGAGTGAGGAACCGGCATTACCGGTGCTGGCCACTGCAACAACACCGGCACCCACATCCAGGGCCCGGCCGACAGTTACAGCACTCGCACGATCTTTGAGTGAAGCGCTGGGATTCAGGGTCTCGTCCTTGAGATACAAATTGCACATGCCGTTCATTTCATCAAGCGGTCGTACGGGGTACAACGGTGTACTGCCTACACGCAGCGGAAAAGGCGAACGTGGCCACCTCAATGGTAGCAATGCTGCAAACCGGAAAAGATCAGACGAACCATCGCCAAAGCTCTCATCTATTTTTTTTGCTACCTCGTCATAGTCATAGCTGATATCAAGATTGCCACCACAGGAAGGGCACAAAAAACTCTCAAACCCCGGCGATTGCGTCTCAGAGCAGGCAACACACTGATAACCGTTCATGCTCATTTCCTATATCTCTTCATGGCACAATGTGGGTACCGTATATACCGTGCAGTGCTTCTTCAAGATGATGGGGTTGAGTGATGATCACCCTTTCACCTCCCTGTTCCAGAAAGGCCAGCGCGGCCTCGATCTTGGGCTGCATACTGCCGGGGGCAAAATGCCCCTGATCCAGGTAACGACGGCATTCCGGAACCGTCATATGATCGATATCCTGCTGCTGTGGTGTGCCAAAGTTCAATACAACCTTGTCCACGCTGGTTGATTTTATCAACACCGAGGCACCAAGTTCAGTTGCCAGCAGGCTGGATGCCGCATCCTTGTCGATAACAGCATCACGCCCGGCCAGGCTGCCGTCAGTTAAACGCACTACCGGAACACCACCGCCGCCCACAGCGATAACCAGCGTTCCGTTATCAAGCAATGTGCGTACAGAATTGAGTTCAACTATTTCCAGGGGGGCCGGAGCAGCTACCAGACGCCGCCATCCGCGGCCTGCATCCTCACCGACCGTCCAACCATCCTCACTGGCGTGTCTGGCCGCATTATCCGGGGTCATGAAGGGCCCGATGGGTTTATCGGGTCTTTCAAAACCCGGATCATCGGCGTCTACAACAACCTGAGTGACCACCGCAACCACATCCTTCTCGATACCATTGCGGTGAAGTTCATTCTGCAGGGTCTGTGCCACCTGGTAACCGATTGCACCCTGTGTGTCTGCCACGCAGCTGGCCAGCGGCACCTGGTGCAGTACTTCACGAGCAAGATCAGAGCGCAGCAGAATAAATCCAACCTGCGGTCCGTTGCCATGAGTGACGACGACGCGATAACCTTCTGACACGATCGGTACAATATGGCGGGCCGTCTCACCGACAGCGTTGTACTGATCCAGCACTGTCCTGTGCTGGTCGTCCTTGATCAGAGAATTACCGCCGATGGCAATCACCACAAGCGGTTTTTTACGAGACTCTCCGGCGTCGATGTGCTTGTTCATCCGGGCCATCTCCTACTACATTGTCAGGGCCATCAGGGCCTTGGCTGTGTGCATACGGTTTTCCGCCTCCGGATAAACACGCGATTGCGGTCCATCAATCACCGCATCGGTCACTTCACTGCCACGATCCGCCGGCAGGCAATGCATGTAAATCGCCTGCTGTTTTGCGTGTGCCATCATCGCCTCATCACAAATCCAGTGACGGTATCCGGCAGCGACTTTCATCGCCTCTTCAGGATTGGCGAACAGGGATTCAGGACCCCAGCTTTTTGGATACACAATATCTGCATCCTCGAAAGCTTCTTCCATTGTGTTGACCACCGTAAACTGGCCAGCGGAGCGAGTCGTGTTCTCCTGTGCAATACGCATGGGTTCAGCCATCAGCGCGTATTCCGGCGGATGGGCCAGGGTGACGTTCATACCATAACGTGTCATCAGCATGATCAGACCCTGGGGAACTGACATCGGTTTGACATAACTCGGTGCGTAAGCCCAGGACACTGCAATTTTGAGATCCCGCAGGTCTTTACCGAACTCCTCACGAATGGTCATCAGGTCTGCCAGTGTCTGGCACGGGTGGTCCACATCGCACTGCATGTTGATCACCGGCACACTGGCCCATTTGGCCACCTCGCGCATATAGGTCTGACCCTCGCCCGGCACGACGTCATGGCGGATAGCGATTCCGTGGCCGTAGCTGGACAAAATAACCCCCATGTCCTTGGGGCTTTCACCATGGGCAATCTGCGATGTTTCGGAATCGATAAAGTGCCCATGACCGCCTAACTGGGTAACACCGGCTTCAAATGAGTTACGGGTACGGGTGGATTTGTCAAAAAATATCAGAAAGATAGTTTTGTGCGGCAGGTGTAATGTTTGTACACCGGTTTTGAAATCGGTTTTTAGCTGATTGGCTGTCTCCAGAACCAACTCGATCTCGTCATCTGCCCAGTCCTGGGTCATCAGCCAGTCACGACCCTTCATACGGTCTGTCAGCGGCAGTGCTTCCTGATTCATTCTATTCTCCTTGTTGGCGCGCCAGGGTCTTTACCAGGGCGGTGTAAAAAGCCGTGCAGCGCACCAGGTGTTCAATGTCTACCTGTTCATTGGGGGCGTGAGCGAAGTGTTCATGACCGGGGCCGAATCCGATGGATGGAATCCCATGCATACCTGCTATCGCGACGCCGTTGGTGCTGAATGTCCAGAAGCCCGTTTGCGGCTCTTCCCCAAACACGTCACGGTACGCGGTTTTTGCGCTCAGCATGGCGGGGTCATCCTCATCGATGTCCCAGGTCGGGTAGTATTTTCTCGTCGGGTAGACCAGGCCCGTGTGGCTCGGTACCGCATAATCCAAAACGGTTACCTTGGCACCCGCGGCCTTTACCGATGGTAAAGCATAAATTTCCGCTACTGCTGTTGCTTCTGTTTCACCCACGGTCAGACGGCGATCAAGGTGAATGGTACAACCGTCAGCAACGGCGCACAGGCTGGGTGAAGTGGAGCGTATCTCACTGATGGTCACCGTACCTTTGCCGAGTGGTGAACATGGCTCCAGTTGTTCATTGAGCTTCTCAATATCTGCAATGATACCCGCCATTTTGTAGACCGCATTGCTACCACGCTCCGGTGCCGATCCATGGCAGGAAATACCCGGTGTGTGGACTTCCATCTCCATTCGCCCGCGCTGACCACGGTAAATACGAAGACTGGTCGGTTCGGTTATCACGACCAGGTCCGGGCGTAACCCAAGCTCATTGACGATATATTGCCAACACAGGCCATCGCAGTCTTCTTCCTGCACCGTTGCGGTCACATACAGGGTGACCTCATCCGGTATCCCGGCTTTTTTCAGCAATGCACCCGCATAAACGGCAGAGGCAATCCCGCCTTTTTGATCACTGGCACCCCTGCCATAAAGAACACCGTCCTCTATGTCGCCGGAATGCGGGTCACGATCCCATAACGACAGATCACCGGTATCAACAGTATCCGCATGTCCGTCAAGCGCAATCACAAAAGGCCCCGAACCGATACGGCCGATCAGGTTACCCATCGGATCTACGATGATCTCGTCAAAACCGACCCGTAGCATTTCTTCACTCATGCGTTCAATGACTGCGCCTTCCCTGGAGCTAAGTGAAGGAATTCGAATGATAGCCTGCATAAAAGCGGCAAGATCGGACTCGAGTTTCTTTGCATCGGCGTAATCATGGCTGTTGACCTGCATATTCATCTCCTTCATCACGGGTGACTCAATCCAGTCGCCCGGTTAAAGGTATCTATGAGTTGGTCCCATTCATCGACAACCTCCTGTGAGAACACTTCGGACCAGAAGTCCTCATCCCACAGTTCCCGGAGTTCTTCTGAAGTCCGGCCCTGCTGTTCCACCCAGGTGAAATATTTGAAGTTATGCAGTGCCTTGCGATCGGCATAGGCCAACTCCCGTAAGTGATCCGGACCTGTACCCATCAGGTAGCGTCCATAGTGCTGGTCAGCCAGGTGCGTAGTGTAAGGCCCATGTTTTTCCCGCATCTCCTCCATACGCGATGAATACAGCTCCATTGAATCGGTCAACGGGGTAAAAATCACATCGCGGCCATCCATGTCGTAATAACGCGCTGTTTTGATACTCGCCACGAGGTTGCAAAGACCGGAGATACCGATCTGACCCAACGCTCCGATGGTCGTCTCATCAACACCCTCACGGCGCAAACAGGCATGGCCTTCTTCTTCGTTAAACAAGCGCATCAGTTGCATCGCCTGCTCATCATCCACGGCCACCACCATGTCGGTATTACGCACGTTGTGAATCCATGGTATGTGCTTGTCGCCAATGCCTTCAACACGGTGTTCACCAAAACCGAAACTTAACAACGTAGGGCACTGCAGGGCCTCGGTTGCCACCACGCGGATACCGGGGTGATGTTTGCGCAAAAAGTCACCCGCGGCCAATGTACCGGCAGAACCCGTGGCGCTGACATAGGCAGACAGGCGTCCTGCTTCTCCATTTGGACTCAGGGCGTAATGATTATTGAAGGTCTCTTCGATCAGCGAACCGGTGGTGTGGTAATGCCAGATGGCGTTACCAAACTCCTCAAACTGGTTAAAAATGACTACCCCGTCGCCGCGTTCGCACCGCAACTCCCAGCACTTGTCGTAGATTTCCTTAACGTTGGATTCGGTTCCGGGTGTGGCGATGATCTCGTCGGTGCCAATTTCCTTCAACCAGTCAAATCGTTCATGGCTCATCCCCTCCGGCAGGATGGCAACTGCGGAACAGGCAAGCAGGGCGCAGTCATAGGCACCGCCACGGCAGTAGTTGCCGGTCGAAGGCCAGACTGCTTTTTGCGTATCAGGATCGAAGGCCCCGGTGACCAGACGTGGCACCAGGCAGCCATAAGCTGCTCCAACCTTGTGGGCGCCGGTTGGAAACCATTTGCCGCTGATACCAACGATCCTTGCATCCACACCCGTGATCGAGGAGGGAAATTCGATCCAGTTACCCTCGCCATAGCCGCCACCCTGAGCCACCGGTTCGTTTTTCCAGGTGATCCGGAACAGGTTGGCGGGATCCATGTCCCACAGCCCAACTTGCCGGAGTCGCGTTCTAATCGCCTCTGGAATCTGACCGGGATCTTTCATCTGGGCAAAAGTCGGCAGGATAATGTTGCGCTCACGGGCCCGGGCAATACTCTTTTTGAGCACAGCTTCATTAATATCCGGTATCAGTTTCACTTTTCACCTCCAAGGGTGACCACGGGTATGGGCTCAAGGTCTCCCCAACCCAGCTCGACGTCTTTTTCTCCGGCGCGCATGGCCCGCAGCAGCCCGTCCTGATCAACGGGTAAACTGAGTACGCGTACGCCGGTGGCACGATAAATTGCATTGGTGATAGCAGCGCTGGTAGGGATGCTTGGCAACTCCCCGACACCCTTGGCTCCATATGGCCCACTGGAGGTCGGGTGCTCCACGATGTGCGAGATGATCCTGGGTGTGTGCCCGACGCCGGGCATCTTGTAACGTGCCATGACACTGGTCCAGGGCAGCGACTGTTCCTGTATGTAGTGCTCGGTAAGCGCATAACCTATGCACATGACGATACCGCCCTCGATTTGTCCTTCCAGGGTCAACGGATTGATTGCACGACCGACATCGTGTGCAGCCACAACCTTACGCACATGGACTTCACCGGTGTCCCCGTTAACCTCACATAGTACTGCCTGAGCAGCGAAACCAAAGGCAAAATGCATATCGCCGCCGCTACCTAAAGGCTGCGTCTTCGGAGCCCAGTACTCGTATTCGGCCATGGTCGGGATACCGGAACCTGCGGCCAGTCTGACCACCTCTGCAAGGCTTGCGGAGTTGCCGGCACCACGGAAGCAGCCGTCACTGAAATCCAGTTGACCGGGATCACAGTCCAGCAGCTCACCGGCAGATGGTAAGAGTTGCTCAATCAGCCTTTTCGAGGCGTGGCGGGCCGCATTACCCGTAACAAAAGTTTGTCGACTGGCAGTGGTGGGACCGCCATCCGGACAATAGTCGGTATCCCCCAACAGCACATTTACACATTTTGCCGGGATATCCAGTTCTTCCGCCGTGCAGGCAGCCAGTACTGCCGGTAAACCCTGTCCCAACTCTGCGGCGGTCGTGCGCACCTCGGCACGCACGTCCTGACCCGAACCGGCCCATAACTCGACCTGGGCGCTGGACTTATCCGGTGCACCGCCACCAAGACCGGTGTTCTTGTAAGCCACCGCAAAACCCCATGCAAAATGATTACGGCCTTCCTGCCAGTTCCATCGAAAATCGTCATTTCGCATATCCTGGTTTACACGCGAGATACACTCATTCAAGCCAACGCTCTCGCGCATTTTCTGACCGGTGGCAGTGACCAAGCCCACATCCAGTGTGTTCATCCGGCGAAATTCAACAGCATCGAGCCCCAGTTCCTCGGCGAGGATATCCATGTTGCTTTCCACCGCAAAGCAGCTTTGTGAAACACCAAACCCGCGAAAGGCGCCACATGGTGCATTGTTTGTATAAGCGGCAAAACAGTCCACCTTTACATGTGGCACATCGTATGGACCTGAAGCGTGCGTGGTGGCACGGGTGAGAACCTTTTCACTCAGACTGGCGTAAGCCCCACCATCTCCATACAGTGTTGCCGCTACGGCCGTCAGCCGGCCCTCATGGGTGGCACCCGTGCGAATACGGATGACCGTTGCGTGACGCTTGGGATGGAAAAGCAGGCTTTCCTGGCGTGAATAAAGCATTTTTACAGGAAGGTCTGTCACCTCACTGAGCAAGGCCACATGTATCTGTCCGGCGATGTCTTCCTTACCGCCAAATCCGCCGCCCATCAGGGTTGCAACAACACGCACCTGGTCAGGCTCCCATCCCAGGGCAGCGGCCGCCTGATCCCGGTCAAGGTAGGGGATCTGGCTGCCTACATAAATTGATAACTTGTCATGACTCGCAGTAATGCCCCGCACTGCATCCGCATCCAAAGTCCCGCCAAAGTTGGCCGGGTTATAACCGGCAGGGACACCGATAGCGCACTCGGGCTCCAGGAACATATGCTCGGTGGTCGGTGTACGGTAGGTCCGGTCAACAATGATATCAGCCCCATCAAAACCGGCGCTAACATCACCCTTTTTAACCTTGATATGTTTCAGCAGATTGCCATCCACGCGGCCCTCATGCACAACAGAGACACCCGGCTTGAGTGCAGATACCGCATCAGTAACCGCAGTCAGCACCTCGTAATCCACCTGGATCAGCTCCAGCGCCTGTGTTGCAATATTCTCACTATCCGCAGCGACAACCGCCACCGCATCCCCGCTGTAACGCACCTTGTCACCGCACAGTACCGGCCAGTCAAGATCGACTATTCCGTGCAGGTTGCGACCGGGGACATCCTCGTGAGTTAAAACGGCTCGTACACCGGCCAGTGCCCTTGCCGCACTTGTATCTATCGAACGTATACGTGCATGCGGAATACCCGCGCGTAAGGTACGTGCGTATAGCATTCCGGGAAAATGGTAATCATCGGTAAATTTTGCCTGACCACGTATCTTGGCCAGGGCGTCCGGGTTGGGTTTCGCCCTGCCCACTTCAAAACCTGCGGAAGATGTTTTAGGGATGTAAGGTGGAATATCCTGTCCGGATGCCTGTTTCACGGCATTGATGACACTCTGATAACCGGTGCAGCGGCAATAGGTATCTTTCAAAGCGGCCTTGATATCATTTTCACCCGGCACCTCACCCGCCGCCTTCTTTTCATCCAGCAGGGCTTTGGACGTCATGATCAACCCGGGTGTACAGATGCCGCACTGTACTGCGCCGTGATCCAGGAACGCCTGTTGCAGCGGATGCAGGCCATCATCCGTGGACAGACCTTCGATGGTTTCGACATGGGTGCCGGATGCCTTGAAAGCGGGGTAGGTGCAACTCACGACAGGCGTGCCATTGACCAGTACGGTACAGATGCCGCATTCGGCTTCATTACAACCTATCTTGGTGCCGGTCAGACCTAGATCCTCACGTAAAACCTCCGACAGGAATCGTGACTCCGGAACATCAAGATCCACTGCCCTGTCATTGACTAACATTTGTAATTGACTCATAAGCCAAGCCCCTGCGGTACCATCTGACCACCGTGTGCACGATCAGCGGCACGATTCAGGATCACTGGCAATTGCGTTCGGATCATTTCTTCGCGGTATTCACGCGTTGCACGGTGCTTGCTGCTACGCAATGGAACTGATGCAAGAATGGTATCTGCCGCCTGTTTAAACTCTTGCGGTACCGCTTGCCTGCCTTTGAGCAGATTCATGGCCGGTATGGCCAGATGAGGTACCGGCCCGGCAGGGCCAAGACTGATGCGGACAGCGGTAATGGTCTTGTTATCATCCACTTGCAAACGTGCCGCCATCGAGATCATGGGTAATGCCACACCCTGGGGTCGCATGACCCGTGTAAAAGCTGAACCCTCACCTGCTGCTGTGGGCCGGAATCGTAATCGCGTCAACATTGCCCGGCGGGGATCAATTGCGCTTTTTCCGGGGCCCAGGAAGACGTCCTGCAAGGGCATCCACCGGCAACCGTGGGCATCGGCTACTTCTATCTCACCATCAAGTGCCAGCAAGCCGATACTGCCATCGCCCGCCGGCATGGCATGCGCGACATTGCCGGCCAGCGTGGCAACATTACGTACCTGCGGACCACCGATGACACCACAACTTTCCACCAGGCAGGTGCCGGAACGTCTGATGGACTCCTCGCGGACAATTTGTGTATGTGTAACCGCACAACCAATAACGATGTGATCGTGTTCAATGCTGATACGGTCCAACCCGGCAATCCGGGAGGTGTCCACCATCGCCTCTTCCACCGGACTCCGGCCTTGCTGAATATCCAACAAAAGATCGGTTCCGCCACCGAGTACCCGGGCGGCGCCATCATAATGCTCCAGCCACCGAACCGCTTCCTCGATGGAGTGCGGTGTATGATAGTTTTTCCAGCAAATTCTGATTTCGTAAATCCTCTTATTGAAAAATCTATTCCGCTGCTAGTGAATCCGACTCCAGATTCCTGCAGCCCTTTGGGCGCAACGGGCGCGGATGGCCTCTTCATCCAGATGTGGTATCTGGCCCTCATTCATGATCACCCGGCCACGCGCAATGGTCGTGCGCACAGGTGCGAAACTCAGTCCGAAAAGCAGATGCCCATAGAGAGTATCGGCATTCAACGGTGTGAATGGCAGGTAGTCGGGAATCATGATGTCGGCCAACTGACCCGGCGCCAATGCACCGCGTGGTTCTTTGAACATCCGGTTCGCTATGCTGCGGTTACTCTCCAGTAAAATCCGGCAGGCCTCTGAAAATGCGATCCCGGGGTCCCGTTGCTGTGTACGCTGATGAAGATACATGGCACGGGCCTGTGAAATCAGGTGTCCGGACATCCCGTCCGTCCCGATACCAACGGTGACGCCGTGTTTCAGGAACTCCAGGACCGGCGAGACCTTGAGACCATTGTTCATATTGGATTCGGGATTGTTCACCAAAACTGACCCGGTGGATTTGAGCAACTCCATATCACCTGGTGTCAGGTAGCTGCCGTGGACAAAGATTGTTTTCGCACCGGGGATTTCAAAATCCTGAAACCGTTGCATAAGCTGCCGGCCATATCGATCCATGGTCAATTGTGCATCGACCCGGTCCTCGGCAACGTGCACATGGAACCCGCAATCCAGTGCATGTCCAACCCCGGCACAACGCTCGAGTGTTTTTGTTCCAAGCGTCATCAGCGCATGCATACCGAACAGGGCGGACATTTGCCCGTCCTGCGTGTCACGGCATTTCCGTATCCAACGCTCGTTTTCCGCGATACCCTCCCCTTCGTGGTTACGGTCCGAGACCTCGTAGCTGAGGCAACCGCTCAAGCCTACCTCCCTGAATGCTCTCTCAATCTGGTCAAGACTGCCATCAACA
>Ga0055584_100003700_pt1 | contig 15013 bp, 12 predicted proteins | sample OSDHelmetaG_FD_58716 | JGI IMG/M metagenome (GOLD analysis project Ga0055584, IMG submission 58716) | Pelagic marine sediment microbial communities from the LTER site Helgoland, North Sea, for post-phytoplankton bloom and carbon turnover... | ecosystem: Environmental > Aquatic > Marine >... | reverse complement strand
TAGTCGCAGGAGCCCACGCGGTGGTTGATGAATTCGATGCTTGCCACTACTTTCCTGCCTACGAAATGTTGATTGACGACCTGCGCGACTACCGCTTCTATGGCGCTGACATGTTGCATCCTTCTCCACAGGCGATCGACTATGTCTGGCAAAAATTTGAGACGAGCTTCTTCTCCGACGAAACGCGGATCATGGGGAACGAATTGAAGGCCATCATGCAAGCGGTTCAACACCGACCCATGGATCCGGAGAGCAATTCCTTTCAGCGGTTTCTAAAAAAGCAGATCGACATCATCACAGCGCTCGAAAAGAAATACCCCAGCCTAGATCTATCCAAAGAAAGAGAGCACTTCAAGGGGTATCAATTCTAAAGTTTTGGACCGTGAAGTCGGGCCAAATATTCCTGTTCCGTTTGACCTGGAGTAGGATGGTATTCGACGTTGTTCACCCCTAGAGCATCCAAGTCCATGATCGTCGAGTAGCCGCTTCGGGCAATGATCAGATCTGCGGATACCAGCGCCTCGGCTAATCGTTTATCACCCATGTGATGTACCACCTTGAGTTGGTCGATCTGACTTTCTTTCGGCTCGTCGGGTTTCCCTTCTAGGATCAAAGCGCGTTCACCACTTTCGATCAATCGCCGCGCGACTTCTGCTTCGAAGATGCTCCGCTGGGGTTCGGGGCCGCTGATGGCCGCTACTACTTTCATAGGGTCCGCCCCTTTGGGTACCACCTTGCCATCAAATCGACTCAAGGGACCGATGTACCGGTAGTGCTTTGGCATGTTGTCGGGATGAGAGAGATCCCCTGCCAGTCCAGGAGATTCGGCGTGATCCGGTATCCACACTTCGTCGTATTGGTTCATCACCCAATGATTGAGCCGGTTGATGAGTCCTTCAAAGCGTGGACTCATGATCTTGATTTGGTGACTCACGAAAACGCATCGGCAATGCCGTGACCACAAACCAAATCTGGAATCGGAAATGACCAGGTCAATCGACTCAGATCGGATGAGTCGCTGCAACTTCTGATGTTCTTTCCAAATGCTGGCCATCAAACCCAAGCCATGCCAAGTGAAGTGGCGCACCATGTTTCCATCGGCGGGATAGGTGATGGTTTTGAAAGGGAATGCAACAAAACGAAGCGCGGGAAAATGTTCCTGAAGCAAAGCCAACGGGCCACCGGAAGCGGCCACCATGACTTCATGCCCCAAATCCAATTGCTGTTGAATCAGTGGTATACACCTCGCGGCGTGACCTAATCCCCAATGCAGAGGAGCGACGAGTACGCGCTCAATCTTAGGGGTGTTCATAGATCAACGAGCGATGTTGAAGGCTTCTATCAAGGTGCTTCCATCACTGAGTTCTACCTGGAGGAAGTAGGATCCTGAAGGCAATATTTGCACGTCGATGGTTCGATCCGTGGTTTCTGTCTGCACGGTTACGGTGCGACCCAGTTCATCCAAAATAGTCAGCTTGGCAATGCGTTGATCTAAACTCAATCCTATATGCAATGCATCCGAAACCGGATTCGGATAGAGCACGAGCCCTGAGCTGGATGGTTCATCTACTCCCACTCCCGACCAACTGTCTTCGTTGCTGAGGGCAGAGCTGCCGGCCGGATTAATTGCGAAGACGCGGTAGTAGTATTCGGTCCCCAGCATGCTTACGTTCGGGTCGCTGTAGGTGGTGCTGTTGAAGGCTACCGTATCAATCGGGGTAAAGCTGCCGTTGCCTCCTACGGACCGCTCAATCACCCATTCGTTTTCATTGGTAAAGGGATCGTTCCATGACAGATCGATGGAGCCGGTAGGGAATTGGGGAGCTACGCTCAGCACAATATCATTACCGACGGGGGCAAGTGGGTTCACAATGCTAAACACGCCTGGATTGTAGTTGAAGAACACGTTGTCAGCCGCCTCTACTCGAACGCGGTTTCCACCGCCTAGGTTGTTAGCCATTAATACGAACGCGCTTCCTGTATTCGGCACATCGGCGGCCAATGTATCCGAGAGAGTGAGGCCGTTGTTGTCGTACAGGAGGATGTGCACACTCTGGCAATTAATGGGGCTTTGGTCGGTGCCAGCGACGTCCCATTCTACTTGATAATAGACCCCGCTTTGGGCTTGTCCCCCGGTCGGTGGTGAGGTCACTATGAATGGGCCTTTGTTGCCGTCTACTTCCATCGAAACTTTATCATAGGCCACGCCTCCGCCAGCGATGTTGTTGTCTCGAACGGTTAGGCGAAAATTCAAATCCCTAGAGTAGGTAGGATAGATCTCACCATAGGCTAAACTGCCTGTCAGAACGGAAATCAGCCGAGGGAAAGTACGTTCGCCATGGTCAACAGGATCCCATGATCGGAAAATAGGAGCGTTTAAGCTTGGGCTTTGGGGATTGCCCTGAGGGCCAAAATCTATTTCTTCCCAGCAATAGCTCAGGTCATCGCCTTCGTTATCGCTTGCCGAACCCCTGAGCACGAAAGGAGTTTCTTTAGGTATAGAATAGGATGCGGGGTCAATAGCTACTTCAGGCGCCGTATTTCCAGTGCTGGATTGCTGACTGCATCCATTTCCGCCACCATTAAATGCGTACTGACCCATACTGTTGTAGGATCCCGCATTGAAGTAGTCGTCTGAATTGTTTTGTAAATTCTGTGGGGAGCAAATGCCGGCATAGGCCATGATGGTAGATCCACTTCCTGGCTCAAGTCTATCGCTTGAAGAAAAGCTAGCATTCGACGAGCAGGATCCTGCACTGCCGTTGTAGGAATGCGGCCCGCCGAATTGGTGCCCCATTTCGTGGGATACGTAATCGATATCAAAGGGATCGCCTGTTGGGCTATTGATGCCTGTAACGCCGCTCGCTTTACTTCCACCACACACAACACCTAGCCCAGCGAGCCCACCCCCACCGGTGCTGAACACATGCCCGATGTCATAACTGGAACTGCCTACGAGGCTATTAAGAACATTAGCGTTGACATTGATCATTTGACCAGGACTGTTATTTTGATAGGGGTCGGTGGCTGCGTTCAAAAAGATCAGATCATCATTGTTGCCGATCAACTGCATGGTGATCGAAAACTCTCTTTCATACACGCCATTTATCCGGTTCATAGATACCACCATGGCGCTGAGTACTCCCGAAGTAGTTCCTCCGTGGAAGGAAGCATACTCACCCGTGCAAGCCAATGCCAAGCGGTAGGTTCTCAAAATCTCACCCGATTGCCTTTCGCCTCGGGCCATTTCTACCTCTGCAGGGCCGGATTGGCCACTGTCGTCCAACAAACATTGGTGGTCTTTGGTATGCTTGTAAAATTCGACGTAGTCTTTGCGGTTGTAGGTGTGGTAGGTCTGCGCTTCATTTCCGATGGGGTCAATGTACAGCGTGCCATTTGTCGTGAAGAGGATGGCGTGAAACCCTTTGTCAGTATATCCGATACGGCCACTCACGCCTTTGCCTTTCACCTTGTAGGTTTTGATGTTGGGGAAGCGCTCCGCTAGTTCGGGAGCCATGATTGGACTTTCATACGCTTGCAATTCCAGGGGGTTTCCCGAAGGATCAGGCAGGGTGATGGTCACGCCAGCAGCGCGTCCTGCCTCAGACAACGAGGGAGCATCAATGAGACTGGATTTTACACCGTCGTCATCAATGGTATAGATATAGGAGGTGTAACCCGTCGTCAGGGTGTTGACCTGATTGATCAGGCTTTGAGCAGTGAGGCTCAGGCTGGCTGTGAGCACCACAAGTGTTGCGAAGTATCTGTTTTTCATAGGTTTATCGATATGAGCCGTCGCGAGGCGCACTTGGGGGCAAGGCCTCTTCGGTATAAACGGCGTAATAAGTTTTGCTTCCTTTTAGGATGGGTGAGATGAGGTGCTTCGTCCCGGTTCCGGTAATTTCTGCGAAGAGCCCTTCTTCATTCGTGTCAAGCCGGACACTCAGTTTTCCATCGGCGGATTTTCCTTTGTAACTCCGGATCTCCGGAAACTTTGCTGCTAATGCTGGGCTCATGGTCTGTGCATCCACAACAGTGAAAGAGACCAATCCATCCAACGTAGGCAGCACCACCTCCATGTTTTCTTCGTCCAACGCATAGGTTAATTGATCAAAGTCACAGACATAGGCATCAAACGATGAAAGCTCAATGCGGTGCTCTTGGTCGGGAAGTGAATAGGCATCTCGTTTTACCCAAAGGACTTCGGTATCTGCCTTCTCTTCAACCTGCCGGTTGTCATCAGCAGATGTTGCGGCTCCAGCACCGATAAGCTGAGCGGAATCTTCAACTTGCACTACGGGGGTTTCAGCCCCATCGCTTCCTTTTCGCTTGGAAGAAGAACACGCGGTTAGGCAAAGGCAAAGCAGAATCGTTAGGTATTTCAGCATAGCGGGCCCAAATATATCATCAACGAACCCAAACAAGGGGAGTAGTATGAAAGTTTACTTGGAAAGCCATCCATTGCAAGGCCGCCAAGTTCTGCACATCTTTGCCCCATGAAGAATGCGATCATCACAGGATCTACGAAAGGAGTAGGAAGGGCTATTGCCGAGCGCCTGTCTACCATGGGTTACAGGGTTTGGATTACCGCAAGAAACCAACAAGACCTCAACGCAGCCAAGACTGAAATGGAAAGAACGACGGGGAATCCTGTCGAGGCACACGCAGTAGATTTTTCGAATTCCGCCGAGGTGGAGAGCTATGCGCAGACAGTATTGAAAGGGTGTGAAAGCATCGACGTACTCGTTAATAACGTGGGAATCTACATCCCGGATACCTTGACGGATGAAGCCCAGAAAATCGACCTGCAAATGGCGGTAAATTTTAGGGCGCCGTATACCTTAACGCAAGCCCTCTTGCAGCGCATCAAAGAACAAGGAAGCGGAAACATCTTTAATATGTGCTCTGTCGTGAATCGAAAACCAAGGGTGGATGGCGCGAGCTATACGATCTCGAAATTCGCGTTTTATGGATATCACCAACTGTTGCACAAGACCCTACTGCCGGAGGGGATCAAAGTCACAGGCTTTTTCCCGTCTTCCATTGCTACCTCTAGTTGGGATGGTATGGACGCACCTTTCGCAGAGTTCGTGCAGCCTGAAGACATTGCTTCCATGGTGGAAAACATCCTCGGGATGCAACGCGGCACGGTCCCATCCGAAATCGATCTAGTAGCCATCAATCCGGATTATTAATGGGAAAGAACAAGTTGATGAAGTTCGCGACGGTCAAGGAGATGGACCACGTGATCGAGCCCCCGTTTAGCGAGGTGCTCAAAAAAGACTTTCGGCTGAAGGGTAAATGGAACGAGGAATTCGGAAATGACCGCCCCATTGTGTTGGAATTGGCATGTGGAAAAGGAGAGTATTCGGTAGGCATGGGCCAGATTTACCCGGATAAAAACTTCATCGGAATCGACATCAAAGGTGCCCGCATGTATAGCGGTGCGATGGAAGTCAAAGAAAAAGGAATGCAGAACGTTCGGTTCTTGCGTACCAAGATCGATATGATTACCTCCTTTTTCGCGCAGGATGAAGTGGATGAGATTTGGATCCTTTTTGCCGATCCACAAATAGGGAGGCCTCGTAAACGACTCACTGGCTACCTGTTCCTTGACCGCTACATTCAGCTCTTAAAACTAGGGGGCACCCTGCACTTAAAGTGCGATAGCGAAGACCTCTACTCCTTTACCAAGGAGGAAGCAATTCCTGCATTCAATGCTGCCGACAAAGGCTTTCAATTTGAAAAGGAGTTCGATACGAATGAGTTGTACGAAGAAGGAATTCATACCTTGGACGAGACCATGAAGGGGGTGTTGAACATACGCACCTACTACGAGCAAATGTGGTTGGAACAGGGAAAGAAGATCAAGTACCTCCGTTATCGATTGGAGCGATCTCTGAAGTAGTTCCGTGTTCGGTTGTAGTCCAAAAAGTAGGTCAAGCGAATCGAGAAGTTGTTCTGCATCGGTGAATTGAAGGTCTGTTCCAGGTTCACCAGGTAATTCTCACCTACGGTGTTGTCCACCCGAGCAATCACATTTCTGTACAAAAGCACCAGTTCCGAAGCCGGAGCAAACCACCAAGAGAATTTGAAATCCACGTTGAACGTGTTGAAATTGAGGTCGTTCACCCCTTCCAAATCAGCGGCTGATAAATCACCGTTCTGCTCTAGCAGGTAGAAATCTTGATAGTCTACATCAAAGTAGGAATGGCGCAGGCTCAGGCTTAAGGCGGAGGTCGGTGTAAATACGTAGCGTGCCCGCAGGATGCTTTCGATCGACAGGTTGTTGCGGCGACCAAAAAAGATCTCGGTGGGCAGGGTATCTGGCACGAATCCGTAATCGTTGATCCACTTTGTGAGCCTCACCTCAGGAAGCATGAAGAAATGATCTCCCAGCCGGATCCGCGGATTGATCATTGTCCAAATCATGTTATAATCCAAGTCGCCTATGCGCTCATAGCCAGCGCGGGCATCAATGGCGAGCACTTTTCGGTAGTCGGATGAGATGAAAAAGCTCGACTCAAACCCCGCCGGAACTCTAAACCAACGCCCAAATTCACGAGGCTCGAAGTAGTCGTAGGTTTCAATAGGTCGCGCCGTGAAGTTGGCTCCAAAGGCGAAAAAACTTCGGGTCAAAAAGAATACCCTGCCGAAGGTGAAAAAGTCTTCATAGCGGAAGGGTCGATACAGCTGTTCGTAGCCCGCATTGACTTCTGCTTCCATGCGGTTGAATTTCCCAAAGGGTTGAATCGTTTGGAAGGTGAGCATGCCGTACGTTCCCACTTGGTTGTTGCGCTGAAGGAAACCGAGGTCATTGTTATCGTAGCGATCGGTAATGATCTTGTTTGCGACGGCCCATCGCCAATTGCCGTCTACATCGCCGATGGCATTCTCGGTGAAATAGCCATCATCCACTGAGCCACCTTCGAAAATTGCACTTTGCTTCACGTCGGTATTCAAGAAGTATTTTCCTGATTTGGTGTTGAATCGACCCACAACAGCGGCGACATTTGCATCCCTATCGGCACCTTTTCGCATTGTGTTGGTGTTGACAAAGCTGACGGAAGAATTGCGATTGAAACGCTGGTCCAATACAATGACGTTGTAGTTGGTCATGGGCTCAGTGAGCAACCGCGTCTCCTTTCCATCTTGTATGCGAGTGCTGTAGTTGGCGTCTGTAAGCGCATTGAGAAAGCCAATCCCCAAGTTGTTCTTGGTCCGACCGGAGACCTTGGTCGCGTTGAGCAACCGCGTATATTCTTGGCGAATGGTTACCGAATCGTTCGAATTGAGGTCTTGTCCTCGGATGTTTTTGGGTTGCCCTCCAATCCGGCGGGTGTACAAGAGATCGCCGATTGTGAAAAGGTCCGTTCCTTCAACAAAAAACTGCCGGTTCTCATCGAATTGATTTTCAAAGGGGGAAAGGTTCAAGAACTGTTGGTCAAAAGCCACCTGGCCGAAATCCGGAACCAAGGTCATGTCGAGCGTAAAACTCTCGTTGATGCCATACTTAAGGTCCATACCAGCATTGAGGTCAAAGGCTGACTTCCCATTAAAGTAGTCTGCATAGCTGGAGAAGTAGGGAGTCGCAGAAAGACGGACAGGGGGCTCTATGTCACTCATTCCGGTGAGCAAACCACATTGGTATTCGAGGCGGTAGCCCAGGCTCTTATCTAGGAAGTTCCATGTGGAAGATTTCCGCGAACGTCGAATGCTACGCATGAAGTTCAATCCCCAGTCCTTCACCGGTGTTTCGGGAAAACGAAGCGCGATGTACGGAATTTCTACTTCCATGATCCACCCGGAGTCAACGATGCTGACGGCGCTCTTCCAGATCGAATTCAAACTGAAGTCGTCTCCGTTGGGCGTGGTCTTGCTGTCTGCTTGCGTACCTGCAGCGGTTACCCAGAAATTGAAGTCGCTGAGGCCGTCGTTGTAAGGGTTGATGAAGAATCCGAGCCAATCGGTATTGTGATTGAACTCATCTCGCTCGGTCATTTGGGTAAGGATGCTGTCTGGATTCGGGTCGTACATCATGGCTCCGATGTAGATCGCTTGGTCGTCGTACAACACTCGCACAACCGTCTGCGTTTCACGGCCAATGGCGGCCCCATTTTCAGGTTCAAACATCACAAAGTCTGTGGCAACAGGGGCGGTAGCCCACACGGCATCGTTCAGCTTCCCGTCGATCTTCGGACTTTCTGAGGCGCGGGTAGCGGGGATCGTTTTGCGCACAACTTCTTGTGCCAAAGAAGGGCTGTGCCAAAGCAGCAGGCAGGTCAATCCGATGAGCCCAAGGCGATCCATGGCGCGAAAGTAGTTTGCTTCACGTGTTTGCCGAAAGAAACAAATCACAAGAAGCGGGATGTGTGACGAACCGAGCTGCTTAGTTTTGGGCGATGGAGAAAGATTTTTTCGATCAGGTGTACCAAGTGGTGCGGCTCATCCCAGCGGGACGGGTAACCAGCTATGGTACGATTGGAAAATATTTGGGGGCTCCACGTTCGGCTCGGATGGTGGGATGGGCCATGAATGCAAGTCATCGGCAACACCCGCCTGTACCTGCGCATCGCGTTGTGAATAGCCAAGGGTTACTCACGGGCAAGGTGCATTTTGAAACGCCTTTTGCCATGCAGGAAAGATTAGAAGCGGAGGGCATAGAGGTCAAAAACGATAAGGTGGTCAACTTCAGGCAATTGTTCTGGGACCCGGCCATCGAGTTGAGCCTGGATTGATCATTCCGCCGCTACTCGTGCTACCGACGCTAAGTCGATGTTGAAAACGCACCCGTCTTCGTAGCCGCGATTTCCCAATTTGCTTGTAGGTCGCTTAGGGCAGTCGGCTTCGATCATGCGGGAACCTGCCACTGCTTGCCACGGTGAGAAGCCCAAAGCGGGGGTCGTCGCGAACCAAAGCGAAATGACAGGGCGGCCCAAGGCGGTCGCGATGTGCATCAACCCGGTATCATGGCTGATCACCTTGTGCGCTTGTTGTATTAAACTCGCCGACTGGTTCAGTGAAAACGCGCCGCAGGCATTGAACACGCTATTGCCGCACGCTTTTACCACCTGATCTCCGCGCGCTCGATCTTCGACGCTGCCCAGCAATACGATGGGCTTGGAAATACGCGTACACAAGTCAATCATTTGTTGGAGGGGCAATATTTTTCCCATCATCTGCCCGCCGATGGCATAGGCGATGTAGTTGTTTTGAAAATGGGCTGGGAGCACATTCAAAGAGACTTCTTGCTGGGGGGGAATGACATAGTCGAGCCCTTTTCCATCGTCCTGAACGCCCAAAGAGCTTACTGAGTCGAAGCTCCTAGTTACCACATGTCCGATCGGTTGCAACTCGCGTTTGGTGCGCACATAGAGCCACTTGGCGATGTTGCGTTTGTCCAAGGTAAAGGAGAGGGCTCGGCACGCCTTCTTTACTTGTCTCGAGCGGATGTTGTTGTGCAAGTCAATGACGTAATCGTACATCCCATCGCGCAGCTGATCATGCACTTCGCTGACCTTCTCATCTATCGTGATTACCTCGTTGAGGTAGGGGTTGTATTCGAGCAAGGTCGCAAACTTGCGTTTCGTAATGAAATCGATCTGTACCTCGCCTTCCAGCTGTGTTTTCAAAGCGCGTATGACCGGAGAAGTCAAGACTATGTCTCCAATGGAGCTGAAACGTACGATGAGGATTCGAGTAGGCTGGGACATTGAGAACGGGAATTGCGCGAATTTCACGAATTTGGTCCACCTAACGCGCACATTTACACATTCGGTATGCGGTGATTTGGAGATCAGAAGTGCCAATCACCCATTCCAACTACATTTGACCTATGCTCATCGACAGCCACACCCACATTTACCTCGATGCCTTTGAGGAGGATTTCGACGCGATGATTGAGCGCGCTCGTGCGGCTGGTGTGGAGTATTTTCTGATGCCCAACATCGATGTAGAGAGCATCCCGTCCATGCACAAGTGCGCGGATCGGCTCAGCGACAATGCTTTTCCGATGATGGGATTGCACCCATGCTCTGTCAAAGAAGACTACCAAGAGCAATTGGAAGAAATCAAGCGGCACCTATTTCAACCGGTCAGAAAGTACTGGGCCGTTGGCGAGATCGGCATAGATCTGTATTGGGATAAATCGACCTTGCCGCAACAAGTCGATGCCTTCGAACAACAGATTCAATGGGCGAAGGCTCTGGACCTTCCGATCGTCATCCATGTGCGAGACGCCTTTGATGAGACCTTTGAAGTGGTAGATCGTCTGATGGATGATCGCCTCCGCGGGGTATTTCACTGCTTTACCGGGACGGTCGAACAGGCGCAACACATCGCGGATTATGGCAGTTTCAAGATGGGGTTGGGAGGAGTGCTGACGTTCAAGAATGGGAAGATTGACCAGTTCATCAGCGACTTTGATCCAAGCCTGTTCATCCTCGAAACGGACGCACCTTATCTGGCGCCAGTACCGCATCGCGGAAAGCGCAATGAGCCTGCGTATACTGCGCTTGTAGCCCAAAAAATGGCCGATTGCTATGGGGTAACGATGGAGGAGATCGCCGCCACCACCCATGCGAACTGCAAAGCATTGTTCCGACTTAACCTACCCTCTTATGAAACGAATACTGACGCTCATCCTGAGCATTTTGACGATTAGCGCAGCAGCCCAGTCCCCTTGGGACGGTGCCGAAGCCTCATTCGGAGCCTACGCCGATGCGTATTACTCCTATTACAGTAATGCCAAGGATGTGCGCTATCAGCAGCATGATTGTATTGGAGCATTCCACAACAACCTTGGATTGAACATCGCCCAATTCACAGGAAGCTTCGACAGTGATAGATTCAGAGGAGTCACGACCCTACATTTCGGCGACATTCCTAGTATAACTTGGGAAAGCACCTATCGAAACATCCAAGAAGCCAATGCGGGAGTGCGACTAACTAAAGGGCTCTGGCTCGATATGGGCTTTTTCAAGACCCATGTGGGAACAGAGAGCTTTTTGCCAAAGGATAATATGTTGAGCATTATTTCACTGGGAACCTTCTATGGTCCATTTTACCAGAGCGGCGCACGATTGTCTTATGATTTCGGAAATGATTGGCACATTGAATTGCACGCAATCAACGGCTACAACAAGCACATCGATGATAACGACTACAAGACCTTCGGAATGCTCGTATCTAAGCAATGGAGTGATCGACTTTTCATGAGCTATTCAAATATGGCTGGACAGGAGAATACGGGTCAATTGAATGACGCATATCTGCTTTACCAAAACATCTATGCCAACGTTGACTTTGAAAAGCTCACGCTGCAGGCTGGCGTGGATGTGGCATTTGCCAATCAATGGCGCTATGGCGGAGAAGGGTGGCTTGCGGATCCGTTGGTTGCGGGGTTGATCACTGCCAAGTACGCTATCAAGGACGACTTTTCTATTGCCGTTCGCGGAGAGATCTTCCACGACCAGAGTTCCATTAATTCATTTCGTGTGATACCCATTGGTAATGCAGCCAATACCTCAAGTGTGTTTCCAGATGCGGGGGGGGGCATGACCATTTTTGGCGGAACCATGAGCGTTGAAAAAGCAGTTGAGGAGTTCGGGTTTTTCAGGGTAGAATCACGATTTCTGTATGATGCAGACCCTCTTGTGAATGAGTATCCAGTTGGATATCGAGAGTCTATCACAAGTATCCACCCTATGCTTGGAACTCGGACACAGATCTTAATGACGGTTGGAATTTATTTCGATAAAACGTTCACATTCGCACAGTGAGCAAGATTTTGATCATATACACCGGCGGTACGATCGGTATGGTAGAGTCTGAGGACCAGCAGACCTTGGTGCCTTTTGACCTGAAACACATCCTGGAGAAAGTGCCCGAATTGCACAAATTGGGCGCTGAACTGGATTCCGTTTCGTTTGATCAACCCATTGACAGTTCGGACATGATGCCAGCGCATTGGGCGCACCTTGCGCATCAGGTAGAGGTCAATTACGATCAATACGATGGATTTGTCATTCTCCATGGCTCAGACACGCTGGCGTATACTGCATCCGCGCTTAGCTTCATGTTTGAGGGGTTGCGAAAACCAATAATTCTGACCGGATCTCAACTGCCAATCGGAAGAATTCGAACGGATGCCCGGGAAAATTTAATTACAGCGGTTGACTTTGCGATCCAGAAGATTGCGGATGAACCGGTCATCCAGGAGGTAGCTGTTTGCTTTGAAGACCAGCTGTTCAGAGGAAATCGTACCAAGAAGTTTTCGACCGAGGCATTTGATGCATTCATTTCACCAAACTATCCAGACCTCGCAGCGGCGGGAGTTAACTTGAATTTTGACCACCAGGAATTGTACAGGTCTGAGAAGACAGCGTTTCGACTGACGGGTGGTTTTGATCAAAGGGTCGCGGTATTGACCTTTTTTCCAGGAATAACCGAACAATTGGTGCTTTCGGTCCTGACCAATGAAAGTTTGAGGGGAATTGTTTTGATGACATTCGGCGCTGGCAATCTTCCACGACATCCATGGTTGTTGGAGGCTATAAAAAAGGCCGTTGCTCGGGGATTGGTGGTGGTGAACGTCACGCAGTGCGCCAAGGGAAATGTGGAACAAGGGAAGTACGAAACCAGCTCTGGATTGGCCGAAGGCGGGGTAGTGAGTTGTGGAGACATGACGTTGGAAGCCTCTCTCACCAAGCTTATGTTCTTACTTGGTCAAAGCGAAGATGCCGATTGGGTGCGCGATCAAATGGCCACCAACCTAAAAGGAGAATTATCGATACGCTGAAATGGCCAAGCGCAAAGGATATACCCCCAAGAATCAGCCGGCCCCCGTTGAGGAGGAGGTGATATTGGAGCCACAGAAGGCAACCCATCCCAAGCGGAACAACCTCCCCTATTTTCTTGTCTTCGCCTTAGGGTTCTTACTCTACGCGAACACCATCCCGTTTGATTACGCCTTGGATGACAAGTTGTACATCACGGCCAATGACTTCACCAAGCAGGGCATTGATGGCTTAGACGAAATCTGGACCAATGACTTGATGACGGGCTTCTTTGGAGCCAAAAAGAAACTGGTAGAAGGCGGTAGATATAGGCCTTTAGCCTTGACAACACACGCATTGGAATGGCAGGTTTTTGGTAATGCGCCGCAACTCAGCCATTTTATCAATGTGGTTTTGTACGGACTCATTGGGGTCGTATTGCTCATGGTCTTGCGCTCGATCTTTGGCTGGCGTGAAGAGCGGTGGTGGTTTACCTTACCCTTTTTAGCGACGATACTTTTCATTGCGCATCCTTTACACACGGAGGTCGCGGCCAACATCAAGAGCCGCGATGAGATCATGAGTCTGCTCTTTGCGCTCCTCTCTTTCAAGGCGGTGCTAGACTTCATGAAATCCGAGGATAAGAAGTTGTTGGCCTATGCTGGCATCTGGTTTTTATTGAGTCTGTTCTCAAAGGAATCGACGGTCACTTTCCTAGGCGTAATTCCATTGACGCTGCTTTTCTTTCCAAAAGGCGGCCTACGGAAATCTCTATGGGCGATTGCGCCGATGGTGGGTGTATCGGTCTTATACGTAATGATTCGTCTAGCGGTGTTTGGCGACCAAGGCGCCAGCTTAGACGTAGCGGACGAACTGATGAACAAACCCTATTTGAACGCAACCTCTGCTGAGCGATTGGCGAGCATTTTCTTCACCATGGGATTGTACTTGAAGCTGTTGGTTTGGCCGCACCCCTTGACCCATGACTACTATCCTTTTCATCCCTTTCGGAGCTTTGAAGAATTGTCGGCCGGAGTAAGTCCTTACTACGATTGGTCTCACCCGGGAGCTGTATTTTCCCTCGTAGCCTATGCGCTGATTCTCGGGTTTGGCTTGTTTACACTGATGCGAAGCATACGAGGAGGAAAAGGCAATGTAATCGGCTATGGCTTGCTGCTCTATTTTGGCACCTTCATCTTGTTCAGCAACCTATTCTTCGATATAGGGGCCTTCATGAACGAACGTTTTCTTTTCATTCCATCCCTTGGGTTTGCCTTAATCCTCGGTCATGTGTTGGCCCAAGTGATAGAAAAGCGCATGGGGCAGACCTTGGCCACAGGCCTGTTGGTTGTGGTCATGTTGGGATACGCAGGAAAGACGGTGATGCGGAACTATGCTTGGGAGAATGACCGTGCCTTGGCCACCGCCGACGTGAAAACATCGGATGGTTCTGCTAAGGTGAAGATGACGATGGGCAGTGAAATGCTGGATCTCGCCAAAGAGACCGCCAACCCAACGGAGAAGCAGCGCTATCTCAAAGAAGGAGAGCAGTATTGCTTACAATCGCTCAAGATCTATCCGTCCTACTTTCCTCCGCTCGATATTCTGGGCAACCTCTATTTCGAAATGGGCAATTTCGAGTACAGCATCCACTATTTTTCTCAGGCGATCAAGGTGCGAAGGAACGATGATCGTTTGCTGACCAACTTGGAAGCAGTTGGAAACGTAGCCACCCAAAAAGGAGAATTCCAGTCGGCCGATAAGGCTTACAAAGTGCTGACGAAGTATCGAAAAGGAAAGGAATTGTCGCGCATCTACTCATCATTGGGAGAACTCCACGGCAAGAGCATGAACGACCTGACGGGAGCCAAAAGATTCTTGCGAAATGCCATCGAGGCTGACCCGAGCAATGCAGCCGCGTATCAAAAAATAGGCATCGTATACGCCATGACGGGCGTGGCGGATTCAGCGTTGTTCAACTTCAATCGGTCTCTTGACTTGGAGCCGAAGAACGCTAGGGTTTTGTTAAACCTAGGCATCCTCTACAAGCAATTAGGGGAGGTTCAAAAAGGAGAAGAATACCTCCAACGCGCCGTAGCAATAGATCCAACCGTAGCGAACGGTGTGAACTAGGAACGGAATCATTATTTTCGCGCTCCCAATGTTAAATTGGACCAAGGAGAGGTGGCAGAGTGGCTGAACGCGCACGCTTGGAAAGCGTGTTTACGGAAACGTAA
>Ga0055584_100003698_pt1 | contig 15020 bp, 15 predicted proteins | sample OSDHelmetaG_FD_58716 | JGI IMG/M metagenome (GOLD analysis project Ga0055584, IMG submission 58716) | Pelagic marine sediment microbial communities from the LTER site Helgoland, North Sea, for post-phytoplankton bloom and carbon turnover... | ecosystem: Environmental > Aquatic > Marine >... | reverse complement strand
AACTAATAAATAGTCCGTCAAAAAAGGAAATTGTGCTGCAACTTTGAATAATAGGGGGAGTAAGGTGGATGATTGCTAACTCATCAGAAAATGAAGATGGAGAGATAGAGCAGTGGCTTACTACTGGAAATGACTTCTATGATGTTGATGCTGATGGTAATGATGTTTTTGAATATAACGTACATGATGTACAATTTAAAGATGGGAAAATTGTAAGAGTAAATGTTTATTCTAGAGCAAAAGAAAATGGGTTAATACAATATAACTACCAGCTTAGAAAACTAGATTCAAAAGAGTTTTCATACTAATTATTAGTATTTTAAAATTTAAATAATAAACTCACTAAATCTAGTTGGTTTATTATTTGTGGAGTCGGCGGGATTCGAACCCGCGTCCAGCTATGGAAATAATATTCCGTCTACATGCTTAGATAATTTTTAATTTTCGAGATAAAGCAGGGAAATATCAACCAACATTTATCCTTATCTACTTAATTTCCTGTAAGTAACCATAGAAAAAAACATACAGTAGATCTCCATATGACACCATATTAATTAATCGAAGATCACCAATTAACTATGATGTGGTTATTTAAATTCTTAGAATTTAAACTGCCATAGCGTATTCGTATTTACGTTCGCCGTTTATAAAGTTTAGCATTTGATTACGGATGTTACCTTCACCCGACATGCAAAAATAAAATTTGTCATACTGTCAATTCCAGTCGACCCCAAAAAACAAAGAACAATATTGTTGCGCAAATCTAATTTATTTAATTTACATCCGTGGAAAAATATGTTGTATCAGCTAGAAAATATAGACCAGTAAAATTTGAGGATGTTGTTGGACAAAATCATGTCACCACAACTCTACAAAATGCAGTAAAAAATGAAAAAGTTGCTCAATCTTTACTTTTTTGTGGTCCAAGGGGAGTAGGAAAAACAACATGTGCAAGAATTCTAGCTAATGAGATTAATGGGTTTGACATTGATAATCCATTGGAAAATAATAATAATCTAAATATATATGAGTTGGATGCTGCATCAAATAATTCTGTTGATGATATAAGAAGTCTAATTGATCAAGTAAGATATGCCCCTCAAGCTGGAAAGTTTAAGGTTTATATAATTGATGAGGTGCACATGCTTTCTAATGCTGCATTTAATGCTTTTCTTAAGACACTAGAAGAACCTCCTTCATATGCTATTTTTATTTTAGCTACTACAGAAAAAAATAAAGTTATACCTACAATACTTTCAAGATGTCAAATTTATGATTTTAATAGAATTGAAATTTCAGATATTAAATCAAAACTTGTTGATATTTTAAAAAAAGAAAAAATTGAATACGAAGACGAAGCTTTGCACATAATTGCTCAGAAAGCAGATGGTGCAATGAGGGATGCTTTATCTACTCTAGACCTTATAAAAACTTTCTCAAAAAACTCTAAAATATCTTTAGAAGACGTAACCAAAAATTTAAATATTCTTGATAATGATTACTTTTTTAAGATAACTGATCTTTTGTATGAATCAAATATTACAGACACCCTTCTTATCCATAATGATATTATTTTAAAAGGCTTTGAAAGCTTCAACTTATTAAATGGGTTATCAAATCACTTTAGAAATTTATTACTATCTCAAAATGAAAAATTAGTTGAGATAATGGAAGTATCTGAGACAGATAAAGTTAAATACCTTGAACAAGCAAAAAAAATCAATATACAGTTTATTGAAGAAGGAATTGAAATTTTAAATCAGTTTGAAATAAATTATAAATTATCGAGTAATCATAAAATTCATACTGAGATAGGATTAATAAAATTATGTTCATTAAATAAAAAAAAAACATTAGTTCAGGAGAATAAATCAGAAGTACCCAAATTAGAAAAAAAGGAAGAAGAGATAAAACAACCCAAAGAAGAAATAGAAAATCCAGAAGTCAAAGAAGATATAAAGGCTAAAGATACACCTAACCTCAAAAATTTATTTTCTAAAAAAAAAGAACCGGAAGCTAAGGAAACAATAAATATTACATCTGAAAAAATCAATTTTAATCCTGATGAATTCCATCAACTTATTGAAGAATTCATTACAACTATAAAAGAAAAAAAATCAGAAGTTGCAATACTTAAAAAGAAAAAAACAATAGAAAAAACTAATGTTACATTTCATTTAGAAAACGATTTAGAAGGTTCAATATTTGATAATTTAGAGAATAGATTAAATCGGAAAATTAAAAGTGTATTTATTGAAAATATAACTATAAAAAAAGATGTAACATCAAAAGAAAAAGAAAAAACAATCTATACTAATAAAGATAAGTTTGAATATCTATCTAAGAAAAATAGTAGTTTAAAAGATCTAAAAAATAAATTAGGTCTTGACTATGATTTTTAAATTTCCCAACCCTTTCTATAATCTCTTGTCACAAACTTATTAGCATCATCATAATTTGTAATTTTCATTGCATCACCATCCCATAATAATTTTTTTCTTCCAGGATATGAATTACTAAGACCACTTTTCTTTTCCATGTAACTTCTTATCGCAATATTTCCCATTAACACTGTCTCTGTCATTGGACCTGAATAGTCAAAAGATGAAGTCAAAGCTTTATGCTCAGAGCTATTAAACCCTGCTTTACATGCTTGAACCCATTTCGTTTGATGTCCAAATTCATTACCCGGTTGATTAGAAGTGTCAAATTCAACAGTCCCCTGACCTTTTCTATATAGCTTTGGAGTAAAACCATAAACTCCTGTAGTAATTATCCCCTTAGACCCAATCATCATAACACCATTCCCACTGTCTGGGGTTCCTAAAGAATCATCCGCTGGAATTAAATCAGGGTGAGGAGGTCTTATACCACCATCTAACCATCTCATCTTGAGAGGAGTTTTATTTTTATTGGTAGCAGAAAAGTCTAAAGTCACAGAGGAAGATGGAGGACAACCTTCTGGTATATATTCAGGATTCCACATCTTAATAAAAACTTGACCTACACTACATTCAACAGCTTTAGGATAATGTAATCCTAATGTTCTAAAAGGTACATCAATAAGGTGACAACCCATATCTCCTAATGCTCCTGTTCCATAAGCCCACCAACCTCTCCAGTTAAATGGATGGTACGCATTTGTGTAATCAATTTTAGGAGCAGGTCCAAGCCATAAATCCCAATCAAGTCCTTCAGGTACTGGACTTCCATCTGATTTAGGAACTGGAATACCTTGAGGCCATACTGGTCTATTTGTCCATACATATACCTCATCAACTTCTCCAATTAAACCTGCATCAAACCATTCTTGAACTTTTCTCATACCAGAATTTGAAGCTCCTTGATTTCCCATCTGAGTAACTATACTTTTATCTCTTGCTGTTTCGGTAAGCATCCTAGCCTCATTTATATTATGTGTTAAAGGCTTTTGAACATACACATGAACTCCTTGATCCATAGCAGCTAAAGCTTGTAAAGCATGGACATGATCTGGAGAAGAAATAGTTACTGCATCTATATCTTTTTGTTTATCAAACATGACCCTGTAATCTTGATAAAAATTAGCTTTTGGAAATCTATTTCTTGACTTAGCACTGATATCACCCATATCAACATCACATAGTGCTACTACATTTTCTTTTCCTTCATCTGAAGCGTACCATAAGTCTGATGTCCCTTTACCTCCAACTCCTATTCCAGCAATATTTAATTTATCACTTGGAGATGTATAACCATTGCCACCAAGGACATATCTTGGGACAATAAAAAAGCTTGAAGCTGCTAGCGCTCCATGTTTGATAAAATCTCTTCTTGTATTATTTTTAGGATTATTTTTTTTCATATGAGTAAGTTAAAAAGATTAGTCAGTTTAATATTGATATAAAATCACTTTAATTTAAAATTTTTTTTTTTAACTTAATAATAGTTGACACTAATTAACCAAACTTATTATGAAAAACTTCAAACTTTCATCAATGATGTTCCTACAATATTTCATTTGGGGAGCATGGTATGTTACTGCTGGAACATATATGGCAAAAATTTTAAATTCATCTGGAGAAGAAATAGGATGGGCTTATAGTGTTTTTGCATTTGCTGCAATATTATCTCCTATTTTTGTTGGATCTGTTGCTGATAGGTATTTTTCCGCTCAGAAAGCAATGGGAGCTCTCCATATTGTTGGAGGTCTTCTTTTAATATATGCAACCCAAGTATCATCCTCTATCCTATTTATTGCTACTGTTCTAGTTTACTCCTTAATGTATATGCCAACAGTTGCATTATCAAATAATATAGTTTTTGCAAACGTAAGTGATTCTGGTAAGACCTTTCCTGTGATTAGATTCTTCGGAACATTTGGGTGGATAGTTGCTGGATTCATAATAGGTAAACTTCAACTAGAAAATAATATTGGAAGCATTACATATACTTTCTATTTAGCTGCAGGAGCCTCATTAATTCTAGGTTTATTTTCTTTCTCACTCCCTAATGTACCTCCAAAGGGAAAAACTGATGGTTCTCCATTAGGATTAGAAGGTCTCATATTACTTAAAGATAAATCTTATTTGATTTTCTTTATTTCTGCAATTTTAATATGTATTCCATTATCATTTTACTACTCTTTTGCTAATGTATTCTTAAATGATTTAGGTATGGAAGGAGCTGCTGGAAAGATGATATATGGTCAAATTTCTGAAGCAATATTTATTCTTTTAATCCCATTTCTTTATTATAGATTAGGTGTAAAAAATATTCTTATTATTGGTATTGCAGCTTGGGCATTGAGATTTTTCTTATTTGCAAATGGAGATTTAGAGGCATCATACTGGATGATAATTTCAGGAATTCTTCTTCATGGAATTTGCTATGATTTCTTTTTTGTAACGGGCTACATGTACACAGAAAATAAAGCTGGAGAAAAAATTAAAAATGCTGCACAAGGTTTATTTACTGTTGCAACTTATGGAATTGGAATGACTATTGGTTCTTGGTTCTCAGGAATAATTACTGATAGTAATACCATAGAAGGAATAAAAAATTGGGGAGATATATGGATGGTTCCCACTTATATCTCAGCAGCTGTACTATTATTTTTAATTGTGTTTTTTAAAGAAAAAAAATAAAAAATTATGCAAAAAATTTCAATGTTAGGTTCTGGATTTATTGGTAGATTTTATACTGACTCATTACACGGTTACAGAAATAAAGACAGAGTAGTTTCTATTTATTCTCGAAGAGAGGAAAGTGCAAAAAAATTTGCTAAAGATTATGATGTTCCTCATTGGACAATAGACATGGAAGAGTCTATATCTCACAAAGATGTTGATGTTGTCTGTATATCACTTCCAAATAACCTTCACGAAGAAGCAGTACATTTATGTTGCAAACACAATAAAGCAGTTATCTGTACTAAACCATTAGGAAGAACAGCAGCAGAAGCTAAAAGAATGGTGGAGGCAGTTGAAAAAGCAGGAATATTCGCTGGGTACTTAGAAGATCTTTGTTACACACCAAAATTTCTTAAAGCTCTAGATAGTGTGAAGACAGGTAGTCTTGGCGAGGTAATTTGGACAAAATCTAGAGAAACTCACCCAGGACCTCATAGTGAGTGGTTTTGGGATAAGGAACAAGCCGGAGGAGGTTGTATCTTAGACTTAGGTTGTCACTGTATAGAGATCAGTAGAAACTATATAGGAAAAGATATTAAGCCTATTGAGGTAATGTGCTGGGGTGATACACAAGTTAAACCTATAGACGCAGAAGACCATGCTATAGGGTTGGTAAAATATGAAAATGGTGCAATAGGACAATTTGAAGTTAGTTGGACATTTAGAGGTGGGTTAGATCTCAGAGATGAAGTTATGGGTACAGAGGGTACCATATGGATAAATTCCTTTTTAAGAACAGGTTTTGAAATGTTCACTACAGGAAAAGGAAGTGACTATGTTGCAGAAAAAGCTGAATCTGATTCAGGATGGATTTTTCCAGTGGGAGATGAGTTAAATGAGCTTGGATATAATCATATGTTTGCAAACATGTTTGATTCGTTGGAAAAAGGAGAGAGTCCTTCAGAAACATTTTATGATGGTTACATAGTAAACGCAATAATTGATGCTTCTTATAAATCTATAAAAAGTAAGAAATGGGAAAAAATAGATTTAGATATTTGGAGAGGAAAAGAAGGTGTCAAAAAAATTAATACATTAGAAGAATATGACGATAAGTATTATTTAGTGAAAGAAGAAGTGACTCATTACGGAGATAAAAAATTAATTTTAAAAAATAAAATTGATGGAAAAATAGTTGAGAAGATAATTAAAGAATAGATCTCCTTTTCAATAAAACTTTTGAAGATTTATTTTCTTTATTAAATTTTTTGATACTATTTAATTGTACTCCAAAAAGTTGAGATACTTCCCATAAACTCTCTTCCTCTCTTCTTAAATATAATTGTACCCTTCCTCTCTTTCTCTTTTTAGAAAGATAATAAGGCACTCCAAATACCATCTTATGATCATTTTTAATATCATTATAGACTAAAAAGTCTTTCTTAGATATTTTATATAAATTAACCACATTATCTATGTTATCAACTGAATCTGCAACAAGTGCTGGTAGACCATTGAGATAAATTATTTTTTTAGATAATACTTTTAAAACTTTTTCATCAACAGGAGAAGAAAGCTTTGATTTAATAAATGAATTAACTTTTTCCCCAATACTAGAAGTTACCTTAGTAAATACATTTTCTTTTTTCTCAGGAATAATAAAAGCATAAACTCTATCAGAAGGGATTTTATCAGATTTAATCCAAGTATTCCATTTATAAATATCATCTGAGTTTATTGACAAGTTATCAGATAACTTTTTAATACTATTAAAAGAATTATTTTCAAACACAGAGTAATTATTATTATACTCCGAAGCATTTATAAATCCTTCAAAAGCAATTTTGTGAGCAATAAATTTTATAATATACCAGTGAGTATTCTCATCTATATTCATTCTCTTGGCACCATAAAGCTTTGGGTCAACTATAGCCTTAGCTCCACTTAAGCCTTCCAAGTACGATAGTACTGAAAAAATCCAATTTTCAAATAAGAAATTACTATTCTTGATATATCTTGAAGCGGCCCTTGTTGACGAGACAATATTTTTTCTTTCATCTATTTTATCATTTATTACAAGACCATACTCCTCTCCAGTCTCTTTCTTAAACTGCCAGAATCCAACAGCATTAGATGATGATATTGCCTCTGATTTAAGAGAACTTTCTTGAAGAGCTAAAAACTTCAAGTCATTTGGCATCTCTTCTTCATCTAAAATCCTTTCAATAATTGGAAAATAAATATTAATTCTATCTATAAATATTTCAAAATATTTTTTGTTAAGATGTAGTGCATCTACCTCACTCTGAATTGTAGAAGATATATTTTCAGATATATGAAGAACCATGTTGTCAATTCTAATTTTTTCAGGAACTTCAGGTGTTGGCTGCGCAACAGAATTATATAGTGTGACAAAAAATAAAAAAAATAACTTATATATATTAATTCTCATTTTTTGTTATAAGAGTTAAACCATCCCTAATTGGTAAAATTAACTTTGAAATATTTTTATGATTATGGATATATCTATTAAATTCATCCATGTATACGGCTATTTTATCATTTTGATGCTTATCTAGCTCCGTAACTTTACCACTCCACAAAACATTATCAACAATTATAATTCCTCCTACATTTACCATAGGAAATACCATATCAAAATAATTTTTATAATTTTTCTTATCAGCGTCTATAAAAACAAGGTCATACTTTAGGTCAAGAGTTGGGATAATATCTAGCGCAATCCCTACTTTCTGTTTTATATTTTTTCCTAATTCAGACTTTTTGAAGAAAGAGTTTACCTTTTTAAATAACTTTTTATCTTTATCAATAGTAATTAGCTCCCCATCTTCTTGTATTCCTTCAGCTAAACATAATGCAGAATATCCTGTGTAAGTTCCTATCTCTAGAATATTTTTTGGCGATATTATTTTTGATATAAAACTTAATATTCGTCCCTGTAAATGACCTGAAAGCATCCTTGGCTGATGAACATATTTAAGAGTATACTCACTAATTTCCTTTAATAGAGGGGTCTCTGAGTCTGATAAGGATTCTACATATTTTTCAATATTATTATCTACTAAATCCATATAAGGCAAATTAAAAATTTATTAACAATTAATGTATCTTTAGAATAAAAATAAATATATGCGCTTCGACAAAATTGATAATAATCTTTACATAAATAACAGAAAAAATTATTTAGATAAGGTAAATCAAAATTCAACATCAGTTTTTGTTTCAAATGAATTTATGCCTACAAATGCAGATGAGACTCTACATTTTGTTCAGAATACAAACCTACTCTATCTGACGGGTATAGATCAAGAAGAAACATTTTTAATATTAGCTCCAAATTTTCCTGATAAAAAAATGAGAGAAATTCTTTTCATAAAAGAAACTAGTGAGGAAATATCAATTTGGGAAGGAAATAAACTGACTAAAAAAGAAGCACAAGAAATCTCAGGAATTAAAACAGTAATGTGGAATAACAATTTTGAGAATATCCTCAATTTAATTTTAGCTGAATCTAATGAGATATATTTAGATAAAAATGAACACATTAGATCAAGCACAAAAATTCAAACACCTCAAGATAGATTTATCCTTGATATCCAAAAAAGATACTCATCCCATAAAATAAAAAGGTCATATCCTATCCTAAGCGATCTTAGGATGATAAAAGATAAAACCGAAATAAATTTAATTCAGAAGGCATGTGAGATAACTGAAAAAGGTTTTAGAAGAATTTTGGGATATGTAGAACCAGATATTTGGGAATTTGATATCGAGGCAGAATTTATACACGATTTTAAAAAAAACAGGTCTAAAGGATTTGCATACCAGCCAATAATTGCAACTGGAATAAATGCTTGCTCACTTCACTATAACGAAAATAAAACTCAATGTAAATCAGGAGAATTAATTCTAATGGATGTTGCGGCTGAGTATGCTAACTATAAGTCAGATATGACAAGGACTATCCCTGTTAATGGAAAGTTTACAAATAGACAGCTAGAAATATACAATGCTGTACTTAATGTTAAAAATGAAGCGACTAATATCTTAAGGCCAGGTATATCAATAAATGATTACCACAAAGAAGTAGGGAAAATAATGGAAAGTGAATTGATAAAAATTAAACTTATAGATAAAGTTGATGTTAAAAATCAAGATCCAAAAAATCCACTTTTTAAAAAATATTTTATGCATGGAACTTCACATCATATAGGTTTAGACGTACATGATGTAGGAAACTTCTATGTCGATCTAAAGCCAGGTAATGTTTTTACTGTCGAACCGGGAATCTATATTAGGGAAGAAAAAATTGGTGTTAGACTAGAAGATAACATTCTTATAGGAGATAATGACAATATCAACTTAATGGAAAATATTCCAATTTTACCCGATGAGATAGAAGATATTATGAATAAATAATATTTATCCGATTGAAACTCTTATAAATTTATTGACTGTCAAATCAGCCGAATATGAACCTAGATATTTCTCTACAGTCTGTGAACTATCTTTAACAAAGGGCTGACTTAAAAGAGTATTGTCTTTAAAGAATTTTTGTAATTTACCTTGAGCTATTTTTTCAATAATATTTTGAGGTTTTCCTTCTTTAAGAGCCTGTTCTTTACCAATTTCTATTTCTTTTTCAACAACAGAATGGTCAACTCCATCTTTATCAAGAGCAATAGGATTCATTGCTGCTATTTGCATTGCTACATCTTTTCCTGCAGCTACATAATCAACAGAATTAGCATTTACCAAGGAGACTAATACACCTAATTTGTCCCCTGCATGAATATAGGGTACAATTTTCTCTCCACTTAAAGACTGGTAATCTCTTACCTCAATCTTCTCTCCAATCTTACCAATAAGATTAACAATATTTTGCTCAATAGATATAGAGTCAAGATCTGACTTTAAAATGTCATCAATTGAAGATAAATCGTTATCAAAGGCAATGTCTAATATTTTTTTAGCTAAACGCTGAAATTCTTCATTTTTAGCAACAAAATCTGTCTCACATGTAAATGAAAGTATAGATGCTTTATCCTCTTCAGGACTAATTTTATAAATAACTACACCTTCAGATGTTTCTCTATTCGATCTTGCTTCTGAGACCTTCTGTCCTTTCTTTCTTAATATATCGATAGCTTTATCAAAATCGCCTCCAGATTCTACTAGAGCCTTTTTACAATCCATCATACCTGAACCGGTCTTTTGCCTAAGTTCATTTACTTCTTTTGCAGAAATATTTACTGACATAATATTTGAAAATTTATTTAGTTACCTCTTTTTTTGATTCCTTAGCCTTCTTCTCAGCCTCCTTTTTTTCTCTTGCCTCTTTCTCAGATGCCTCTTTCTCTTGCTTAATTCTTATTTCTTCTTTAATTTTTTCTCTTTCTTTTAATCCCTCAGATATAGATTCAGAAATATAATCCATTATGGTAGCAACTGATGTAAATGAGTCATCATTTGAAGGAATCTCATAATCTATCTGATTTGGATCAGAGTTAGTATCAACCATACCATAAATTGGAATATTCAGTTTTTTAGCTTCTTTTATAGCAATCTCTTCGTGTTTAATATCAACAACAAACAGCGCAGCAGGAATTCTATTTAATGTAGAGATTCCACCAAGAGCTTTCTCCAATTTATCTTTATCTCTAGATATCATTAATCTCTCTTTTTTAGAAAAGTCTTGTGTGTAGGTATCTTGACTTTCCATATTTTCAATAGAAGATAATTTTTTAAGAGATTTTCTTATAGTTGAAAAGTTTGTTAACATGCCTCCTAACCATCTCTCAGTTACGTATGGCATATTTAATTCCTTTGCTTTATCAGACACATATGTCTTTGCTTGTTTCTTTGTTGCAACGAACATAATTTTTCTTCCAGTCTTAGCAATATTTTGAAGAGATGCTGCTGCGGTGTAAGCACAGTCAATTGTCTTATGTAAGTCAATTATATGAATACCATTATTTTCCATGAAAATATACTCAGACATTTTAGGATTCCACTTTCTAGTGAGATGTCCAAAGTGTACACCAGCTTTCAATAAATCTTTATGTTCTAATTTTTTTATCATAATATATTATCTCTTAACCCATTGGAATGCTCTTCTTGCCTTTCTTCTTCCGTATTTCTTTCTTTCAACCATCCTAGGATCTCTAGTTAAGAATCCTTCTTTCTTTAGAACGCTTCTAATTTCGTCATCATTCTTAACCAATGCTCTTGCTACTGCTAGTCTAAGTGCTTCAGCTTGTCCTTTCATACCACCTCCATGAATATTCACTTTAAAGTCAAAGCTTTTAAGGGCGTCTACGAGCATTAGTGGTTGTTCTACAATTAGTCTTAAAAGCTCAGAGGAAAAGTATTTATCTAGATCTTTTCCGTTAACAGTAAATAAACCTTTTCCTGGTTTCATGTATAATCTGGCAACAGATGTTTTTCTTCTTCCTACAGTGCTTATATAATCCATATTATATCTTAATTTCTTTTGGTTTTTGTCCTTCGTGTGGATGATTTGCATCTTCATAGACAAATAAATTTCTAAATAACTCTCTTCCTAACCTATTCTTCGGTAACATACCTTTTACAGCTTTCTCTATAATAAATCTTGAAGATTTTTTTTCTTTTATCTCTAGGGGATTAGTAATTTTTTGACCTCCAGGGTAACCACTATGAGAAACATACTTCTTATCCTTCCATTTCTTTCCAGTTAACTTAATACCATCAGAGTTAAGAACAATAATATAATCACCGCAGTCCATGTGAGGAGTGAAAGATGCTTTATTTTTTCCTCTAAGTATTTTTGCTACCTCAGAACAAAACCTACCTAAGGTTTTATCATTAGCGTCAACAACGTACCAATTCTTCTGAATTGACTCTTTATTTAAGTACTTAGTTTTATAACTGTTTGAATCCATTAGTTTCTAAAAAGTGAGCAAAAATAGATTTATTAATAAATAAAAACAACAGATATGAGGTAAATATTCTCTCATTTTACCTTATTTTTTTGAGGACTTTTTTAATTGATTTTCGTTTCTTAATAGTTTTAGGAGCAAGTTTTAAATTAAAAGAAAATACCGAACCATTATTAATTTTTGATTTTAACTTAATTTTTGTCTTATGCCCTTCAATAATGTGTTTAACAATGGCTAAACCAAGTCCGGTACCTCCTCTTTCTTTTGATCTACTTTTATCTATTCTATAGAATCTCTCAAAAATTCTTTTTCTATCATTTTTAGGAATCCCATGACCTTGATCTCTAACACTTATATTAATTACTTTTTTTCTTTTTTCACAAATCACGGAGATCAAAGATCCATTATCAGAATATTTTATTCCGTTTGTTATAAGATTCTTTAAAACTTGAAAGACCCTATAATAATCAGCTATAACAATAACTGACTTATTTTGCTGAGCATCAAAATCTAATTTTATATTTTTAGTGTTGGCTATTGATTCGAGCTGATCTACCGTTTCTCTTACCAAAGAAATAATATCAAATGCTTCCATTTTCATTTTAATCTCTCCACTTTCCATCTGGGAAATTGTTAATAAGTCTTTTACTAATAAGTCAAGATAGTCTAAACTTTTTGCTGCTTTACCTAAAAATTTTTTTCTAATTTCTTTATCTGTATCAATATTATCTAATAGTGTGTGTACAAAACCTTGAGCAGCAAAAATTGGAGTCTTTAGCTCGTGTGATACATCCTGTAGAAATTCTCTTCTGAATGCTTCTAATCTTTTCAACTCATCAATTTCTAATTGTTTCAAATTTGCAAAATTATATATCTCCTCATTTATTCCTTTTAATGGGTTTATTTCTCTGAGAAGAGACTTGTCAACTTCTATTCTTTCAAACTCTTTATTTCTTATTCTCTCAAAAGATTTATAAATCTGATTTATTTTTTTATCAAATAGGTTTTCGGTGATAATGGCAAATAATAATGTAGATGAAAATGTTGATATAATTCCTGCTGAAAGTAGTTTTACAGTATCAACTACTCCAAGTAAAACTGCAGTTAAAAGAGAAATTATCCCAACAATTATACCGAACAATACTGATATGTATTTTGAATTATTCATAGAAGAGAATTTAAGTTAAGTTTTGGAATTAATTCTTAAATTTATATCCAACACCTTTGATTGTACTTATAAGTTCTTGTCCTAATTTTTCTCTTATTTTCCTGATATGAACATCTACTGTTCTTGCAACAACGTGAATATTAGTACCCCAGATATTTCTTAATAAAGATTCTCTACTATATACTTTTTTAGGGTTTGAAGCTAGAAAAAATAATAATTCAAATTCCTTTTTTGGGAAGAAAACCTCTTTATCATCTAATTTAACAACATAACTTTCCTTATCTATTAAAAGGTTTTTAATTTTAACTACTTTTTTTGAACTTTCATTTGATGATTTTCTTTTATAGAATGAATTAATTCTACTTATTAGTGCTCTTGGTTTTATAGGTTTTGTAATATAATCATCGCCTCCTGCATCAAATGCAGCTACTTCTGAATACTCTTCTACCCTAGCAGTAAGGAAAAGAATATATGTAGATGTGAATTTATCTATCTCTCTAAGTCTTCTACAGACCTCAATTCCATCAATTTCTGGCATCATTATATCAACAAGAATAAGATCAGGATTAAATTCTCCAGCTACCTTAATACCTTCTTTCCCAGATGAAGCTGTTTTAACATGATAACCTTCGGACTCTAAATTATACTTAAGAAGTAATAGTATGTCTTTCTCATCATCAATAGCAAGTACTTTAAAATCTGATTTTGACATATTGTAATTTAACTTGATTTAAAGTATTTAATATTAAAATTTAATCGAATTTTAAATAATTAATTTAAAGATTAAATACTCTTAATTTTTATTTAACATTAGAGTAGTCAGAAACTTCAATAAGAAAACTTCCAAAATTCATTTTGGCTTCTAATTTTAAAGGTATTTTCAAATTATCATCAGTTAACCAAAATTTAACCGCATCTTCTTCTTCAAATAATTTATTCTTAGGTATTATCGGTGCAAAAACTAAAGAATTATAGTTTCCTATTTTTGTTTCAATTGTATCCCTCCTTAAAAACTTCATCTGATAACTGAATTTATCATTCTCTTCAAAGTATGGAATTTCAACTAACTCAGAGGAGTAAAAATTAGTATAATCTTGAGATCTCAAATAAGCTAGACTTGCAATCCAATAATTCATAAAATAAGATCTAATTATTTTTTTTATATCATTTTCAAAATGCAAGTATTTGTTCTCAATAAATTTTTTAGATTCTTTATCTAAGACTTGGATCTGTACACTATCTGAGTCTTCAACAAAATTTAATATCTCATTCTTTCTATACTTTCCCTCCTCCAAATATTTATAAAACTTTTTTGGTTGGAGTTCAGATGAAGAAATATATACTCCCCAATTATCTCTCACTCTAGTAAAAAGATCAAACAATCCAACAGATTTACCAAATACATCAATCTTATATGATGAGTCACTTTCGGTCGTGTAGAGGGAGGTATCTGTTATCATAGAAGCCTCTCCAGCATTAAATATTCCAAACGAGACTAAGAAATCTATCCTTTCACCAGGGACAGGTTTAAACTCTTGACCAAATACATGGAACTGAGTAAAATAAATTAAGGATAGTAGTATTATATATTTCAATTGAAAAGATGCTTATACTCGCAAAAATATTAAAATAAGATAATCTTAGTACTTATATTTGAAGATCTTTAAGTTAATTTTTATTAAATTTTACTAAAAATATTAGCATTTAAAAAAATTACTATTTATTTTAGCAAAAAATAGATACAATGAAAGAAATAAAAGAAAAATCAAAAGCTCTCGGTTTAGCAATCGAAAAACTAGA
>Ga0055584_100003697_pt1 | contig 15020 bp, 11 predicted proteins | sample OSDHelmetaG_FD_58716 | JGI IMG/M metagenome (GOLD analysis project Ga0055584, IMG submission 58716) | Pelagic marine sediment microbial communities from the LTER site Helgoland, North Sea, for post-phytoplankton bloom and carbon turnover... | ecosystem: Environmental > Aquatic > Marine >... | reverse complement strand
ACAAACTCTAGTTCCTCAGTTTTTAGTACAATATAATCTTTCGAATTATTTGTTATTTTTAGTTTGAACTTGCAGAATTCTGCTTGGCAATGGTTGTCAATAATTTCTAGTTTCACCTCCTCTATTGAGATTGGTTCCACAATTTTATAATGAATTTCGTATCTCGGTGTTTTTTGTGCGCGAAGTGCAAATGCTGATAATGCAATTGATAATGTTAAGATTAGTTTCTTCATGCTTACTTAATTATAGATGTTTAGATTATTAGTTTTTTAATGCTGTTTTTGTTTGGTCTAATACAAAATCTTGAGCAGGGATTGGAATAGCAATTAATTCTGTTTCAGAGAATGTGTCGTTAAAATTTACACTGAGAGTTGCAAATTGCATATCTATAGTCTTCGCTGGAATTCTGAAGACAGAAGTTATTTTGGTTTGTTCGCCAGGAAAGAGCACATCGGTGGAGCCAGTTGTTACTAAATTCTTAATCTTAGACCCTGTATTTATATTAGCAAATTCTTGCCCGTCTTCTAATTTAACAGAGATTCTTGAAGCTTCAATAAGTCCAACTTTTTCCCCTATATAGGTGCAACGTAAAGGAAGTTCTGTTATTTGTGTACTTTGAATAATTCTTCCGGCAACTTTACATCGAAATTCATCAAATTCAAAATCATTCATGCTATTCGGCAGAATGAAATGTTCTGCAACCATAGTGTTGCCCTCAGCCGGAATTTTATAAAACCCATCAAAATCTATACTGAAACGATCGATATGAAACCTATTATCTCCATCAACCCTAATTGTGCGTGTAATATAATCTCTTGGACCAATCATGAATATTTTCCCATTGGGGCGGTATTCAATACCATTCATTTGAAAAATTATTTCATCACTTTTAAGAGCCATAAAGTCATTGGTTTTATTGGTGATACGAAGCTTAATTTGTGCAAAGTTCATTTGAGAATACATATTCGAAATCTCAATTTTTACTTCATCGGTAATTATTGGTGCAATATATTTATAATGGTTTTCGTGACGCGGGTCCGTTTCAGGTGTCTGAGCCAATAAAGAAGGTAAAAAGAACAAAGTAGTAAGAAGAAAAATTATTGTTTTAGTCATCGTTATAATTGTTAATCGAGTCAAATTTGATATTTATTTCAATTAAATCTGAAAAAACATATCTACACAATATTTACATCATCACTACATATAGTTTAATAAAGCTATATTTTACTGATAAAATCTGACAACGAACATTCTTTTTCTATCTCAAACTTCTTTCTAAGACGGTATCTATTCATATCCACACTTTTGGCAGAGATATTAAGAATGGATGCGATTTCTTTTGAAGATAAATTAAGCATAAGTAGAGCAGATAATTTTTTTTCACTTTCTGTAATGCTTGGAAATTGCTGCTCAAGCCTCAAAAAGAACTCTGAATTAATTTGTTTAATGTGTTTTTGAAATTCCTGACGCTCTCGATCAATACTAAGCGAGTACTTAACTTTAGAGCTTAAGCTACGTATTTTTTCTTTAGCCACTGGGTCTTTTAGATCCCGTTTTAGCTGTTCTATTTGATTGCTTATATCACTAATAAATTCGTTTTTCTCAATAATGTGTAGTGCGAAATTCTGAATTTCCTTGTTTTTGAAATCTAATCTAGTCTTTAGATCTTCTCCCGCTAACTGAGTGTTTTTGAGCTGGGCTTCAATCAATGATTTTTGAGATACTGCGAGCTGTTTATCCTTTAGTACTAATTCTTGTTTTCGTTTATTGGCATAACTCATGCGCAACCAAAGGATAATTCCGATAACAATTATAACGATGGCTAGAAGTCCAAGAGCAATACTTTTTTGGTTTTGCAATGATTGGGCCTTTTCTAGTAAATCTATTTCTTGATTTTTATGATCTAAGTCACTTTTTCGCTTAGCCAATGCGTAATTGGCATTTAATCTAGCAATAGTTCTTACTTTTTCGCTAGTTAGAAGACTATCCTTGATAGAAGAGTAAAACCGCAAATAACGGTTGGCATTCCTGTAGTCTTCTAGCTCTGTGTAGACTAGATATAATGATTCGGCCCCAACTTTAATAAGTTTTTTTGAGTCAATTTTCTGCGCAATTAGAAAGGCTTCTGTAAGGTAGTTTATTGCAGCAGTCAGTTTTTGGTCTTCTAATTCAATTTTCCCCATCAGTAGAAGTACTTCCGCTTCTCCTTCTCTATCGCTCATGGAAATATTTTCACGGAGGGCGTGTAAGCAGTTTCTCCTTGCTTTATAAAGTTCTCCGTCATAATAATTCACCCAGGCCATATTTTGGAAAATGGTTACAATGCCTTTTTTATGACCAATTTCTTCGAAGAGTTCAATTGCTGTTTCAAAATGGCTCATCGCAAGTTGTGCTTCCTCTTGCTTTAGGTAAACCTCTCCAATGTTGTTTGTTACTTCAGCTATTCCCTGCATGTTGTTTAGTTCTTCGAATAGAGCAAGAGATTCTTTATAATGACTAAGCGCATCAGCTAAGTTTTCTTGCTCGTAATAATTGCTAGCTAAGTTATTATGGCTTTGTGCAACACCATATTTATCATTGTAATGCTGGTATGTATTCAACGAACTATATAGAAATTCTAATCCCCTATCATAGTTTCCTAACTCTGTATGCACCAGACCCAAGCGCGCATTAATAGAGGAAATAGCTAGAGAATCTTTTTGTTCAATTCTTATGTCAAGTGCTTGATTGTAAAAACGCAGGGCTTTGGTGTATGCCGATTGCTTAAAGTGTATGTTACCAATGTTTGCTAGAGCGGATGCAATATGAGGACCGGAATTTATTTCTTCAAAAACTGTTAATGCTTGGGTGTAATAGTCAAGAGATTTAGGATATTTTGTTTTTTTCTGGTAGAAAAAGGCGATTAAAGTGTTTGCGTTTGCAATGCCCAAATCGTAGCTAATAGTTTGTGAAAGGTAAAGCTCTTTTTCTCCGTAATAAAGCAGACTGTCTGGGTTACTGTTTCGTACAGACCATCCCAATTGATGAAGTCTATTCGCTTCTATTGTGTCTCTCTCTGTATGTCCATTAAAGCCTAAAAGAAGGAAAATAACTAGCAATAATGTACGGAACAGGTTAATCAAGAGGTTACATTTATCAAAAAGTAAATTTAGCAAAATCGCGCCTAAAAAGGCACGATTTGTAAGCCAATTGAAAAGGGGTGTAATTCTGGTCCTTCGTTGTTTTGAAACATTTCAGTTAGGGAATATGTTGCAAATAGGTTTAGGTTGTTATACCCTACCGAAGCACGTGCACTTAAGCGGTAAGGGGTGAGATTAAAATTCGAGCGAATTGAGTTCGAAAAATCTTCGTTCCTAAGTGTATATTTCTGCTTATACTTTGTGCCTATTCTATAACCAGCAACTACTCCAGCAGTAATGTGAAAAGCTTTTTTTGGATTTTCATTTGTGTTAAAAGCTAGCAATAGTGGAATATTGACAAACGTAGTGTTGAGCTTATTTGTTTTAAACGTTTTAGAAGAGTCATTTATTCCTGTAATCTTATTTTGGTTAGACACCAGACTTATGTTGTTGTCGAAATGGTAGGAGTTAAACTCGAAACCAAGACCCGTAACTACTTTGAAATACTCATCATAAACGTTAAATCCTTTTTCGAGAATATTAAGATTCATACAAAGTGATTTGGCATAATTTAATTCAAGAAATTCATATCCGGGTTGCGCTTGCAATGAACCTTTAGGAGTTAAGAAACCATTTACTCCGACATCAAATCCAGCCCAATGTTTATTTTCTTTATAACACGAATCGCATCCATTAGTTTTAATATCCCATTTGTTTTCATCTGTAATAATCCAAAATTTGTTTCCTCTAAATTTAAGTTTGGTAGTATCTGAATTTAAGCTGTCTGTCGCGTAACCGTATAAGTCTCCCATACCCACTACTTCAATATTTTTCTTTTCTGGTTCGCCTTGTAAGAAGACGTCCCCAGAGCCGCTAACCTTAACATTTACCTCCTCGGTAGCGTTTATGTGTATATCACCAATTCCCGAAACCCTAGCATTGGTAACTTGCGTTACTAAATCGAAGGCCATCAGGTCTCCAGCTCCTATTACCTCAATTTTATGGACAATTGCGACCCCTGAAAGTTCGACATTTCCCGCTCCCATAATCTTAGTTTCGAGGTTGTTGCATTTTATTGTTAAATCAATACCTCCTGCACCTGCTACGTTCAGTTTAAGGTTGTCGCTGACTAGCGTATCTTTTGACGAAACAGTTGCAACACCACTAAGTTTGATGCTCGAAATATCTGGCGCACTTACATAGAAGGTAACATCTTTAACATTTGCATTTTTAGATTGGGTAATCATTAGTTTATCTCCGTTAACTTCTGATTTGATTTTCTTTAAGTCTTTCTGGGCAGCTTCAACCACCACATTAAAATCCCCGGTAGACAAAATGATATCTCCTATACCTAATACTTCAATTTCAGTAAATTGACCAACAGGTCGTACCTCTTTTAATTGCCCGAATGAAGAACATGTTACAATCGTTAATAGTGTAGTTAGAAATGCGCTTGTAGTTTTCATAGTTTCTAGTTGTTTTATTTATGACGGAAAGCCTCCACAAAAAGTTACAGCGTAAAACTTCTTTTTTATAACTGCACTAGATATATCAAATCTAAAACTCATGCATTAAAAAAGGGGCTATGTTCCTTTTTTAATTAAGTTAAGAATATTGGATTACTGTTTTGTAGCTTTTATTGTTGAAGTAATCGCCCCCAAGGTGGCAGTAGTTGACATTGAACACCACTCTTCTTTTTTTAATTTACAGTTTTCGAAAGCCAAAGCATAATCTATACCTCCAGTCAATACATCAACAGAGACTCCACCACTTTCGAGAGTATATTCGGTTAAATTCCATGTTTCGTCCAATTTTTTTACAGCAGCCTGATCTTTGTTACATGAACTCAACGTTAATCCAGTAAATGCAATTGCTAAGAATAATAAATTTTTCCTAATTTCTTTTTTAGTTAAAATTTCTTTTGCACGAAACTATAATTTTTTTGTTCCCTGCAGAAAGTGTATCAGAAAAGCCATTTGCCTCACTTATTTTTAGTGTTTCGTTGAAGCTCGAAAGTGTTGGATTCTAAAGCATACGCAATCATATCGCCCTCATCGTTATAGGTAGGTTCAAGGTTTACACTTGTTCCAAAAACTTTATTGACCGATTGAATAAGGGTATGTGCAAGTTCTAGGTTTAGAATATGCGATTTGATAATGTCCACGTCTTTTTTTAGCAATCGTTTTTTCAAGAAGGCGGTCATGCCTTGTTTAATGGAAACATGGTCTCTATCTGCAACTCCTGTTTTGAAATGTTCTACAGTAATGCTAGAAACATCTGCCAATACTTCTTCTTCAAGAGTTGTAATTTCTTTAGGGGCTTCTATTTTATCATTGTCGTCAGATTTATTTGCTAATAAGGCCTCTATTTTTTCTTTTGGTGAATTTACAGCTTGAATGATTAGTTCAGAATCGTTTTCGGCAGCCAATAAATTTTCTATCGGTAGAGTCTTTTTTGGAGATGCAATATTATGAGCTGCAGCTATATTGGGTTTCTCAAATAAATCGTATTCGAGCTGAACCCCTTTAGCAGGGTCGCTAATGGTTTTAGCTTCAGCGGTTACTAGTCTCGGTGTATAGGAGATATTATCGGGGCTAAATATAACGACAGCAAAAAGAACGATTGCTGCTGCCGCTGCAATTTGACTGGTTCGTTTAATCCAAAGAGGGATAACAACCGATTTTTTAAGGGATCTTTTGTTGTTAAAAACAATAGAAGCCCCCGTTAATTTCGATTTTTTGAATAGATTTTGATCACTTTTGTAAATAGGATTTGCAGATAAAAAAGAGTTAAGTTCCTTTTGTTCATTAGATGATAAATCACCTTCAATATTAGCAATAAGGTATTGTTCTGCGTTGCTTTCGTTTATAGAAAGAGTAGGAACAACAATTTTTTTGAGGGCGTCTTTTTCTTTAAATTCAATATCATGCGCTATTGATTCAAGTTCAGAATAATCTTCGAACTCAGCTTTCAAATCTGCATGTTGTTCAAGAAACGCCATAAGCTCAGCTACCTGCTCGGTTGAGAGGCTCTCTTCGTGGTAGTCTACAAAGTATAGTTCGTAGTTGAGTTTATTGATGTCCATATTAGATTACAGCTTCAACGCTGCCTAAGTAGTTTTTTAGAAATTTTCGCGCTCGGTAGATGTATACTTTTACTTGGGCTTCTTTTAATCCAGTAATCTCTTCAATTTCTTTGTAGGAATACCCTTCGTAATCTCGAAGCATTGTTACTGCCTTTTGGTCGGCAGGAAGCTTATCTATTGCGTTATGAAGCACTTCGTTTAAATCGGAATATTGAGAGGAATGACTCAAGTCATTATAATTTGCTTCATCCATATTGCCTTGTTTCTTTTCTCGTCGAACTAAATCGATTAGCGTACGGTAAGCTGCGGTAAACATATATGACTTCGCTTTTTCGGCCTGTACAGATAATCGTTTTAGCCACATTTTTTCGTAAGTGTCTTGTACAATGTCTTTCGCTTTGTCAACATCCTTGATGTTTTTTAGCACAAAACGATACACATTGTCTGCGTATAAATCAACACATTGGTTGTACTCGGATACGGTCATTATTACTAGGACGGTTAACTATTACCTTAAGTTACAGCAAAAGTAAATTTAATTTTAGGGAGTTTTATTAGCTAACGTCTTGCTATGAAATCGTTTGCAATGTCAAATAGCTATTGTAAGCGAAGTTAGGTATTTTGGAGGAGAAATTCAAGTGACGTAAATGCAATGGAAAACGAATTATCTGCATCTTCTTCTTCACTTTTCTTCATCTGTTTCCTCTCTTGGTGTTAAATGTAGAAGTAGATGATTGCAAAACCAATTAAAAAAAGGGATGTGTTGTATGTTCATTTACTGAAGAACTTTTTGTCACGTAAATTGAGTATTGGCTTTTCGAAAAAGAAGTAAAGCAGGGTAGAGCTTGCTAAAACAATTATCCAATAACATGAATATTTTATGAGGCCATCGGCCGGGTTTAGTACTGGAAATTGTTTTGTAATTACACTGGCCACTAATCCCAAATTTACTAAATACATCGAATATGAAATTAAACTTATGTGGGTAATTATTTTGCCGAAATTCGAACTAAAGGACCTAATGGAATCTGCATAAGGGAGAAGTAGCATTGCGCCAATTGAAGTACAGTTAAAGAAAAAGGTTTTGGTAAAGAAATCGTTAGATTGATTAGGATAATAAGCGGTAGCAAGAATAATCGCAATTCCGAAAAAGAAGGAAGACACTGCAATTTTTTGAAAGAACTGTTTGTGATAAAATTTGATATACGCAGCAAGAACTCCATATATAATAGTATCTAACCGCATTAAGACAACTTTTCTGAAAGTTACGTCCCACCAAAAGGAGTTCATTTTTTGCGGAGCGTTTATAATGCGGTAGACCAGAGGAAAAATAATCATTAATGCCAATGTGAATAATATTCCTTTTTTTGAGGGAAACAACTTTAGCATTAATACAAACAAGACTGGAAGCAATACATAAAACCATTCTTCTATTGTAAGGCTCCAGGATTCCCAGAAAAAGCCATAAAATGGGTCGGAGAAATTCTGAATAAAAAGAAAGAATTTATAGCTAAACTGGTCTATTCTGCCTTTGATTATGCCTGTGCTAACGAATACTAAATTAATAATAAGGATGAGATAGTAGTTAGGCAAGGTCCGAAACCATCTTCGTTTCCAGAAGAGTAAGACTTGTTTCCAAGATAGCACAAAATTATTTTCTTGAATAATTTTTAACAATATGCCTCCAATTAGAAACCCACTTAAAACAAAGAACAAATCGACACCGTCTATAAGTCTAATCCACGGGAAGTTTTCTAATGGAGTATCTTTTAACATAAATGCACCGTGTCCATGCACAACAAGAATTATGGCAATGGCCCGAAAAATATCAAGCCCGTAAATTCGCTTACTATAATCAGGTAAAAAGTTCACGAATTGTTTCCCCGAATTTAGTTTTTAGAGTCGGGCGCTGTGTTATCTCACGATAGTAAATGGCATGTTTTCCGCAGTGATGAAACATCATGCTTTTTCGAGTGCTACTTTTATCGATTAAGGGCTCTGCGCCATGTAAAAGGTTAGCTTGCCAAATAAGTAAGTCGCCTTTTTTTGCCGTGAATGTTGCTTTTTTCAATCCCGATTCTGAATCTTCGACATATCTATTAATTGTTACTTTTTGTGCAAGAGAAACATTAACAATCAGAAGGAAAGTTCCAATAAATACATTCTTCATACTATCGCAAAAATAAAACAAACAACCAGGTTTAATAATACCGGTTGAGAAAGGGGGGAGAACCTGCCTAGAAATAAAATAAATGTTAATCTAGCTTTAAAACAGCCATAAATGCCGACTGAGGAACCTCAACGTTTCCAACTTGCCGCATTCGTTTCTTCCCCTTTTTCTGTTTTTCGAGTAGTTTTCGTTTTCTCGAAATATCACCACCATAACATTTGGCCGTAACATCTTTTCGCACGGCTTTTACAGTTTCTCGAGCGACAATTTTAGCCCCAATTGCTGCTTGAATAGCGATGTCAAATTGCTGACGAGGAATTAATTCTCGTAATTTTTCGCAAATCTTTTTACCAAAAGTGTGAGAATTGTCTTTATGAATTAAAGCAGACAGGGCATCTACGTTGTCACCGTTTAGCAAGATATCAAGCTTTACTAGGTTAGAAACGCGGTATTCCATTGGCTGATAATCAAATGACGCATAGCCTTTTGAAATTGACTTTAACTTGTCATAAAAGTCAAAAACAATTTCAGCTAATGGTATTTCAAATTGAAGTTCGACTCTATCTGAAGTTAGGTAAACTTGGTTTTTAAGCATCCCTCGCTTAGTAATACAAAGGTTCATGACAGCTCCAACGAAGTCTGCTTTTGTAATAATTTGCGCTGCAATAAAAGGTTCTTCAACAGTAGTTAATTTAGAAATTTCTGGTAAGTCAGACGGATTATTAACAATGATACCGCTTTCTTTTGCTGTATGGGCAATATACGAAACGTTAGGTACCGTTGTAATTACGGTCATATCGAATTCGCGTTCTAGACGCTCTTGAATGATTTCCATATGCAACATTCCTAAAAACCCACAGCGGAATCCGAATCCAAGTGCAGCAGAAGACTCTGGCTCAAAAGTTAAAGAGGCATCGTTTAATTGAAGTTTTCCCATAGCCTCTCTAAGCTCTTCGTAGTCTTCCGTGTCTACAGGATAGATTCCTGCAAACACCATGGGCTTTACCTCTTCAAACCCTTTTACAATATCTGTACATGGATTTGTTAACGTTGTAAGGGTATCTCCTACTTTTACCTCTTTCGCCTCTTTAATTCCAGAAATAATGTAGCCAACATCACCGGCCTTAATTTCATTTTTAGCCTCCATTTCAAGCCTTAGTATTCCAATTTCATCAGCGAAATATTCTTTACCAGTATTTATAAACTTTACTTTATCACCTTTTTTAAGAACCCCATTTAAAATTCTAAAATAAGCAATAATCCCCCTAAAAGAGTTAAATACCGAGTCAAAAATCATCGCCTGCAGCGGAGCTTCAATGTCTCCAATTGGAGCCGGAATACGACTAATAACTGCATTTAATATATCTTGAATTCCTAATCCTGTTTTTCCACTCGCAGGAATAATATCATTTTGATCACAACCAATTAAATCTATGATTTGATCTGAAACTTCACCAGGCATTGCACCCGGTAAATCCATTTTATTTAGAATCGGAATAATTTCTAAATCGTGTTCTAGGGCTAGATATAAATTAGAAATAGTTTGAGCTTCAATTCCTTGAGCCGCGTCAACAATTAAGAGAGCTCCTTCACACGCTGCTATTGAGCGGGAGACCTCATAAGAAAAATCTACATGTCCTGGTGTATCGATAAGATTAAGCGTATATTTTTCCCCTTCATGCTCATAATCCATCTGAATTGCGTGACTTTTTATGGTGATACCACGCTCACGCTCAATGTCCATGTCATCAAGTGTTTGTTCTTTAAGGTCTCTTTCTGAAATTGTATTTGTTTCTTGCAACAATCTATCGGCCAGGGTGCTTTTACCATGATCGATGTGAGCAATTATACAGAAGTTACGAATGTTTTTCATTGAATTAGCTTGAGCGCGAAAATACGACAATTACATTCGGTTCATAAATAATTAAGTAGCTTATATCCGGGGTGTTTCTATCTTTGCACAAATTTTTATTGATATGAAGGTAGTTGACCATTTATCACAAGCAAAAGCTACATTATTTTCGTTTGAAATTCTTCCTCCGTTAAAAGGAAAAAGTATTCAATCTATTTATGATGGGATCGACCCCTTAATGGAGTTCAAGCCAAAGTATGTAAACGTTACTTATCATAGAGAGGAATATGTTTATAAAGATAAAGGTAATGGATTGCTTGAAAAGGTTTCGATAAGAAAGCGCCCTGGCACAGTCGGAATTTGTGCCGCGATTATGAATAAATATCATATTGATGCTGTACCCCATTTAATTTGTGGAGGATTTACCAAAGAAGAAACAGAGAATGCATTAATCGATTTGCAATTTTTAGGGGTTGATAACGTATTAGCACTTCGAGGAGACCCGGTAAAAACTGAAGCATCGTTTACCCCCAAAGATGGAGGTAGCGCATATGCAGTTGATTTAGTTAAACAACTTATGGAGCTTAATAAAGGTCAATATATGATGGATGACGTTTCTCTTGAACCTACAGATTTTTGTATAGGAGTAGCCGGTTATCCTGAAAAACACTTCGAGTCAATGAATCTTGCAACTGACATGCAACATCTAAAAGAAAAGGTCGATGCTGGTGCAGAATACATCGTGACACAAATGTTTTTTGACAATGAGAAGTATTTTAATTTTGTGAATAAGTGTCGAGAAATAGGGATTAATTGCCCAATAATTCCTGGAATTAAGCCAATTACTACTTTGAAACACATTACATTTTTACCCAAGTTTTTTAATATTGATTTTCCGGAAGCGCTATCAAAAGAGTTACTCAAATGTAAAACCAACGCTGAGGTTAAACAAGTAGGAATTGAATGGGGGGTTGAACAATCTAAAGGGTTACGCGATAGCGGAACTCCATGTGTGCACTATTACACAATGGGAAAATCTGAAGTGGTAAAGAAAATAGCTAGCGAGGTTTTTTAAGGATTTGTCATTAGCTTAGCTACGTATTTCCCAATGATATCAAATTCTAAATTGACTTTAGAACCTACTTCAAAACTTTTGAAAGTAGTGTGCTCATAGGTATAGGGAATTATAAAAACGGAGAAGCTGTTTGGCAAAGAATCGACAACGGTAAGGCTTACTCCATTAATTGTTATCGATCCTTTTTCTACAGTGATATTGTTTGATGAGTAAGAGAATGTAAATTTCCAGCTACCATCTTGTTTCTCAATTTTATCACAAAAACCAGCAGTGTCAATGTGGCCTTGAACAATATGCCCATCTAGTCTGCCGTTAATTTGCATGCAGCGCTCCAAATTGATAACAGAACCTTTATCTAATAGTCCTAAATTTGTTTTTTTCAGTGTTTCATCTATTGCGGTAACAGTGTATTCCTTTCCATCAATGGCTATAACTGTTAGGCACACCCCATCATGTGCAATGCTTTGATCAATTTTAAGTTGGGTAGTAATATCGGAAGATATACTAATGTGAAGGTTACTACCTTCATTTTCTAATTTTTTGACCTCGCCAATTGCTTCAATAATTCCCGTAAACATAAGTGTGCTATTCTTCTCTAATCAGATGGATATAACCAGTTAATATATAGGATTCTATACCAGTTAATCGATACTCATTGACTTGGCATACGTAATAGTATACACCGCCACTACAAGTCTCGCCAGATTTTTTATTTGTTCCGTCCCAAAGAAGATCTGGATCTATCGTCTCAAAAACTTGTGTACCCCAGCGGTTAAATATTTGAATTTCTATACTTTCGATAAATTTATATGGGAATGGAATAAATAGGTCGTTGTAACCATCGCTACCAGGACTAAAAACCGCAGGAAGTTCATAAACTGGACAGTTATCTACACAAAGAATATCGCTATAAGGACTTTCGTTAAAGAAAGTGTCAATTGCTGTTATAGCATAACAACCTGCAACGGAACCTGTGCCCGTTAAACTTTGATCATATGATGTTATTCTAGCGTCTAAAATGGTATCAGCGATTTGCAATGTTTGGCCTAGTTGGGGGGCGTAATAGATATAATACCCAACAACATCATCTGCACAGACTAAGTTGGGGTTTGTCCAAGTGAGTCCGTTGTATAACTCTTCACAATCAGAACTAATGTTTGGAGAAACTGGCGAACACGGGGCAACATTATCAATTGGTGTCTCACAAATTGCTTGGGATCGATTATATATTGGATCAGGGAAACCACTTCCAGAATAAGCTCCTATGCTAGTAACATAATAGCAATATTCCTTTCCATTTTGGAGATTGCTATCAACATACATCTGAACAGATGTAGTATCTAAAGTGTCGAATAGTGTTGTAAAAGTATTGTATCTCAGTACAATATAGTTCATATTTACCCAAGGTACCGTTTCGGTCCAGCTAAGCTGAACAATGTTATCGGAAGGGGAAGATGATAAAAACACAGAAGAAGCATCTTGCGTTCCTCCAACAAGAGTTCCCCCATCATAATACAAATATACGCGATAGTTTTTTTGAACAGTCGTGTTCGCAGTATCTACATAGAATGTATCAACATTATAGATATTATTATCGGCAGTTGTTTGCCCGACTATGTTTCCGTTATTGTCAAAAACTTCATAAAAGTAAGGCCCTTTGAAGAGAGAAGTATCTAATTCTATTGGAAAAGACCAGATAATAGAGTCTCTTCCAGAACTTATATCGGTAGTATTTATGGTTACATGAGTAATTACAGGAACATCTTTTACTAATTCAGTACAGGCCTCACATGTTGCGTAGCTTTCCGCTCCATCGGCATAATATGCAACTACAATATAGCAATATTGATACCCATGTAAAAGGTTGTTTCCGTTATCATTGTCAGTGTAAGTGGTTGTTGTATCTCCTGAATAAATTAAGTTATATTCAGTATATTCAGGAACGCCTATTTCGCAAACTGAAGGGCACCATCCTAATGAGTCAAGTTTTCGATAAACCATATAGCCTTCAGGAATACATGCTGAGTGACTCCAATCAAGAATAACACTATTTGCTAAAGGAGTTGCATTTAGATTCTGGGGCGCTGGGGCAACAATCTCGATATTCATCGTTTCATACCTAACAATACTCGCCCCAGTGCCATTTCCATTGTCTTCAACTCTAAAAAATGCTTGATAAATACTATTACTAATATGCGAACAATTAGTTTGCCATGTAAAAAACTCAGAAATAGGACTTACACCTGCGGTTGTATCAAACTCTGCTGGGCTATTACTTAACAAGTAAGGACTTCCGGTTGAAGTAAGTTCTAAGAAATTATTGTTAGGATCTGTAGCGATTATTAGCGTATCAATTCTCTCGCCTGCTGAAACGCATATCGGAGTTGGGACATTTAGTTCAGGTGGTTCATTATTGCATTGGCCAATGGTAATCTGCATATCACGAACCATACTCCCCATAAAAACCCCATTACGAAATTCTCTAATTAATATGCAGAAGTTGTATTCACCTTGAATTTGAGGAGAATCCCATTCAACAAGACCACTGCTTCCATCTATTGTTAAGCTAGTGCCTAAATTACCCGGAACTTGATTAGGAAAAATATATCCATCTAATATTCCATCACCATTGGGCTCAGGCGCACTGCAATGAATTAAAGAAAATGCCAGACTATCGCCGTCAGGATCTATCGCTCCAGGTAAGTGTTGAAAAAGTTCAAATGTACACCCATTGTCAATAGGGTAATTTGTTAGTACGGGGGAGCAATTTGTTCCGAGCCAATTATTTATAACTAAGGTGTCTTTAATAAAAAAAGTTGTATTAACGGAATTGGGAATATTTAATATCCCATCATTTCGATTGGGGTCATCAACACTAATAACGAATGTCCCAGTTCCGCTATATACATGCGATCCAACATATTTGTTCATCCGTACAGTTGGGACAATCAACTCACCGCAATGAACGTTATTATCGCAACAACTGCCCGTTGGGCCATTAACTCTATAAATAGTGTCAATAGAACCGTCTCCATAGTTAATTGTGACATCGCATCGGTCAGCAGCAACCGATAAAGGATCAGTATAGGTAGTAACCGTAACAGAAAATCTTAGCGGATCATTTGGACTAGCACAATAGGTGATTTCTCCAGCCCGGTTATGAGTAGCGAAGCCGTTAATTCCTGAGATTAGAAGTGTTAATATGACTAGTAATTTACGCATGGATGCGAGTTCCTAACTCAAAAATACGTTATTTATTGTTCAATAATTAATAACTTGCTGTTCTAATTCTGGCAACTCACGGTATTCGTATTGTTGTGTTCTTAGTTGAGGATCAAATCCCGCTTCTCGTATTGACTCTTGAATTCCATCTGCAGTAAAACGATGAGGCGCACCAGCGGCAGACACAACGTTCTCTTCAATCATTATCGAGCCAAAATCATTTGCGCCAGCGTGGAGGCATACTTGTGCAACCTTACTCCCAACAGTTAACCAAGACGCTTGAATGTTAATTACATTTGGCAACATTATTCGGCTAATAGCAATTGTTCTAATATACTCGTCTGCAGAAACTTCATTTCTTATGCCACGAATTTTGTTCAATAATGTTCCTTCATCCATAAAAGGCCAAGGAATAAAAGCCAAGAACCCCTTTGCTTGCTTTGGTTTTTCAGCCTGAACTTCTCGCAGCCAAACTAGATGCTCAAATCGCTCTTCCA
>Ga0055584_100003694_pt1 | contig 15026 bp, 15 predicted proteins | sample OSDHelmetaG_FD_58716 | JGI IMG/M metagenome (GOLD analysis project Ga0055584, IMG submission 58716) | Pelagic marine sediment microbial communities from the LTER site Helgoland, North Sea, for post-phytoplankton bloom and carbon turnover... | ecosystem: Environmental > Aquatic > Marine >... | reverse complement strand
CGACACCGACACCGACACCGACACCGACACGATGACGTCGACCGCCGACCGCCCCTCGGGCGGCGACGAGCGGACGTCGTCCCGGCTGTCGAACGTGATCATCGCGCTCACCACGATCCTGGCGATCGTCAGCATGTTCAGTGTCTGGGCCCGGACACAGCTGCTCGACACCGACGAATGGGTCGACCTGTCGACCGAACTCCTCGAGCAGCCCGAGGTGCAGGACGCCCTCGCCACCTATCTGGTCGAGCAGGTGTACGCCGACGGCAACGTCACGACCGGGCTCGAGGAGGTCCTGCCGGAGGACCTCGCCGGGCTGGCCGGGCCGCTCGCCGGGGTCATCCGTGGTCCACTCACGGACGGGATCGTCGTACTCCTCGACTCCGATCAGTTCCAGCAGCTGTGGGCCGCCACGAACGAGGCTGCTCACGAGACGCTCGTGAGCGTGCTGCGTGGGGAGGACGTCGCCGGGCTCGCCACGTCTGACGGCGAGGTCGCACTGGAGTTGCGCCCGCTCGTGATCGCAGCCGGTGAGGCGGTCGGGCTCTCCACGGATCGCCTCGAGGAGATCCCACCCGATGCGGGTCGGATCGTGATCTTCGAATCGGACGAACTCGATTCGGTGCAGCAGGTGGTCGAGATCTTCGAGTGGCTCGCCTGGTTCCTGTTCGTGCTCGTCGTGGCGCTCTATGCGATCGCTGTCTTCCTGGCCCCCGGCCGGCGGCTGACCGCGCTCCGCAACGTCGGGCTGAGCCTCGTCGGCGTCGGGATCATCGTCCTCGCGGCGCGCGCGATCGCGATCCGCTCGATCGTGAACGCGATCGTCGAGGACCCGACCGGGAAACCGACCGCGGACGCCGTCCTGACGGTCGGAACGGGCCTGCTCCGACAGCAGAGCTGGTCGCTGATCATCTACGGCTTGCTGTTCGTCGGCTTCGCCGCCCTGCTCGGGAACCGCCGGTTCGCCGTCGCGACCCGACATGTCATCGCGCCGGCGTTCAACGCCTCGACGGGCGCCATCATCGGGGGGACCACAGTCGCTCTGCTCCTGCTCATCTGGTGGAGTCCCGGTCGTGCGTTCAACAGCTGGACGACCGGCCTCGTGCTGATCGCCCTCGTGATCGGCGCCGTCGCCGCGATGCGTGCGCAGACCCTGCGTGAGTTCCCGGATGCGAGCGTCGATCAGGTCGAGGACGACCTCGCCCCGACCGCATGACGACCTGACGACACTCGCACCACGGGTCCGGGCGTTCGCCGACCCCGTCGACGGTCACCCTCAGGTCGGCTCTTCGAGCACGAGGTGGCCGACGGCGGTGTTGCTCGCAGGCACGTGGTAGAAGCGGTGGCGCACCGTCGGGGCCCGGTCGGCGTGCACGACATCCGACATGGCGCCGCGGGCGATCAGCCACATCACGAGCTCGATGGCCTCCGATCCCGCCTCACGCACGTAGTCGATGTGGGGCATGTCCGCGAGCCTCGCCGGATCCGCGACGAGCCGGTCGATGAAGGCGTGGTCGAACTCTGAGTTGATGAGGCCGGCGCGTGGTCCCTGGAGTTGATGGCTCATCCCGCCCGTACCCCAGATCTGGATGTCGATCGGGTCGTCGTACGAGTCGATCGCCCGTCGGATGGCCTGCCCGAGCCGGAAGCATCGACGACCGGACGGCGCCGGATACTGCACCACGTTGACGGCGACCGGGATCACGGCGCACGGCCATTGGTCGGGTTGGCCGAACATGAGGGTCAACGGGACCGTGAGCCCGTGATCGACGGCGAGGCGGTTGACGATCGTGAGGTCGAAGTCGTCCATGATGACGCTCTGCGCGATGTGGGCCGACAGCTCGGGGTGCCCGGCCACGTCGGGCACCGGTCGCGGCCCCCAACCCTCGTCGGCCACCGGATAGTGGGCGGCCGTCCCGATCGCGAAGGTCGGGATCAGATCGAGGCTGAACGACGTGGCGTGGTCGTTGTAGACCAGCACGATCACATCAGGGGTGTGCTCGCGGATCCACGCCTTCGAGGTCTCGTAGCCGTCGAACAGCGGACGCCAGTAGGGCTCGTCGGTCCGCCCCGTGTCGACGGCGACGCCGATCGCCGGGACGTGTGAGGTGTAGACACTCGCGGTCAGCCGAGCCATCACGATGTCCCGTCGTCATCCCATTCGGCGAGGTGCCGGTTGCCGTCGATCGGGCGCCCGCCCTCCACCATCATCGCTCGATACTCGTCCTCGCTCATCCCGGTCATCGAACCGGCCATCTGCTGGAAGCTCCGGCCGTCGGTCGCCCCGATCTTGGCCAGGAAGTAGATGTTGCCGCCGAGCTCGATCATGCGGTTCATGTCGCGGTCGAGCACCGCTCGGCGCTGCTCGTCGGTCATGTCCCACTCGGCCAGGTACGCCGCCTCGTCGGACCGGAATCGATCCCGGTTCGCGGCATCCATCAGCGACATGCAGAACTGGTTCAGGTGGTAGCCGAGTCGCGACTGGTCGGCGTCGAAGACGATCGTGCCCGGGACGTCGAGATACGGCTTGTCCAGACCCACGATCAGCTCTCGTCCCCTCCGCCTGTCTCGAGCTCGCCGAACCATCGCCGGGCGGCGCGCGACCAGTCGGCATGACGTTCGTGGAAGACCTGCGCCGCCTCCGAACCAGCCCACCCGTCGGGCAGCAACTCGGTCGGCAGCTCGGGGTCGGTGAACGGGAACCGTCGCCAGTCGTGGACGAGATCGACCAGCGACCGGAACGCCGCCCGTTCGTCGACCGGCTGCAGCCGACGATGGGCCCGGCTGAACGCCCGGTAGCCGTCCTCCAGCCCTCCCAGGTCCCACGCGCGGGCGACGAGTTCGATGTTCTCACCCGCCGTACCGGTCGCCGAGCGCAACACCACGCTCTCCGCGGTCAACCCGAGTTCGCTCAACACGTCGCGGAGCGCCGGCTCACGATCGACATGAGGCGACACGAGCAGGTTGGGCGACAACTCACCGAACCCGAGGAACCCGAGCCGAGTCCGGAGCTGGTTCCGGACCGCCCGCTGGGACTCGGCCACGGGACAGTGTGCGACGAGCCACTCCCCGTTCCAGTCGACGGTCGTGGTCCCGAACTCGTAGATGCGCCGGGCGCCGTCCTCGAGCAGTCGTCGACCGTCGTCGGTCAGGGACCAGCGCACGCGTCGCCCGTGGCGGTCGGCCTCGATGAGCCCCTGATCTCCGATGCGGGCGACGGCCTGGCGGGCGTTCTTCTCGCCGATGCCGAGCACCCCGGCGGCCTCGACGAGCGACGCGGTCCACGTCGCACCACCGTCGGGCAGGACGAACTCGCCGAGGATCGTCAGTACGAGTGCCTTCGCCCCGCCATGCTGCGCGGGCAGCGCATCGTGCAGCGAGACGACGTCGTGCAGCGCAGCGGTGCTGCTCACGACGCGGGACCCAGCGAGTCACGTAGTGCGAACCGGCGGATCTTGCCGGTGGCGGTCTTGGGGAGCGAATCGACGACGACGATGCGACGAGGGCGCTTGAACGCCGCCATGCGGTCCCGGCAGTGGCGCTCCAGCTCCGCCGGATCCGGCTCGGCGCCCGACGCGGGCACGACGAACGCCACGACCTCCTCGAGGCCGTCCGCGTTGCGGGCCCCCACGACGGCCACCTCCAGCACGTCGCCATGCTCGATCAACGTGCTCTCGACCTCCGCCGGCGAGACCCAGATCCCGCCGGCCTTGATCATGTCGCTGTTCCGGCCGAGGAAGGTGTACGTGCCGTCCGCCGACCGTGTGTACACGTCACCCGTGCGCACCCAGCCGTCGCGGAAGGCGGCGGCGGTCGCATCCGGCCGCTCGTGGTACCCGATCGCGGCGGACGGCCCGCGCACGTGGAGGTAGCCGGGCGTGTCGGACGCGGACACGACATCACCGTTGTCGGCGCGGAGCTCGGCGTCGTAGCCGGGGACGGGGACGCCGCTGGAGCCGGGCGTCTGCCGGTCGAGCGTGTTGGAGATGAAGATGTGCAGCAACTCCGTCGACCCGATGCCGTCGAGCACGGGAGATCCCGATCGTGTGGAGAACCGCTGCTGGACGTCGGCGGGAAGCGACTCTCCGGCGGTGATCGTGGCCCGGACCGAGGAGAACGTGGCCGGCGACGGATCGGCGTCGAGGAGCGCGGCGCAGAAGCCGGGGCTCGAGAAGAACAGCGTGGGTTGCTCGTCGGCGATCAGTTCGACGAACGAGGCCGGTGTCGGCGGATCGGGATGGAGGATCGCGGTCGCACCGACCGAGAAGGGGAACGTCAGCGAGTTGCCGAGCCCGTAGGCGAAGAACAACTTGGCGACCGACAGGAACCGGTCGTCATCGGTGATCGCGAGCACCTCGTCGGCGTAGGTCAGGGCGGTCGCCCGCGGACTGCCGTGCACGTGCATGACACCCTTGGGGACGCCGGTCGTGCCGCTGCTGTACAGCCAGAACGCCGGCGAGTCGACAGTGGTGTCGGCGACCGGCCGCTCGGACCGGTCGACGAACGACGCCCACGCGACGACGGCCGCACCGCCGACCTCCGGCGGAGCTCCACCGGTGTCGCCGCTGACGACGACGGTGCGAATCGAGGGCGCGGCGGCGACGACCGTTTCGACCGACGACGCGTGGCGAGCGGAGACGACCAGTGCGACGGCCCCCGCATCGGCCACGATCGGGCCGAGCTCGGCGCCCGTCAACATCGTCGACAGCGGCACGGGGACGACACCGGACCGCTGGGCCCCGAGGAACCAGGCCGGGAACGAGAGGTCGTCGTCGAGGACCAGTACCACCCGCTCACCGGCGGACACACCGAGTTCGGCCAGCGCGTGCTGGGCCCGGAACAGCTCGGTCGAGAGCTCGGCGTACGTCGTGTCGACGCCGCGGCAGCGAACGGCGATTCGATCGCCGACGACGCCGGAGGCGTGCCGGTCGACGAGCCAGGCGGCGTTGTTGTGTTGCTCCGATCTCGACATGACGCTCAGAGCAACACGTACTCGTAGTCGACCGGCTTCTGGTTGATCCCGTTGGCGGGTGGCGCGATCCAGCCCGCCATCCGGCCGGGCTCGGTGATGCCGGTCATCAGCGACTGCACGTGCGCCTTGTCGTCGTCGGTCGGCAGCCAGCCGTCCTCGGCTGCGATCCATTCGTCGGCGCTCAGTATCCGACCGTCCGGAGCGAGGTGGTGACCGGCGAACGTGCCCACCTGACGATGGAACCCGATGTGCGGCAACTCGAGCCGGACCTCCGAGCCGGCCTCGTCGAGGGCGCGGTTCCAGCGATCGAGACCCTTCTGGCAGTCGACCGTGTAATCCTCGCGCAGTGTCTCGTTCAGTGCCGCGAGTTGGGTCACCTCACGCCGGCCGACTCCTTCGTCCGTGGCCTCGGGTACGAACCGGTACACGTCGGTCAGTCGATGGTCGTCGTCGCGCCGCTCCTCCTGGAAGCGTCCCTTCAGACCACCCGAGAAGTAGTTGGCCGCGTTGGTGGAGGTCTCGGCCCCGAACAGGTCGAGCGACACCGAGTAGTGGAAGTTGAGGTACTTCTGGAGCACGTCCAGGTTGATCCCGCCGTGGGGGTGCACGTCTTCGGTGTCGTGCTGCTCCATGAGTTCGAGGGTGCGCGCGACCACACGTCCGATGCCGGTCGCCCCGACGAACATGTGGTGCGCTTCCTCCTTGAGCATGAAGTCGCACGTCCGGCTCAGCGGGTCGAAGGCCGACTCGCGCATCGACGCGAGCTGGTACTTGCCGTCGCGATCCGTGAAGTACGTGAAGAAGTAGAACGACAGCCAGTCCGGTGTCTCTTCGTTGAACGCGCCAAGAATACGTGGATTGTCGGCGTCCCCCGAGTGGCGTTCGAGCATGGCGTCGGCCTCGTCACGACCGTCCTTGCCGAAGTACCGGTGCAGCAGGTACACCATCGCCCAGAGGTGGCGGCCCTCCTCGACGTTGACCTGGAAGAGGTTGCGCATGTCGTACAGCGACGGCGCGGTCAGGCTGAGCCGGCGCTGTTGTTCGACCGAGGCGGGTTCGGTGTCACCCTGCACCACGATCAGTCGTCGCAGATCGGCTCGGTACTCGCCCGGAACGTCCTGCCAGACGTCGTCACCGCGATGTTCCCCGAAAGCGATCTTGCGGTCCCGCTCGGGCTCGGCGAGGAAGACGCCCCACCGGTAGTCGGGCATCGACACGTGCCCGAAGTTGGCCCACCCCTGTTGGCCGACGTCGATCGCCGTGCGCAGGAACACCGGGTTGGTCTTGAACGCCACCGGTCCGAGCTCCTCCCACCAACGGACGAACTTCGGCTGCCAGGACTCCAGTGCCCGTTGGAGTCGTCGGTCGCCGGCCAGGTCGACGTTGTTCGGGATCCTGGCGTCGATGTCGACGGTGATGGACATGCTCACACTCGCTTCCGGTCGTAGGAGGGGCGCGAGCCGCTCCCGAAGCGCCGGAGGGCGCCGTCGGGCCCGACCGCGTTGGGTCGTTGGAAGATCCAGTTCTGCCAGGCGGTGAGACGGGAGAAGATCTTGGTCTCCATCGTCTCGGGCCCGACGAATCGGTAGTTCGCCTCCATGCCGGTGAGGGCATCGGGCGAGAAGCTGTTGCGTTCCTCGAGCATCAGCCGCACTTCGTCGTCCCAGTCGAGGTCGTCGGGCGTGAAGGTCACCAGTCCCGTGGTGCGCGCGTCAGCGGCGACGAGATCCTTGCCGACGACGTCGATCGCGGCCCGCAGCGCCGCGTCGCGCCCCCAGCACCGCGACCGGAGGCGCGTCAGCCCGTTCGACATGGGGAACCAGCCCAGGTTGGCTGCCGTCAGACGCATCGTGGCCGGCGTCGGAGGTTCGTCGAGGTCCTCCCACGTCCCGTCGAGCATGTAGCTGCGGTCGGCAGCGAGCGCGAGTTCCGCGAGGACACCCACGAAGGCACTGCCGGGCTCGATCGTCGCGACGAGGGTGCGGGCGGACAGATCGAGCCGCTTGAGCACGCGAGCCCAGAGCAGTCGGATCTCGCGAGCCAGCCAGTGGTCGCCGTCCGCAGCGAGCACGTCCTCGGCCGCGGCGACCGCATCACCGGCACCCTCGGTCGTCAGGACCCAGGTGCCGATCTCGGGTTCGTTGAAGCGGAGGTGGAGGATCGCATCGTCGAGGGCCCGCGCCGTCCCGAGCAGCCAACTGCCGGTACCGGCGGCGATGAGCTCCACACCCGTCGACGGCTGCGGCTCGGTCGGCGCGGCCACGGTGAAGGTCGCGGTGCCGAGGGCACGGTCGATCGCAACCCGCAAGTTCGCGTAGGTGAGCCCGGCGTCGTCGAGGGCCCGCTGCACGGACTCCAGCTCGATACCCCCGGCGTCGTCGGGACGGTCGGACTCCGCCGCGCGGACGGCAGCCCGTTCGGCGATCAGGTCGTCGAACGCACTCGCGGGCGCGACCGCGTCGACGAGACCCCATTCGAGTGCCGTCGGGCCGCGGACGCCCTCGGTCCGGGTGGCGAAGGCATCGGCGAGATCGCGGCGCACATGACGCTTGTCCACGATCCGGGTCAGGCCCCCGGTACCGGGGAGCACCGCGAGCAACGGGACCTCGGGCAGTGACACCGCCGACGAGCGATCGTCGACGAGCAGGATCTCGTCGCACGCGAGCGCCAGCTCGTACCCACCGCCGGCTGCGGTGCCATTGACCGCAGCGATCCAGACCTGACCGCTGTGATCGGTGGCGTCCTCGATCGAGTTCCGCGTCTCGTTGGTGAACTTGCAGAAGTTGACCTTGTGGGCGTGTGACGACCCGGCCAGCATCCCGATGTTCGCTCCGGCGCAGAACATCCGGTCGATCCCGCCGGTGACGACCACGACCTTCACCTCGGGATGCTCGAACCGGAGCCGTTGGATCGCGTCGTGAAGTTCGATGTCGACCCCGAGATCGTACGAGTTCGACTTCAGCTCGTAGTCGTCGCGTAGCCCGCCGTCGGGGTCGACCGCGAGGCAGAGCGTGGCCACCTGCCCGTCGAACACCAGCGTCCAATGGCGGTACTCGTCGGGACGCGTGGCGACGTCGACGAAGGGTTCACTCGGGGTGTCGGCCATGTCGTGTCCCTTCTGATCGAGTCTCGCCGAGCCCACGGACGACCGGGCGGCACGGCCACGACATTATCTACACACCAACATCGAATCATCAAGTTGTTGTAGAACGACCCGACCGCGCATCAACGCCCGAGACCGAGCAGCGCGATCGCGTTGTCCTTCAGGATCAGCGGCCGGACCTCCGGTTTGATGTCGAGTTCGTCGAAGCCGGCCATCCATCGATCCGGCGTGATCACCGGGTAGTCGGACCCGAACAGCACCTTGCGACGGAGCGGGCCGTTCGCCGCACGGACCAACTGGGCCGGGAAGTACTTCGGCAACCAGCCGGAGAGATCGATGTAGACGTTCGCCTTGTGGGTCGCCATCGAGATCGCGGCGTCCTGCCACGGCACCGACGGGTGGACGAGGACGATCGTGAGGGTGGGGAGGTCGGCGGCCACGTCGTCGAGCAGCATCGGGTCGCTGTAGCGCAGCTCGATGCCGCGGCCGCCGGGCAATCCGGCGCCGATGCCGGTCTGGCCCGGGTGGAAGACCGTCGGGAGACCTGCTTCGGCGATCGCCTCGTAGATCGGGTACTACCGCGAATCGTTCGGTTCGAACGCCTGCAGGCTCGGATGGAACTTGAAGCCGCGTGCGCCGTGAGCGAGCGGACGCGTTCCGGCGCGCGGTCATCGAGGGGGTCGACCGATGCGAACGGCAACAGGACGTCGTCGTGAGACCCCGCCAGCTCGATGATCTCCTCACTCGACAGCGCCGGATGCCCGAGCGCGGTGGTGGCGTCCACGGTGAACACGATGGCACCGATCCGGCGCTCCCGGTAGTGGTCGGCGATGTCGGCCACGGTCGGGGTCCGGTTGGCGTTCCCCTTGGAGTACGCCGCCGACGCATCCAGAAGCTCCTCGTCGAGCGAACAGCACCCGGCGGCGTCCTGCTCGACGTGGACGTGGGTGTCGACGGCGACGAGCGAGGAGAGATCCCAGCTCACGCCGGACCCGGCTCCTCGGACGTCCCGACGAGTGGCACGGTGTGCGACGATGTCCGCATCATGACGCAACTCAGTGTGACCTCCGTCGGGTCACCGGGCACGGTCGGGCAGCCACCGACGTGAGGGTCGCACTCGCCGGTGCGGGCGCGTTCGGAGCCAAACACCTCGATGCGATCGACGCGATCGACGGTGCCGAGGTGGTCGCGGTCGTCGACCCGGTGATCGATCTGGCGGAACGGCTGGCGGCGGGACGCGATGACGTCGTCGTCACCCCGGACCTCGACGTCGTGCTCGACGACCCGACGATCGACGCCGTCATCCTCACCACACCGACGCCGGTCCACGCCGCGCAGGCGATCGCGTGCCTCGACGCCGGCAAACACGTCGAGGTCGAGATCCCGCTCTGCGATGTGCTGGCCGACGGCGAAGCGGTGCTCGAGGCGCAGCAGCGCAGCGGCAAGGTCGCGATGTGCGGCCACACACGTCGGTTCAACCCCAGCCACCAGTGGGTCAGGCGTCGCGCGTCCGCCGGCGAGTTCCACCTGCAACACCTGGACGTGCAGACGCTCTTCTTCAGGCGGACGAACACCAACGCGCTCGGCGAGCCCCGCACGTGGACCGACCACCTCCTCTGGCACCACGCCGCTCACACCGTCGACCTCTTCGCGCACCAGACCGGCAGCCCCATCGTGGACGCCCATGCGATGCAGGGTCCGGTCCACCCGGAGCTCGGCATCGCCATGGACATGTCGATCCAACTGCGCAACGAGGCGGGGGGGTTGTGCACCCTGGCGTTGTCGTTCAACAACGAGGGTCCGTTCGGCACGTTCTTCCGCTACATCGGCGACTCGGGCACCTATCTCGCTCGCTACGACGACCTCACCGACGGCAACGACGAGCCGATCGACGTGACGGCCGTCGACGTGTCCGTCAACGGCATCGAACTGCAGGATCGTGAATTCTTCGGCGCCATCGGCGAGAAGCGCGAGCCGGAGTCCGGCGTCGCCGACGTCCTCCCCTGCTACCGGGTGCTCGACCAGATCGAACGTCAGCTCGCCACATCCTGAGCCGCACCGGCCGACCGCTCGTTCAGTCGCCTCCGGTGTCCGAGTCCTCGACGGGTCCCGACGCCGAAGGGTCGAAGTCCTCGGGCGAGACGGTCGACAGGAACCGACCGAACTCCGACACGATCGCGTTGATGTCGATGTCCGTCAGCTGATCGTCCACGTCGCGTTCCAGCCGCACGCCGGCCTCGTCGAGCACCGAGGTCGCGACCACGATCCGGGCACCGGAGCGGACCGCGAGGGCCAACCCGTCGCTGGGTCGGGCGTCGATCGCCTGGAGCCCACCGACCGCCTCGACGAACAGCTCGGCGAAGAAGGTGCCGTCGCGGAGCTCGGTGATCGCGACCTCCTCCACCCGGGCGTCCACGAGCGACAGCAGCTCCGTCATCAGATCGTGGGTGCCGGGGCGGTTCGGCACGACACCGGCCGCCGACCGCGCGATCGCGTCGGCCTCCATCCGACCGATGATGATCGGGAGCACCCTCGTCGGCCCGTCCGCGTCACCGAGGAGCACGACGGAGGCACCGTCCTCCACGTCGAGAAACACCCCGACGATGTCGACGCTGGTCATGGCTGCCATCGGGAACCCCCTGTGGTTGCTGGACCCGTCCAGCATCCGCGCCGCGAGCCGGCCACGCCAGTGCCGAACGACCCGGAGGGTGACCGGCGCACCCCACGGCGAGGGTCGTTCGGCCCTGGAAGCATCCGTCGGGGCGTGCCTGACTGGAGTCATGGCAGGCGAGTCGTCCGCTGGGGTGGATCATGTGTCTCGGTGAGTTCGGGACGGTCGTGGAGTCCTCGCCCGACGGCGTCGCCCGGGTGCGATTTCCCGATGGTGCAGTTCGTCGGGTGTCGACCGCTGTCCTGGTCGCCGACGGTGCGTCCGTGGCTCCCGGCGACACGGTCCTCGTGTCGATGGGCCTGGCGATCCGTTCGGTCGACCCGCACGAGCACGACCGCCAACGGGTGCGGCCATGACGGGCCCGCGGCCGACCGGGACCGAGTTCGCGCTGGTCGCCGCGGTGGTGAGCGGGTTCGCCGTCTTCACGAACGGGCTCGCGATCCAACGGTTCGACGACGCCACCGTCTACACCACGGCGAAGAACCTGATCGCCGGTGCCGTGGTGCTCGCCGCGCTCGTCGTTCACCGCCGGACGGCGATGGGCCCTGACGCCGGGCTCCCACCGGGCGCGGTGCCGCGACTGGCGGTCGTGGCGGTCGTCGGCGGTGCCGTGCCGTTCGTGCTCTTCTTCGAGGGTCTTGCCCGGGCGACATCGACGAACGCCGCGTTCATCCACAAGACACTCGTCATCTGGGTCGCGCTCGGCGCCTGGGCCGTACTGCGCGAACGGGTCACGGCGATGCACGTGGGTGCGATCGCGCTGCTGGTGGCCGGGCAGACGATCGTTACCGGTCGGCCACCGACGTCGGGGGGCACCGGCGAACTGATGATCCTCGGCGCCACGCTCCTGTGGGCCCTCGAGGTGCTCGTCGTCAAGCGGCTGCTCCCGACCGTGCCCGCCCACGCCGCCGCGGCCGCTCGCATGGCCGGCGGAGCCGTGTTGCTCGTCGTCTGGTTGGGTGTGCGCGGCGGCCTGTCGGAACTCGTGACGCTGGCCCCACGGCAGTGGGCGTGGCTCCTGCTCACCGGATCCACGCTGTCGATCTTCGTACTCACTTGGTACACGGCGCTCTCTCTGGCACCGGCCGTCGACGTCACCTCGATCCTGGTGCTCGGGGCGGTGATCACCGGACTCCTCAACACGGGATTCCGCGGCGTGCCGCTGACGATCGACTCGACGGGCTACGTCCTGCTGGCTGCGGGAGCTGCCGCGATCGTGTGGACCGGACGGAACCGCCCACTCGCCACGCTGTCGGCATGAGCGCCAGATCATGAGCATCTCCTCGGCGACGTCGGGGCCGATCCGTTTCGCTCGGTTCGCGATGCCCCCGAACCGACTCGGCTACTGCGGACCGGGCGACGACGCGCTCAGTCCCTACGTCGGCGGCCATCAGGACGACGGACTCCGGGAGATCGCCGCGGGCTTCGAAGGGGCCTTCCCGTACCTCCGGCTCCTCGCCGGGTCGAACCGGCGCGCCGATCCACTCGACGCGGCCGTCGTCGAGGCGTACTGGATCGGCAACGAGCTCCTCGACGGGGTCACGTTGCACGACTTCGGCACGTCGATCGACGAGCGGTTCCGCCGACGGGCCGGGGGCGACTGGCGCCACATCGACGGTGCCATCCCGGGTGGTGTCCCCAACCACGCCTTCCACGTGATGCACGCGATGCCGTGGGCCGGGCTGATGCGCGACGGCATCGTGGACGAGCCGCTCCGGATCATCGACCGGTGCCGGATCAGCTGGGCGACGGTCGTGGATCGAGTACCGGGCCGACCGGACGACTCGATCAGGGAGATCCTGATCCGGCGGACACCGCTCGAATGGGTGGGCTCGCGGCTCGTGTTCGGGACACCCACGATCGAGCAGGTCACCAGTCCCGTCGACGTCGCGCCCGGTGATGTCGTCGCCGTCCACTGGGACTGGGTCTGTGAGCGGATCGATCCCCGTCAGCTCGCCTGGTTGCGGCGGATCACCCGTGACCAGATGCAGACGCTACGAGCCGGTTGAGTTGTTCGGCGACCTCCTCGGCGCTGCGTCGGACGGTGTCGGAGAGAGGCGCCCGGAGGTCGAACGACAGACCCTCGATCGCGATCAGGGTCAGCGATGCGGGCAGGCGGTCGAGCACCCGCGCCAGCTCGATCGCAGCACACACGTCCACCGAATGGGTGGACACGGACCCTGGGACATCGAGCCCTCCGGCGAGGCCGTCGAGTTCGGCGACACGGCCCGGGTGACCGCCCGGTCGACCTGCGTCGACGACGACCACACGATCGTCGTTCTGCCAGTGGTGCGCCAGGTCGATCACCGAGGATTCGAACACGAGCGTCGGGATCGCCCCGGGAGAACGTTCGTCGACCAGGTCGCAGACGACCGGACCGACGGCATCGTCACCTCGATCACGGTTCCCCACGCCGATCAGGATCGTCGGGGACGAGGTCATGGTCCGCCGGCCCTGTCGATCTCGAGGCGCAGGAAGTGCGTCGCGCACGAGATGCACGGGTCGTAGTTCCGGATCACCTGTTCGCAGCGGTGTCCGAGCGTCTCGTCGTCGAGATCGAGGTGGGACGTGACGAAGTCACGCAGATCGCGTTCGATCGCGTCCTGGTTCTGGGACGTCGGCGGGATGATCACCGCGTCGGCGATCAGCCCGTCGGCATCGACGTCGTACCGGTGGTACAAGATGCCCCGCGGGGCCTCGGTGCAGCCATGTCCGACCCCGACCGGTTGCGGAACCCCGACGAACGGCGCGACCGGCGCGCAGTAGGCATCGATGATCCGCTGCGACTCCTCCACGGCCCAGAGGACTTCGAGGCCGCGCACGAGGATGCTGCGGAAGGGGTTCGTCTCCACCTCGGCGACACCGACCTCGTCGGCGACCGCCCGGACGGAATCGGGCACGAGGTCGGCATTGTTCATCCAGCGAGCGAGCGGACCGGTCTGGAAGTGTCGCCGGTGGCCGTTCTCGTCCGCGAGCGTCGCGTGCAGAGCGGTCGAATGGCCGACCTGGTACTCGCGGATCCGCCGACCGAACTCGGGCACGTCGACGTCGAGCCCGAGGTTCGACACCACCCGACCCTCGTTGAACGGGTATTCGCCACCGTGGCGGAGCGAGACGTACTCGGTGTCGGCGGCGAGGCGGCCCGGCACCTCCGGGAAGCGGAACGTGGACACCCAACGAACCAGGGCCAGGGCGCCGGCGTGTGCGCGTTCGAGATCGTCGAGCAGCGCATCGAGCTCGCCGCGGGTCGGTGCCCGGTAGAAGCCGCCCAGCCGCACGTTGACCGGGTGGATCGGGCGTCCGCCGATCACCTCCATGATCCGGTTGCCGGTCTTCTTGAGGTGGAGGACCTCGTCCATCAGTTCCGGGTGCCGTCGAGCGATCTCGATGCCGGAGTCGACGCCCAGGAAGTCGGGCGCGTGGAGGAATGCGATGTGCAGCACGTGGCTCTCGATCCACTCGCCGCAGTACAGCAGGCGCCGGAGTTCGCGGATCGCGCCCCCCGGCATCACGCCGTCGATCGACTCGAGGGCATGGCACGCACTCATCTGGTAGGCGACAGGGCAGATCCCGCAGATCCGGGCCGTGATGTCGACGGGCTCGGCATACCCGCGACCGCGGAGGAAGGCCTCGAAGAATCGAGGCGGTTCGTAGATCTCGAGCCGGATGTCGTCGAGGTGCCCGTCGACCACCGTGACGTGCATCGCCCCTTCTCCCTCCACCCGGGTCAACGTCGGCACGTGCAGGTCGATCGTCCGGTCGCTCATCGCGAGACCTCCTCCGTCCCGGAGTCGGCACCGTCTCGCCGGAAAGCCTCGGCATTGAACGTCGCGAGGAGCCGATCGACACCGTCGCCTCCGAGACCGAGGTGTGTCAGCTGGGCCCGGAGCGCCGGCACGTTGGGACTCTCCATCGGACCGAAGCACCCGTAGCAGCCGCGGTGGAACGACGGACACAACGCACCGCAACCGGTCTGGGTCACGGGGCCGAGACACGGCTCACCGTGCGCCACCATCACGCAGGTGAGGTCGCGCTCCTTGCAGCTCACGCACACGCTGGTCGTGGGCAGCCGCAACGCGTGCCGGTTGAGCAGCGCGGCGAGTGTCTGGAGCAGCTGGACCCGGTCGATCGGGCAGCCCCGGAGCTCGAGGTCGACCTGCACGTGGTCGGCGATCGGGGTCGACGCCGCCAGGACGTCGACGAACTCGGGTCGCGCGTAGACGATCGACGCGAACCCGTCGACGTCCCGGCCGTTGCGAAGTGCCTGGATCCCGCCCGCC
>Ga0055584_100003693_pt1 | contig 15027 bp, 10 predicted proteins | sample OSDHelmetaG_FD_58716 | JGI IMG/M metagenome (GOLD analysis project Ga0055584, IMG submission 58716) | Pelagic marine sediment microbial communities from the LTER site Helgoland, North Sea, for post-phytoplankton bloom and carbon turnover... | ecosystem: Environmental > Aquatic > Marine >... | reverse complement strand
ACGCCTCCGAGGAACTGCCAGTAGATGGCAAGCTCGACCGCATCTTTCACTTGGCCAGCCCCGCCAGTCCTATCGACTACGTGGAGATTCCTTTTGTGACCCTGTATGCGGGCTCGGATGCTACCCGTCTCTGCCTGGAGCGTGCTGAGAAGGACGGGGCACGCTTCTTCTTAGCCAGCACCTCAGAGGTCTATGGCGACCCCGCTGTTCACCCGCAGGTCGAGAGCTACTGGGGCAATGTGAACCCCATTGGTCCCCGCTCGGTTTATGACGAGGCCAAGCGCTACGCTGAGGCACTGACCATGGCATTCCAGCGCTACAAGGGCGTAAAAACTCGTATCGTGCGGATCTTCAACACCTATGGCCCCCGCATGCGCGTGGACGATGGCCGGGTGGTCCCAGCCTTCATTTCGCAGGCCCTACGCGGCGAGCCACTGAGTATTTTTGGCGAAGGCACCCAGACCCGGTCCTTTTGCTATGTCAGTGATCTTGTGAGCGGGTTCCTGTTGCTGATGGAGTCGGATCTTGAACATCCCTGCAACATTGGCAATCCCAGTGAGCGCAACATGCTTCAGTTGGCCGAGCACATCAACAAGGTGACCGGAAACACGGCCGGCTTGGTCTATAAGCCCCTGCCCAAGGACGATCCTACCCGACGCAAGCCGGACATTACCCGTGCACAGACCGAGCTGGGCTGGGCTCCCGAAGTGCAGTTCGAAGAGGGTATGGAGCGCACCATCGCGTGGTTCAAAACAGTAGTCGACCACTGATGGAAGCTTGGGTTCCAGTACGCGGAGGCCGCGTTCAGAACTTAAAGCCGACCCCGCCGCTCAATCGCAGGACACTGTCCACATGCAGCGTGGCCTCGGGCTCGCTGGACATCATCGAGGAGTTCTGCCGGTAGGGAGTGGCTCCGGAGATGAACTGGGTGTAGGGCGCCTCGAAAAAGACAACGAACTCCGGAGTAACGTCCAGGGCCACACCCACACCTCCGCCAACCCCCATGGGCTGCAGGCTGGGGCGACCAGGTTCATAGGTCACCTTTTCGGTGTTCTGGAGTTCGTATGAGTCATAGAAACGCACGTTGCCATGTACCATCAGGTAGGGCTTGAACACCCCGGTAGCCTTTGGAAAGAAGCGCAGGCGGGGCTCCACAACAGGCACCACAGCCACTGCGGGCGCTGGCTCATTGCGTGCTTGGTCCAGCAGAGCTCCGTCGTTGTCCACCTGCTCCCAGCCGGTCGTCAGGTGCTTGTTGGCGTAGCCCAATCCTAAAAAGAGCCCAAGGTCCCAGCGCGGCGAAAGCCCGGCGTAGAGGGCAAGACTCCCCTGCCCCTGTACGCCGCCAAGGAGAACGTCTTCTTCATAGCGATCCAGCTCTACAAAGTCGTCGTCCGTGTCCTGCTGAAGCACCAAACGAACCGTCACGCTGCGGTCTACCGAGCCCATGGATGCCCCGGCGCCAACCTGCATGTTGAGCTTGGCGGTACGCACACGTTCCTGGCGCAGCCAATCCTGAGCGTCGGGGTTTCCGGAAGAGAGAAACTTCTCGTAGAGCCCCTTGGAGATCCCCATCTCCTTCCGCTCTTTCTCAGACCACGGATCCGCCTTCGTTCCCGAGGGCAGGCTGGGTTCAGAGGATTCCACTTCAGAGGCGTCCCGCTCAACGAGCTCAGTGCCGGCTTCTGAATCGGACTCTATTTCTGGCGGTGGCTCTCCCCCTGCCGGTGGCTCCGCTTCTGAGTCGGGATCCAGTTCTGGCTGTGGCTCGATCGGCGCTTCGGACCCTGGAGGCACAAAACCGTTGCGGGCCACCATCAGCGCCACGGTGGTTTCCACCAGGGAGCCTACAAAGTCTTCTTCCGAACCAGGCCCCAAGGTTTCATTGACTATCTTGAAGGGGTCGTCTCTTCCCGGCTCGTAGAAGTAAACGGTGATGTCCAAGCCCAACTCGGTGCCCTCGACCTGGCCGACCAATGCGACCTGCGCGTCAAAGACGCTCCAGAGATTGCTCGGGCAATCGGTGCTGTCCGCGCAGTCCAAGGCGGCATCTCCAACAGCATTGGAGAGTTCAGCCCCACCGATTGGAGACAAGCCTCGGGCGCTCAGCTCATCGATCAAGAGTTCGTGGATCACAAATCCATCGCTCATAACTGAGACCGAAGCCGCAGTGAGTTCCGGAACAATGACGTGACTTACAGGGGGGACAGGAGTGGCGTCCTGGGCAGCGCTGATCGAGCTGATGAGCAGCAGCATGGCGTGCATAAGGTCTCCAGACCCTCTCCCATAACGAGAACAGGGGCGATCGGGAACCATAAAGCGGCAGGACCTAGTCTTGACGCGGCCCCGTGGACGGTTAGCTGCGATGCCGCGTGCCACCGTAGCTCAGTCGGTAGAGCAACTGATTCGTAATCAGTAGGTCAGCGGTTCAATTCCGCTCGGTGGCTCCATACAGGCCCCTTCAGTTTCACTGAGGGGGTTCTGTGTTTTTGGGCGCCCAGCGGCTCAGTCCAGGGAGCTTTCTTGCTGGATGGCCAGGTCGCAGAGGCTGGGCTGAACATCCAAACCTTGGGCTATCTCACGAATGACGAGGCGCTCGCGGGTGTCCACGCGGCCATCCGACTTGGCGATCAGCGTGAGATCCCGGATGAGCTGCACGCGCTTGGGCATGCTCACCAAGGCCACGACCCTCTGGATGCGTTCGGGCAGGACCTGGGCCAACCGCCCGGGATTGAGGCTGCGGGGAACGCGTCCTTCGCCCAGCAGGCTGGCCAGCGCCGCAATCTCCACCGGTGTGACCTGGCCGTCGGCTCTTGCAACGACAGCGCCGGCGGCGAACAGGAGACGACGCATGGCCTCTGCCCCGGGGCTGTCTTCCTCCAAGTAGCTCGGCTCCATTAAGCCCATGGCCGCCTGAACCTCTGACTCGGTGTCGGGCATGCTCGTGCTCCCCCCCATCGCCTGGCTGTCAGAGAAGGCTTTCAGTGCGCGAATGCGAACAGGGCTGAAGGGATGCGTGGACAGCCAGTCCATCTCTGAGCCCTTGCGAACCTTCCCTGCGTCTTCGCGGTAGAGCTCGGCGCTCTGTTCCATGTACGCAGCTACCTGGTCAGGGCCAGGGGCCTGCCTCATGCCGGAGGAGAGCTTGAAGAAGCTCCGCACGGCTCCGTCGAGCGAGCCGCAGCAAAGCAACCCGGCACGGTCAGCGGAAAGCTCAGCTTGACGCAGCCAAGCGTGCCCCTGAAGGATGGTGCGGGGCGCGATGCCCTTCTGCTGTGCCAGGGCTTGCAATGGAATCTCGTGATGCGCGTAGATGTGGTGCCCCAGCTCATGGCCCAGCACGAAAGTCAGCTCCGGGGTGTCAAAGGCCTCGAGTAGACTGGCGGTGAGCAGCACAAAGACACGCCCGTTCTCTGGGCTGGTGCAGCCGGCGTTGAACGATGGAGCGGCGTAGACGTAGACCTCGAGTTCGGTGTCCACCTCAAGGCGCTCTACGCAGCGATCGATGACTTTGTGCAGGTCCGGTGCGACCTGGGGCGTCAAGCGCAGGGCCTGCGCCAAGAGTGACCGACGGGTATTCCCCCCCTGACCCTGCATCGCCTGTTGCATGGCTTGGACCTGACGATCCTTGGCGAGAGACTCGGCCATACGGCGGTCGACTGGATTGCGTACTTCCTGGGCCTTCATGCTTACTCCATCAGGGCCAACAGTGTAGCTTTGGCGGCACGCCCAAGTTGCGGGTGGACCCTAAGGGCTTTGCCCGGATAACCAGGGACAATCGGAGGCTGAATGCCGTCTCTTTCCGCACGATCAGCGTCCCTAAATGAGAGCGCCATCCGCAAGCTGGACGCACTCGTCGCGGCCCGCCCCCAGATCTCTTTTTACCGTGTGAATATCGGACAGCCTGATGTGGCGACTCCGGCCCCAATGCTCGAAGCCCTCCGGGGCTTTCAGGAAGAGGTGCTGCGCTATGGGCCCGCTTCCGGTCTTCCTGCTTGCAGAAAAGCCGCCGCTAGGTACCACGGTGCTTGGTCCGATGCGTTGGGACCTGAGCACGTGGCGGTAACCACTGGTGGTAGCGAAGCGTTGATCTACGCCTTCGCCGTGGCTTGCGACCCAGGTGATGAGATTCTGGCGCCGGAGCCCTTTTACACAAACTACCTGGGGTTTGCCTGCACCGTTGGGGCAAAGATAGTGCCCGTTCGCACATCCATTCAGGACGGCTTTGCTCTTCCCTCGAACGCGAAACTCGAGGCCCAGCTGACCAGCCGCACCCGGGCCGTCGTCTTTGCCAATCCGGGCAATCCTACTGGGGCGGTCTATCCGCGCTCAGACCTGGAACGTCTCACCGCATTTTGTGAGAAGCACGGGCTCTTGATCATCTCGGACGAAGTCTATCGCCGTATTTTCTTTGGCAACGCTCCTGCCTCGATCCTCGAGATCCCCAAGGCTCGGCAGCGCAGCATCTGCGTCGACTCAATGTCCAAGACCTGGTCGGCCTGTGGTCTACGCCTTGGCTTTCTGATTTCCCACAATCTGAAGATCATGAAAGCCGTAGAGCGTCTTGGACAGTCTCGCTTGGGGCCTCAGCCCCTGGCCCAGGCCGCCGCAGTTGCAGCATTGGAGTTGGGCCCGGAGCACTACAGTCAGACTCGGGCGCTCTACAAGGAGCGCATCGATGCCCTGCTGGAGGGTTTGGGCGAGATCCCGGGTGTCTCGGTTCACCGCCCCGAGGGCGCTTTTTATCTGATGGTGAAGCTTCCCGTCGACGACACGGAGGCCTTCGCGCGCTTTTTGGCCCATGAGTTTTCCCACCAGGGCGAATCCATTGTGGTGGCTCCAGGGGGTGGCTTTTACACGGACCCGTCGCACGGAAAGCAGTTGATTCGTTTGGCTGCCGTACTGGAACCTAAGAAGCTGCGCCGGGCCGCAGATCTGCTGAAGTTGGGCCTGCAGGCCTACACCCACGACCAGGCAGACTGACCCTATAAGAAGCATGCGTTGTTGTGCTCCCGACGGAGCATCTTGGCGGTAATTGGATTTACCGGGCTCAAATTGAGTACTATTGGCACATGCTTTTACTCCTATCCACACCCGTGTGGGCCTCTCACGTCGTCCAGGTCAGTGAGCAGGTATCCCTGGGACAGAGCGGAACTTTTGCCCGCCCCTTCCTAGACCAGGGAAGCTGGTACCTGGGCTTTGGCGCCGGCCAGGGCTTCTGGATTAGCCCCTTACTTCAGGAGCCCTGGGCCCTGCCCCCGCGCGATGAGGCTTGGCGGCTGACTCCGGAGTCCCAGCCCATGCGGGACTTTGCTTTGCGTCGCTGTGATGAAGGCGATTGGCTGCTCTTGGGGAGCGCAGACACCTTGGAGGCGGACGACTCAGCCTATGCCTACACCTTCTCATCGGATTGGACCCCGACAGGCGCATCAACGGTTGCCGAAGGTGTTGGTGAGCGCTCCCACAACGACATGACCACCCTGTGTTCAGGGCCCCTGCGGGGCAGCTTCTTCCCCTCGGACGATGGCGGCTGGCCTAAAAATTGGTTCGTACACTTGGATGAGCAGGGCCTGCCCATCGGGGAGAGCCTGGCCGCCGATGAACCTCGCATGACCGGGGGGGCAGCCTTTTGGGATGCCGAACGGGAGCAAATGGTAGCCGTGGGTTTTGCGTATGATCCGGAGCTCCAGGTGGTGGTTTACGACGCCGACCTGCAGATAGTGGAGAGCCACTTTATTATCATCTCGGATGCGCCAGAGCGGGCATACTGGCCACAAGGGTTGCTCCTGATCCAGGACACCTGGGTCGTTGCCCACATGTTGCGGGACGATGCGACCTGGGCTGCTGGAGACGAGGGCGATTTAGCCCTGGCATTCTTCGATCGAAACTGGCAGCTCAAAGAACGGGTGCGGCTCACCAACAACCCCCTGGACGGGGGCGGGCAGCGCCCCTGGCTGACACTGGACGGGGAGCAGCTCTTGGTAGCCTACGATCGGCAGCAGGAGCTGAGTTTGATCCCGGTTACCTTGGATCTCACTCAGTTCTCCACAGTCCAAGACACTGGATTCAGCGAAGTGGACACGGCGGATACCGGAGCCGGACCTGGCGAGTCCTGCGGTTGCACCCAGAGGCGCATGATGGGACCGGCTGGTCTATGGCTCCTCGGGCTGGGCTTGCTCTTGCTCAGGCGCCGGCAACTCTGACTCGGTAGAAGTCTGCAAGTCCGAGTCCCCGCCAGCCTCGTTGGCCAAGTCCTGAAGCTCACGCAACTGACGCTCGAGCTCGGCAAGGGCTTGGCCATAGCCAGCCCAATCCCCAGCCTGCTGAAGTTCCAGGGCCTTGAGGTAGGAGGCGTTGGCGTCTCGGCTTAGGCTGCCCCACGTTCCGACTGGAACTGGAATGGCCGCACCCTCCGAGTCCAACTCCAGCTTGGGTGCCGAGGCCCCAAAGACAGCGGCCAGGCTCTCCTCCAGAGTTCGCTCCATCGCAATGCGGTTCTCGTAGGTCACCAGGACCCGCTTGAGCTCAGGTAGCCGTGAACTGGCCGCTTCTAAATAGAGCGGCATGACGTAGACCAGCGAGTCTTCGATGGGGATGACCAGGAGATCACCTCGGGTGACCTGGGAGCCGCTCTGGTCCCACAGGGTCACTTCCTTGGAAATCTCGGGATCCTGGTTGATGCGGGCCTCGATCTGCTCTGGGCCAAAGATGAGCTTCTGCTTGGGGAATTGGTACAGAATCATCTTGCCGTGGTCCTCGCCGTCGGAGCGCGCGGCCAGCCAAGCGATCATGTTTTGCTTGTCCTTGGGGACAAAGGGGGCAAGCAGCACAAACTCAGCTGCCTGTTCCTCCGGGAGCTTCATGATCAAATAGTTGGGCTTGGTCTTGGTGCCGTTCCGCTCCGGAAGCGCCCAGAGGTCCTCGGCGTTGTAGAACACGCCCACGTTGTTCATGTGGTAGCGGGCGTAGACTTGGGCTTGGCGCTCGAAAAAGTCCAGCGGATACCGTAGGTGCTCCAGAAGCCCCTCGGGTAGCTCCTCCATTGGAGAGAACACCCCGGGGAAGATCGATGCGTAGACCTGGATGATGGGGTCGTCTGGATCGGAGACGTAGTACTGCAGCTTGCCGTCGTAAGCATCCATGACGACTTTGACCGAGTTGCGCACGTAATTGGTTCCGTTGCGCATGTTCGGTTCGCTGTAGGGGTAGTTGCTGGTGGTGGTGTAAGCGTCCACCACCCACACCAGGCGACCGTCTAAGACGACCATATAAGGGTCATTGTCCAGCGACAGAAAGGGAGTGACGGTATCGATTCGCGTCCGCACTTGGCGCCGGAAGTGCACCTTGCTCTCGTCGGTCAGGTAGTTGGACAGCAGGATGTCCAGGGTAGAGAAGTGGAGCGCAAAGACGACTTTACGTCCAAAGCTACTCACCGGTACGCCGCCTAAGCCCTCGTAGCGGTTGTACTGGTTCTCGTCCCCATCGGGGTAATCAAACTCATCCGTAGTCGTACCGGTGAAGACATAGGAGCTGGTCAGTTCGCCGTAGTAGATCTCTGGTCGGGTGACGGTCAGGTCGGTGTTTGAAACCGGGGGGATGTCCTGAATAAAGAGCTCGGGCAGGCCACGGTCAGTCACCGCGTTCACGGGGCTCATGGCCAAGCCGTGCCCGTGGGTGTACTGGAAATGCTCATTGACCCAGCTTTTGTTCTCCACCGAGTTGTAGTTCAGCTCACGAGAGCTGAGCATGACTTGCCTTAGCTTCCCGTTGATGACGTAGCGGTCCACGTCCACGTCCACGAAGTCGTAGTACGGCCGAATCTCTTGAATCTGCGCGTAAGTATCCAGCAGAGGGCGGTCGTCCCAAACCCGGATGTTGTCGATGGTCAGTGGGTTCGCGTCCACGTCCGAGACTTTGAGGTTGGTGTTCGCTTCGAAGGGCCGGACCTCGATTCGGTCCAAGGCGTAGGCCTCGCGGGTGGCTTTGATGTTGTCGGCGATGAACGGCGCCTCCACGTCAAGCTCGTTGGGAGAGACGTAGTAGCTCTGCAGAACTCCGGGCCAAACCCCTTCCAACAGCATCCAGCACAGGCCATAAAGGCCAGCTGCACCCAGTGGAGTTCGCCAGCTGCGCCCCCTGGTGGAGACCAGAAGGCCAACGGCGGTCAACAAGCTGACACCAGCCATGATCCAGCGAGCTGGAAGCGAACCGTTTAGGTCCGCAAAGCCCATTCCCCAGACCACGCCGTGGCGCTCAAAGAGCAGTTCGTAAGTGTCCAGATACCAGCCAAAGCCCAGGACTACGAAGAACACGGCACCCAAGGCGAGCAGGTGCGTGCGGGCCCTGCTGCTCAATCCATTGCGCTGCCCTACAAAGACGTCACGCATGAAGTAGAAGCCCACAAGGGGCAGGATGGTGATGGCCACCAAGGATGCCAAGATGTCCTGAGAGTCGGCCAGGAGCGGGAGCTTAAATACGTAGAAGCTCACGTCGCGATCAAAGACGGGGTCGTTGACCCCAAACGGCTTGGCGTGGAGCCAGCTGAGCACCTCCATCCACATGCTGGCCAGAGTGGTTCCGAAAAGGAGGCTCGGCAGTGCCATCCAGGCGCCTACTGCGGTTCGGAAGACCCCCTGCAGTTGTTTGCCAGTCAGGCCTCGATCCAAGACCAAGCGGGCGGCCCGACGAAAGTCGATAGGCGCCTCCCGTGTGGCAATAGACAGGTTCACACCTATGAATACGGAGCAGAGGGCCGCACCCATGAACCAGAGCCCCACCTTTGTGGTCAGGATGGTGGTGAACACGCTCTGGAAGCCCAGGGCGTCAAACCAAAAGTAGTCAATCAAGGCGTTGACGATATTGCCCTGGACGAGCCAAAGGACAAAAAGGACACCCAGGACAATCTGAAAGATGCGTGTGCGACTGTTCATGAGGGGTGCTTAGCCGTTTACTGACATGGATGTTGGCCTTGGGTCATTCACGCGGCGATGACTGCGCGCGCTTCGGACTCTATCTATGCACGTCTTGGGCGCAGGGGATACCTTGTACGCATGTTGGAGCGCCCGTGACGGTCTTATTCTGGCTGCTGTCCTGCACACCGGAGCGAGCCCCGGATGCCACTGTGGTGGAGGCCGTCAAGGCCGACTACCCTGGCCACTGGAAGCGCCTGGACAACCTCAACTTCGGTCACTCGGGCATGGTGGTGGCCGGCACCGACGAGCAGGTGCTTATCTTCGGTGGCTTTTCACCGACCGCCGAGAGACTGGACATGGCCGCTGGCAAGGTCCTACCCATTGACCCGGCACCCTTTTCCTTGCAGTACGCAACGGCCGTCCCCTTAGACGAAGGTGTGTTGATTCAAGGCGGAATACTGGCGGATCGAAGCTTGTCGAGCCAGGGGCTGATCTGGAATCGACAGGGCTTTGAAGTGGTACCCGGATTGACCGAGCCCAGGAGTCACGCCTCTGCAGTGGCTCTGAACGGCGCCGCCTTGGTCTGCGGTGGGCAGGGTGCAGCTGGCCCGCTGTCCTCTTGCCAACTCAGCACCTCAACAGCCAACCAGGCCGCCCCTGCGCTGCCGGAGCCACGGGTCGGTGGGCGCATGGTCAAGTTGGACGGCAGGGCACTTCTGGTCGGGGGTGAGGGGCCCGAGAGTGGGGAAATCTGGCAGTTCGATGGGGAAACATGGCGTGCATGGGCCACCTTGAACACGCCGCGGTGGGAGCACGCTGTGGTGGTGCACGGCAGCCAGATCTGGGTCTTGGGTGGCCAAAATGCTGAAGGGGCTCTGAGCAGTGTGGAGGTCTGCACGGCCAAAGGCTGTGAGCCGGGCCCAACAATGACCGAGCCCCGCTCGGGCCTCAGTGCAGGCTTAGTGGGCGGCGCAAACATGGCCGACCAGGAAGGCGCCGAGCTTCGCCTGGTCGCTTTTGGGGGCAGTGCCGTGCCCGAGAGTCCGGACGCACTGTCCTCGCGCACGGTCGAGTTGTTGCTCCCCATTGAAGGGGCCTGGAAGCTGGGCGAACGCGCCGGCCAAGCGCGTCGTGGGGGCCTGGTCCACGACCCAGGAGATGGTACTTTGGTGGTCGTGGGCGGTGACAACCGTGGAAAGCTCAGTACTGCAGTGAGTCGGTACTCGCCCTTAGACAAGCCCCCCCGTACTCCAACGGCCAGCGAGCCCGACATGGAAGATGAGCTGGACCCAGAACTTCGGCAGGGACCCGTGCAGCATCCTACGGGAGTTCCCAGTGCGCCTTGATGACTTTGAGAGTGTCTTTCGTAGCGCCTTGAAACCCCAGTTTGAACGTGAGCGTGTTCAGCTGGAGACTGTGGTTCACGTCAGCGACCAGTGCACGTCCGATTCGGAGGCAGAGGCCCAAGCGGTGCGTGGCTTTCTCTCTGCGATAGATACGGGGGGGCACTGCGCATTGGTCAGCCTGAGTCGAGACGACTGGGGCAGCGCTCAAGACCTACTCCAGAAAATCGCTGAGTTGAACCCTCAGCTCGTTGTCTGCCAGCGGCACCTGGGCGATCCCGACACGGACTTGGCCTATACACTGGGCTCAGTGGTGGACATCCTCACTCAAGCCAACGAAGTCCCGTTGCTGCTCTTGCCCGTCCCAGGCAGTCCCTTGCTCACATCGGTTCGCACCATGGTGGTCACAGACCACCTCACGCAAGATGCCCACCTGGTGAACTGGGGCGTTCACATGACCCCGGACCACGGGGTTCTCCACTTGGCGCACATCGAGGATGAAGCGCGTTTTGAGCACTTCGCCCACGCCATGCGTCGTGTTCCAGGGGTTGATACTGCACCAACTCTGGCCCGTCTCAAGGAAAAGCTCCTGGGAATGCCCAGGGACTATGTGCACGCTGTGCAGCGGACCCTGCAACAGGAAAACGTGCAGGAGCAAGTCGTTCCTGTGGTGCAGTTTGGCGAGCCCCTATCGCTCTACCCAAGCCTACTGGCTGAGCATAGGGTGGGGCTTTTGATATGCACCACCAAGGACCCCGGACAGCAGGCCATGGCGAGTCTGGCTCACGCCCTTGCGGTCACCCTGCGTCACCTTCCCTTGCTCCTGGTCTGACATGCATCCTGTCCCTCTGAGCACGACCTTGATCTTTGCCGGTTTGTTAGGCGCCATGGTGTTGGCGCTGGCACTCGAGGAGAGAATCCACGCGAAAAAATCTGTGATCACAGGCATCGCAGCGGTCGTGGCCCTGGGCTTGGGTGCCGCGATGCACGTGCTGCCCTTTGGTGCGGTAACCCTGGCCAACGGGCACAGCATCGAGATGCCGGTTTACATTCCGAGCGTGGACTGGGGCGTGATCGCCATCATCTTAGGCAGCTCCCTGTTCATCGATGTGATCAGCCGCTCGGGCATCTTCTCGTGGACCGCGATTCGCCTCACCCGGAGCTCTGGGGGGGACCCGCTGCGTCTACTCATTTTCTACGCACTGCTCACAGTGGTGTTTTCTGCGCTGCTAAACAACGTAACGGCGATGATTATCGTGGGCAGTCTGACCTCGGTCTCGCTCAAGAAGCTCGATCGCCGAGACCTACTCCTGGGTTTCCTGCTCACGGAGGGTTTGCTAACGAACATCGGTGGCTTGCTTACCCTGATCTCCAGCGTTCCGAACATCATCCTGGGCCACGCCGCGGGCATCCCCTTTGTGAAGTTCTTTCTGATCGCCGGTCCGTATGCCCTGGTGGCGACAGCCCTGACTGTGGCAATGGCCAGCTGGCGCTTTGGCATTCATCCAACCGAAGGCGGACCCCAGCGAGAAAAGGCCAGGGCGTTGGTCGAAGGTTTTGATCCAAGCGACGGCATGGCGTCAAAGGGCTTTTTTGTCCTGAGTTGGGGACTGCTCGTTGCCTTTATTGTGGGCATCGCGACGACGTCTGTCATCCCGGGGCTCTCCGAGCTGGGCATGGGCTTTGTGGCCATGTCATTCGCGGTGATCGCGGCCCTTCGCTACAAAAACAAGATCGACGAACGCTTCGCGGCACTGGACTGGGATCTGATCTTCTTCTTCGTTTTTCTCTTCGTGGTCATTGGGGTGATGGAACACGCAGGTGTGTTGGGCCTCTTGGGCGAGGGCATCGCTCAGCTCTTGGGCTTGGGCGACATGGCAGGAGCCGCGGGATTGCTGGTCAGCTCCGCGCTTGCAAGCTCGGTGACCGACAATGTGCCATTGGCAGCGGTGATGGCCAAGATATTGGACGGACTTAGCGTCCCCGGCGATTCCCATCTCTGGTGGGCGACCATTTTTGGCACCAACTTGGGAGGAAATTTCACCCCCATTGGCAGCGCCAGCACGGTGGTGGCAGTGTCCATCATCGCCAAGCAGGGCTTGAAGCTGAGCTTCATCGGCTTTGTAAAGAAGGCGCTCCCCTTCGCGATCGCACACGTTCTATTGGCGCTGGCCTACGTGCTGCTCTTCCTCACCTAAGTACACGAATAGGCTACTGAATGCGGATCCCAGAACAGAGCGCTGAACAGGTTGCTGCCCGCTTGGAGGCGGGTGAGGAACTGACCATCCTGGATTGCAGAGAGGGCTTCGAACTACGGTTGGCCAGCATCTCCCCTCCGGTCCTGCACGTACCCTTGGGCATGATGGAGGACCACGCCGACGAATTGCCGCTCCACAAGCCGGTCGTGGTGATGTGCCACCACGGGGTTCGCTCCATGCACGGAGCGGCCATCTTGATTCAGGCAGGCCTGACCCAGGTATGCAGCATGAGCGGCGGCATCGACCGTTGGTCGCTCAAGGTGGACTTGACGGTGCCGCGCTACTGAGCGTGACATGCTGTCTGAAGTGAGGCCACTTCTCCTTTGGAGATTAACGCCTCACTCGCTCTCTTTGGCTTCTTCGAGGCGCTGGTTTAGCATGACCTTGAGCACCTTCCAGGCCTCGGTGTCAGCGTTGGCATCGAAGCGCCAGTTAGAGAAGACCACCTCACCATCTCCGTCATTGAACCCGATGGTCATCGGTCCCTTGTGGGTGCTGACCTCTGTGCCCATCCGCATCTGCTGCTCACCGCGCAGGTAGACGGTGGTGTCGTCCGAGACGGCGCTGATCAAGGGATAGGTACTCAAATCGTATCGGACGTCGACCAGGTCGCTGCCGACCCTGCCAGCGAGATCTGAGTCGGCCACCTGTCCGGAAAAAAGGCCGGGCTCACCGCGCTGTGCCTGGTCGGGGAGCAAGTCGTCCCCGTAAAACTCGACACGCTCCGGCCAGCCGCCCTCGATGATGTCGTAGGACCAGTCCGTGGCGATAATCAAACCGCCTTGTTGGACATAGGTCCGCAGTGACGCCAGCACCGTGTCCACCCGGGCTTGGTGGCCGCTGTTGTCTGAGTCAAAGAAGACGTCTTCTTCTACGTGACCCCCGGAGAAAAGGATGGCGTCATAAACAGCCAGGTTCTCCGGACTGGAGAGGAAGGACGCCAGCTGGTCACTGCTCTGCCCGTCCACGGGCTCGAAGCCTGGATAACCCAAGCCATCGAGGACACGGCCCAGGTCATCGTAGTTGCCGCTGACCACAGCCAGTCGGCCGGTACCGCCGCCACAGGCTGGCTCATCCATCGCCACACCACCAGACGGTGGCACGTAGACTTCGACTTGTTCCAGAATCTCACTTCCGTACTGCACATAGATCATGTACATCTGGTCCTGAGGCAGGTCGGTCAAGTTCCAGCTTCCGTCCACATCGGAGAGGGTGCGACGGGTGTCGTAGAGCTCATTGTCCCGGTACAGGTGGGTGTACACCGTAGCGCCCTCCAGCCATGTGCTGGTAGCCGGGTCACAAACGCGCCCCATGATGCCGTCGATGCTGCCGTTGCCGTTGTCGTTTAGGACCGAGAGGTTGTTGTCTGACTCGCATGCGAGCAGAGCAAGAAGCGAAATCATGAGGGCCTCCCGGGCACGACCACGTAAATATCTAAGGAGTCAAGCAGCACTGTTCCGTCCCCCAGGACATTGAGAGTGAGTTTGTAGATCTCGTCCTCTTCACCGGCTGGTATGGCACCCAGGAAGTCCAGTGTGAACTTGATGACCTGCCCGTTTGGTGCGCCAGAGAGGGTGTAGCTGCTGGGGCTTACGCCGGTCACAAATCCGTAGGGATCATCGACCTGCAGTTCCACTGTGCTGAACTGCACAGACTCGACCAAGTCGGTGATGGCGTTGACGATGGTGCTTCGCAGAGTGGAAGACGAACCGTTCCACTGGAAGACCAGCAAGTCATCCGCAGCGCCGTCGCCATCGGTATCGGCCATAGAGCCAGTCTTGCCAGCCAAGTCTCGCATCTGAGGAAGCGCGATTCCGGAGTTGGCACCAATGCCAATCAGGTAGCCACCCAGGTTGTTGGTCGCGGTCACCACATCCCCGGATGTCGCGTCGCCCGGGCAACCACCTGGCGTGCCGTAGCCAGCGCTGGGGTCCCGCATGTAGTTGTCCGTGGCGTAGACCACGATGGGCAGAGCGTATGGGCGGAAACCATAGCCACCTTCGGTGCCGCCACCAGCGCTGGAGCTGTTGTAAAACTCGCCGCCCCCTCCGCTAAAGGGGTCGCTGCCGCTGGCCTGGAACGGTTTGACGTCGTCGGAGGAGTCGTATCTGCTGTTGCAGTTTTGATCGTAGCCCTCGCCGGTCAGGCTCTGATATAAGCCTTCCATTCCGGACTCGGGTCCATCGCTGCCAGAGTGCAATGGGATGGTAGCCAGACTGCTCTGGACCCGGCTGATGTCCGAAGTGATCTGCTGGCGCAACTCAAAGGGCTTGTCGGAGCCGGCACCGTATCCACCGTAGTTGTAGTCATCGAAGGTGGCGACGCCGTATTCGGCATCGGGCAGGATTCCGCTGAGCTGCGAGACGATGGAGGAGAACTCCGATGTCATTCCGTTGATGGTGCCGCTCATCGACCCGGTGGTGTCGATCAAGAAGGCCACATCGCCCATCTGCACGTTCAAGGTAAAGTCGAACTGCTCTTCTAAGTCAGCGCGCTCATCGACCGTGACGTAAA
>Ga0055584_100003692_pt1 | contig 15027 bp, 18 predicted proteins | sample OSDHelmetaG_FD_58716 | JGI IMG/M metagenome (GOLD analysis project Ga0055584, IMG submission 58716) | Pelagic marine sediment microbial communities from the LTER site Helgoland, North Sea, for post-phytoplankton bloom and carbon turnover... | ecosystem: Environmental > Aquatic > Marine >... | reverse complement strand
GCATCTGGCGCATGAAGAAAATCCATACGCCGATTAAGAGAAGCATTGGGAACCATGAAATCAGAATACTCCAAAGAGTCGTCTCACCATCGGACCGAGGGACTGCTTTAATATCAACGCCATTGGAGCGAAGCGATGGCACAAGAGACGGGTCTTCTGGAGCGTATGTCTTGAAGGGTGTGCCGTCGCGCGTTTTACCCGTGATGTTATTGCCCTGGATCGTAACGCTATTAACCTCGTTACCTTCAACAGAGGCCATGAACTCGGTAAACGAAATCTCACGGCTTTGAGATATTGAGGTTGGGGCCTGGAATAGATTGAACAACGCAACAATCAAAACCAGGATGATGACCCAAAGTACTAAATTACGGCTAATATTCACGCTCGACCCTTTACTCGTTCAAAGCCTTATAATTGGCTCTTCACTGCGTGCTCAATGGCACGCGTTGAATACTTATATGTCCTAATTAAATAGGGTGCAGACCCCCTAAAGCAAGCAGTCAAAATTTGGTTCACGTCAAATGGCGACGTGTCAAAAGAAGAAGCCCGAGATAATTAAGCTCACTAGACACAAAAACGGCTATTTCCTAGCGTTTTCGTTCCTCTACTGCCACTACTATCTGTGCGCCTTTTAACCGTACTTGGCACCCATGGAGAGTTCGATCGGACCACCGTGTGGTCCCAAGCGCCTGATAAAGGCCGTCTAAACTATCAAATCTGGGCGGATAAATTGCTCCAGACACTTGTGCTAAACAGCGCGCAAGGACTCGAAGAGCGACCTCGTTTGGCAGCGCTAGCAATGGCTCTAGATTGAGATGAACGGAACCAGAGTGACTTTGGATTGAATCGGCTTCCATATAAGCGTCGACGACGCTGTCTATCGCCGCTTTAGCTCGTTGCATATGCGACACGGTCTTGAGGATACGGTCGCGCTCGAGGCCTTCGCCCTCAAGAGAAGCCATAATTTTGCGCAAACGGACGCGTGCAAATGAATCATGATCGTTACTAGGGTCATTTACCCAAACCTGGCCTACTTCTTCGCAAGTCGCGACGAGGTCTATTTTTGGAAAAGCTAGTAACGGTCTTAGCAATCTCACGTCATTTCTATTTGTTTCCGCCGCAATTGCTGCCAACCCGTCAACACCAGATCCTCTAATCAATCTGTACAAAAAGGTTTCCGCCTGATCATCAGCGTGATGGGCGGTCATTAGAGCTTCAATACCGTTCGCTTGGCACCAGCCGCATAGCAACTCGAACCTTGCGTCACGCGCATCTGCTTGAGGACTTCGGTCCAGGTGCTTTATTTTTGCACCCTCTGTCCATGTCAGAACCTCATGGCTCATTCCAAAACTTGCTAGCCAGTCATTGACCGAACGGGCCTCAGCTTGCGCTTCACCTCGTAATTGGTGATCAACGGTTAGACCAACGACTTCCGCACCATTTGACTCCGCCCATGTATGAACAAGTCGGCACAACGCCATACTGTCTGGACCACCAGAGACCGCAATAGCAAACGAATCCCCTGCCCCGAACGAGCCGAACGCCTCCATTGAGCGCGCAAACGCATCCGGGGAAACCGGCTTAGCAGCGGGTAACGCTCTAGGGTCTTTTTCGGCTGACGGCATATTTTAGGAGCATTTCAAACGCGCTCGCTCGGTTTGGGCTCGACGACGAATGGTATCGTTGGCAGAGGGGTACTCTGTCGCCAGGCGCGTCAACGCCGTACACGCTCCATCTGTCTGTCCCAGGCGCGCCATTGAGAGCCCAAGCTTCAGGAGATTATCTGGGCCCTTTGAACTGGCCGGATAGGTCTGATAGCCAGACAAAAACTCTACGGCAGCTTGCTCAAAATCGCCGCGCACATAGTACGTTTCTCCGAGCCAGTACTGAGCATTTCCGGCTAGGTCGTCTGATGCGTTCGCATCCAGGAACATCCGCAGAGCTTTCTCAGCCCGCGCGTAATCGGCCTGGCGCAAGATATCAAAGGCATAGTCGTATTGCTCTTTAGGCGTTCCATCCGGCAGAGCCATGAACTCTGACGTTGGGTCAGGTGCGGTTCCAATACGAGCAGCCGCGACAGGTCCTGGTGTCGGAGCCGCTTGGATATTGGGTGGGGCACTGAGTAAGTCTTGCTGCGCTGACATAACTGGCGCGCTAGCGGCCCCGGGAGCTGGAGGAAGAACATCACCAGAAGAGTCTGTGCGTAGAACGCCGAAAGTATTCCCCTGGTTAACCGGCCCAGGCTCGATTGGAGCGGTTTGGACCGTTCCAGGCGCAACTTGAACTGTAACGGATTCAGGCACACCCGGGGCAACCGTTTGCGCCATAGGCTGCGTCTGAACAGGCGCAGACATTGGCATATTAAGATCAGGATTAAGTCTCGACGCCCCTGCAGCTACGACATCGGAACCTTGTCCCGCTGTAATAGAAACGCCCGATTGGACGACGGCTGTCGCATTCGAGAGTTGGCTCACGGCCGCAGGGTTTTGTGTTAACATTGGCGATCTTGCTGGTGCAGAAACAGCTGAAGATATTCCAGCGGCTTGCTCCAAGACGGCTAGTCGGTATGACACGTCGTTCGACATCTGCTGCAGTACAGATCTCATGCGAGACACTTCAAACCGCGTTTCTTCTATCTGACCAGTCAGTGTTTCAACAAGCCGCTCCAATTGCAGAACTCTAACCTGAAGACGACTAGCCACGTCCGTTGGAATGGCTTGAGCTGTGGCCCCAGCGTTTTCTGGTGTGGTTGGCGTTCGAACGATTGGCGCCGGTGCCGATTGAAGAGACTGCAATTGACGTTCGAGCTGATTTAGGCGCTCGCTCATCACACGCATGTCGAGCGGCGTCTGGGCGTTAGCAAACGGTGCGGACGTGAATAGGATGGCAAGACCAATCGCCAATCCTACAAAGTTCCGAAATCGATATTTATTGAATGTCATGGCGCTGCAACTTGTTTGATGTGGCACGCGTCCTACCGCACGTGCACGGCAGAAATAAGGCAAACGGCGGCCCCTGCCCTCCAGGAAGCCGCCGTTTTAACGCTCATTCTCGAAAGCCAATCAACGGCTTTCGGCTAGAAATTACTGTACGACAGAAACGCCACGACGGTTCCGGCCCCAGCAGTCGTCACTAGAAGCGACACATACCGGACGCTCTTTGCCATAAGAAATCGTGCGAACACGACTTGAAGCGACACCGAGTGAAAGCAGGTAATCTTTGACTGCGTTAGCGCGACGCTCGCCTAGTCCAAGGTTGTATTCCCGTGTGCCACGCTCATCACAGTGACCTTCAACGACGATCGAAGAGGATGGGTTTTGACCCAACCAAGACGCCTGTCCACGCAATGTGGCTTGAGCGGCTGCGTTTAAGTTGTACTCATCAAGGCCGAAGTAAATACCATTACCTACGACTTGATTGAAATATTCAGCAGAATCCATGGCTGGACCAGATGGCGCAGCGGCTGGCGCTGGCTGGCTCGTGGCCATTGTATCTGAACCCATGTCATCTTTAGAATCAGACGCGCAAGCGGCTAAAAGAGCAACTGCGGCGACGGCGCTAGTGAAACGGACCAACATTTTATTTCTTCCCCTTCGGTCACAAGACTGACCTAACTATGCACAAAATGGCTATATTCCGCACCTGTTTTATCAGGTGCTAGGTGGGACGCAAGCTATTCCATAAGTCTGTCCCGCAATAAAAACACGCGAGAACGCCTTTGGTTTCATCTTTTTTACAATAATTGATCTAAGGAATCAGCGGAGACCACGCCGGATCTGAGCCATCTTGAGGGGTTACGATCTCCCTCTGGTTGTATCCAGTCAAATCGATTGAATACAGTTTTGTTCGCCCTCCAGACCCGTCAGCCCGTCGCGCCTCCTGCGCAAAATACATAAGAACCCGGCCATTTGGAGACCATGTGGGCGACTCCACAAGGAAGCCCTGAGCCAGGAGACGCTCATTTTTACCATCCGGTTGCATCACACCAATGTAGAAGGTTCCACGACTCATACGTGTAAATGCGATAAGATCTCCTCTGGGCGACCACACAGGCGTCGCATATCGACCATCGCCAAAACTAATCCTGCGAGCGTCAGATCCATCAGAGTTCATCAAGTAGATTTGCTGACTACCGCCACGATCTGAGTTGAAGGTCAGCTGACGCCCATCCGGAGCATAAGAAGCAGACGTGTCGATGGCCGGGTGATTGGTCAACCGAAGTGTCCTGCGCGTACGCAGATCCATCTCGTAGATCTCTGAATTCCCGTCGGCTGCCATGGAAAACGTGACCTTGTTTCCATCCGGCGAGAACCGAGGCGCGTAGGTCATACCAGGAAAATCACCAAGCAACTCTTGGCGGCCCGTATCAATGTTAAAGAGATAAACCCGCGGTATATTCCGGAAATATGACAAATAGGTGATTTCTTGGGCCGTGGGTGAGAAACGCGGAGTCAAAACAAGCGCCGATCCGTCCGTTAGAAATCTATGGCTCGCACCGTCTTGATCCATGATCGCCAAACGTTTGATGCGAGCCGTACCAGGTCCGCTTTCGGCAACATAAACAACCCGCGTATCGAAGTACCCTGTCTCGCCTGTAATCTGCGTATAGATCGCATCGGCAATAATATGAGCTACACGTCGCCAATTCTCGGGCTGAGTGACATACGCTTGCCCAATCATTTGCTGACCGCCGTATACGTCCCAGAGGCGAAACGCGACGCGCATCTGCCCGTTCGGCTGCGTTTCAATCTCTCCCTGCACCAACGCTTGCGCGCTTAATGCCCGCCAATCCGCAAACCGAGGCTGAACGTCTAGCGAAGGAAGCGCTTGAATAAATGCATCACGGTCAACCGGCCGAAATAATCCAGAGCGCTCCAAATCATTTGAAATGACCGAGCTAATATCCCGGCCTACGCGAACAGAGGCTTCGTCGTTCCCTGGAAAATTCGCGACCGCGATCGGCATGGGTTCGACACGGCCACGCGTAATATCTATCTGCACTTGAGCTTGAGCACTGACCGACAGTAAGAGCGCTATCACGGTACTAGAGAACGTTATCCAGAAACTTCTCACGCTTGGTTTTCTCCCATGCACTTATTGTCGTCGGCTTAGTTTAAACGCCCTTGTGGCGTAAAGGTAAATACGATTTCTTTAAACACGTCATACCTTTGTGGCGATATTGGGATATTGCTGCAACTTAATACTGCCGTCCGCGCACTGTCCGCAAACGTTCGAAACACAGGTTCGGAAAAATATCGGCCAGTGTCCTCAATAATCGCCTGCCTGACGCTTCCATCTGGTTGAATCGATACTCGAATATCAACGCTTAGGTCACGAATGCCTTCCTTTCCTGGATCAATTCGCCAGCAATTTTCAATATGCGTGCGAATGGCATCACGTTCGCTCAACGTCGCTCGGTCGGCCGTCTGAAGTGTTCTTAATTTGTTATCTTCATCTTCCTGTGTCGGCGATTGCTCAACTGGCGTTGGCCTCTTCGAGACCTCCGATTCCAAATCCTTGACCAAGCTCACGAGTTGATCGAACGAATCTTTTTTAGGCGGCGGTGGCTTGCGCGGCGGCACGGCAACTTTGCGCACCGGTAGTGCCTCAATCACTTCCTCAGGTGGTGCTGGCGTAGGCTCTGGCGGCGGCGGAGGTGGTTCCCGCTCAGGCTGGGGTGGTGTTGGAGCCGGCTCAGGTTCTGGTGCGGGCTCAGGTTCAGGTTCAGGTTCAAGTTCGGGTTCGGGCTCAGGTTCGGGCTCAGGTTTCGGCGGCGGCGCAGCTGTAATTTCTGCAACCTCAACCAGCTCGACAACAATCAGTGTCTCTGCCTCCGCGATCTCACGCTTGAACATGGGCATACCAATCCACGCGAACGCGACAATGAGGCCGTGTAGCAAGATCGAAAGAAGAAAACTTTTGCCCATAGCTGGCAGCCCTAACGCCTCGCGGGCGGGTCTGTGACCAAGGCGGCGTTACGGAGTCCGGCCTTATAAATTTCGGACATCACGTCCATCACCGTTCCATAAGACAACGACTTATCTGCACGAACGTAAATGCGAACATCTGGATTTTCAGCCGTCACCGCTTTTAGTCGCGCACCAAGCTTATCAAGCTCCACCGGCGTACTCTGAAGCGTTACGCCATCAGCGTTCACAGTGATCGTAAGAGCCTCATTGTCCTGAGGTAAGTTAGGTGTCGTTGCCTCAGGCAAATCCACGTCGACGCCGGTCGTTAACAGAGGTGCCGCAACAATAAAAATAACCAGCAGCACCAGCATCACATCAACCATTGGCGTTACATTAATTTCAGCCATGGGTCTGTAAGGCTTACGGCGAGAACCTCCTCCGCCATCACTGGGCTGGACAAACATGCCCATGAGCTAGCTCCGCTCTTCAAGTTGGCGGGATAAAATTGCGCCGAACTCACCAGCAAAGTTTTCCAACCTGAGCGCATATCGATTCATATCTGACGAAATCGAATTGAATGCAATAACAGCGGGAATAGCCGCAACCAAACCAAGGGCTGTTGCAAATAAAGCTTCGGCAATACCTGGCGCAACTGTTGCTAGGCTTGTGTCACTGGATGCACCGATCGCCGTAAACGTATTCATAATCCCCCACACAGTTCCAAACAATCCAACGAATGGTGCGACCGATCCGGTTGACGCAAGAAAAGTCATTCGACTTTGAAGCTGGTCCATTTCCCGTTCCAAACTAATGCGCATGACACGATCTATCCGAGGGCCTAGCCCTGCAATATTTTCTGGTTTTACGTCCTTACCCTTCGATGATGACCGACGCCATTCGCGCATCGCAGCAACGAAAATGGAAGACATCGGATCAGGAGGGCGTGGCCCTACGCGGTCATACAATTCCTCGAGCGAACTACCGGACCAAAACTTTTCTTCAAACTTCTCGGCGCGTTTGGTGAGTGATCTGAGACGCAGCGCTTTGTCGAAAATAATGGCCCAACACCATAACGACGCAGCGACAAGAAACAGCATCACAGATTTCACAATGATGTCTGCCTGGAGAAAAAGCCCCCATAGCGAAAATTCTGATTGCCCAGCCATTGCGCCCAATGCACCTACTGTTTCTACATCCATTACCCGTCAACCCTTCTCATCGCGTAAGCGTTCAAGTGCAGTTTTTATATGATCCGGCAAACGCTGCGGCCGCCCCGCTTCATTTACGATTACCAGCTTAATTTTGACCTCAGCAATTGAGGCGCCTAAGCCCGCGTCACTGATCGCGCTAATTTTCTGATCCATGACCATTGAAGCCCCACCGAGGGATGCAACGCTCGTTTGAACGAGGAGTTCATCCTCAAGCTTTGCTTGCTTCAAGTATTGGATATCAGCGGACCGAACCGCGAAGACCAATCCGTATTTTTCGATCATCTCGATATGGTTAAGCCCGTTCACCCGCATCATTTCTGTGCGGGCGCGTTCAGCAAACTTGAGGTATGCCGCATGATAGACCATACGACCCGCATCTGTTTCTTCGTAGTAAACGCGCAACGGATACAGATGAACGCCAGCGTTCATCACGCCCGCTGTCGGCCTTGGCAGTACCAAGCTCAAGGGTCGTCACCAAGCATATCGAACTGGGCCACATCACGATTGGGTACCTGCAGTCCGATGTGACGATATCCACTATCCGCGAGAATACGTCCACGCGGTGTTCGTTGTAACAATCCTTGCTGAATGAGAAACGGCTCAACGACATCTTCCAGAGTATCTCGTTCCTCTGCCAGAGCGGCAGACAACGTATCGACGCCAACCGGTCCGCCGCTATAAAATTCGGCGATGCAGGTCAGGTACCGCCTGTCCATCGCATCAAGTCCAAGCGCGTCAACATCCAAACGTTGCAAAGCGGCGTCAGCTGCTTTGGCATCGACGACAGCAGTTTTATCTACTGCTGCAAAATCGCGAACACGGCGCAATAAGCGACCTGCAACACGAGGCGTTCCTCTGGAGCGCTTGGCGATTTCTAATGCACCGTCTGGCGCAAGATCTAATCCGAGAATTTTAGCGCCACGTTCGACAATACTGACCAGTTCTTCGGGTTTATAAAATTCAAGCCGCATGGGAATGCCAAAGCGATCCCTGAGTGGTGTGGTCAACAATCCAGAACGCGTGGTCGCGCCAACAAGGGTGAAAGGTTGCAATTCAATCCGCACTGATCTGGCAGCCGGCCCCTCACCGATGATGAGATCCAGTTGGAAGTCCTCCATTGCTGGATACAACACTTCCTCTATGGCGGGATTGAGGCGATGTATCTCGTCGATAAACAAAACGTCTCGTGCTTCAAGGTTGGTTAGGATCGCCGCTAAGTCACCGGCCTTAGCGATCATCGGTCCAGATGTGGCCCGGAAACCGACCCCAAGCTCGCGCGACACGATTTGTGCCAATGTGGTTTTGCCTAAACCTGGAGGTCCATGGAATAACACATGGTCTAGCGGCTCGCTGCGCCCTGAGGCCGCCGAAATAAAGACGCTCAAGTTGTCACACAGTTGGCGTTGGCCGACGAATTCTTTCAGGTGCTGCGGACGCAATTTCGCATCAGCATCTTCTTGCTGCTCTCCGCCAGAGATGAGTCGCCCTTCAACCATCCCCGGACAAGTCCTTTAGGCCATCGCGAATCAGATCGTCTAGCGATTGACCAGATGCGTCGTTGTGGGCGGCCCTACTGACCGCACCAAAAGCATCGGCTCTGCCAAAACCCAGATTGACGAGCGCAGATACGGCGTCTTCAATCAAACTTGGAGCCGCCCCAGTACCGTCGCCTTTCGAAATACTAGAGCCTTTCGACAAGACAGGCGGTGCCGCGATCACGCCGACCTTGTCTTTGAGTTCCGTAACAATGCGCGCGCCAAGCTTAGGCCCAACTCCGCTAGCACGGGTAAAAGCAGTCTTGTCTTGGGCAGCAACGGCCTGAGCCATTTGTTCTGGGCTAAGCACCGATAGAATCGCCAGGGCAACTTTCGTGCCTACGCCTTGGACCTTGGTCACCAATTGGAAAGCATCTCTCTCACCTTCAGATCCGAACCCGTACAAGTGGATATGATCTTCGCGAACATGAGTTTCGACGGCTAGCGACACAGCACCACCAACCTGCGGCAAATTCGATAGCGTTCTAGATGAGCAAAAAACGAGGTAGCCGACCCCACCAACGTCGATGATAGCCCAGTCGTTTCCGATGGCGTCAACTAGCCCTTTAAGTTTGGCAATCAAGAGCTTTGACCTCCGGCTATGGCCTTCGTCAGACGCTCCGCCGACACCCGATGGTGAGCGTGACAAATTGCAACAGCGAGAGCATCAGCCGCGTCCTCAGACTCAGGTGTGTGCCCCGGCAATAACATCCGAACCATCGCGCCTATCTGTTGTTTGTCTGCATGCCCAGCGCCAACGACCGCCTTTTTAACTGCATTTGGAGCGTACTCGCTTACCGGAAGGTTTGAATCTGCCCCTGCGAGCATCGCCGCCGCTCTGGCGTGCCCTAACTTCAATGTTGATAGGGGATTCTTATTCACGAAAGTTTCCTCGATCGCACATTCCTGCGGGTCGTATTCGCGTATAATTTCTTTAATTGCGGAGAAAATTACGTGAAGCCTCTCTGCCAGAGGCGCTTTTCCGTCAGTCCGAACAGTTCCGTTGGCGACGGCAGATAATAAGTTACCCTCAGCGTCAACGACACCCCACCCTGTGGCACGCAGGCCGGGATCAATCCCCAAGAGACGAATGGACACGTTCTCTTCTCGCTCCAGGGCCTAGCCTCCCAACTCAGCTAAGACCGCGTCATCAATCTCAAAATTGCCTGCAACTCGCTGTACGTCATCGTCGTCATCCAAGACATCAAGAAGATTAAACAACTTCTCAGCCGTGGCCTTGTCCAAGTCCACTGTGTTGAGCGGTCGCCAATCTAACCGTGCACTTTCAGGCTCGCCGAGCGCGTCCTCCAACGCCTTTTGAACCGTATTGAGATCATCTGGCTTGCAGAATATCTCGTGCCCGTCCTCACTACTTTCAACATCATCTGCGCCAGCTTCGATGGCGGCTTCCATGATTGCGCCTTCATCACCCGCATCTGCCGGATATTTGATCTGCCCGACCCGATCGAAATTGAAGGCGACGCTATTGGTTTCACCCATCGCTCCGCCGCCCTTATTAAAGGCCGTGCGGACCGACCCAGCGGTGCGATTGCGATTATCTGTCAGGGCCTCAACAATAAGAGCGACATTGCCGGGTCCATACCCCTCGTATCGCGCCTCTTCATAGTTTTCACCATCGCCACCAATGGCTTTATCCATTGCGCGTTTGATGTTGTCCTTTGGCATACTCTGTTGGCGGGCAGCAGCCATAGCCGCCCTAAGACGAGGGTTGTGCTCAGGGTCTGGCATACCCATCTTGGCGGCTACGGTGATTTCCTTAGCCAACTTGGTGAAGAGCTTGGATCGTTTCTTATCCTGCGCGCCCTTTCGGAACATAATGTTCTTAAATTTGGAATGACCAGCCATAGCATTGCCCCTTTGGCCACCACAGACGGCAACCTTCCACTAATACTTATACCAGATGTTGTGTTTAGCACCCAACAACCGTGCGAGAGCATCAAATGCCGGTGCACACAAGGGGTGTCAAGCTGGGTTTACGAGGTAGGGGGCAAAACTGGTGCCAACTCACCGCCAACTCTGAGGGGATATATGCGGTCAGCAAGACCAGTAATATCGTCAGTTTGCACCACTACGCCACATACCGTCGACGGGCCTGTCGCAGGCTCGAGCCGCTCACCGGGCAGACTATTCACGAACCTGCGCACCGCAATACCTGCGTCCATACCGATGACGGAATCGTAGGGGCCACACATGCCCGCGTCAGTCTGAAACCCTGTGCCAGCTGGCAAAATCCGCGTATCCGCCGTCGGAATATGAGAGTGGCTGCCCACTGCAAGTGAAGCGCGACCATCAGAAATGCATCCTAGGGCCGTCTTCTCACTTGTCGCTTCGCCATGAATATCAACAACGATGGCATCAGCGTCACGGCCCAACTGGGTGCTACTAAGGAAATTCTCCAACCCTCGAAACGGATCATCAATCGGGGGCATGAACAACCGGCCCATAACCTGGCATACAGCGACCCGCCTGCCATCCAGTGTTTGAAATAGTCCAGAACCTAGGCCAGGAGTTCCGTCTGGATAGTTGATCGGGCGAAGAAGGCGCGGTTCTGTGGGAATATAATCGATTATTTCCCGCTGATCCCAAGCATGGTTGCCTGTCGTGATTACATCCACACCAGCATCAAACAACGCTTCGCAGATTTTAACTGTAATCCCAAATCCATGCGCCGCGTTCTCGCCACAGGCGACGACAAAGTGCAAATCCAATTGAGTGCGCAGTTCTGGAACATGATCAATGACGGCCTGTCGACCGGATTTTCCCATGATATCGCCAAGGTAGAGGAGGTTCATTTAAATGCTGACTGTTATGGTTTTGAGAGAATAATACGGGTTGGGGTAATGATTCCGTCTAGTTGTGCATCATGGACCTCGCGCGGAATGCTCTCCACTTCCTGACCATCATACCCAATTCCATAGGCTGCTATATTTTTCTTCTCACGCAATGCAGACAACGTCCGGTCGTAGTACCCACCGCCAAATCCAAGACGATAACCCTGGGTATCAAAGGCCACCAAGGGGACTAAGAGAACGTCAGGGTCTGGTGCCTCCGTCTTTGCAGACGGATGGTATGTACTAAGGCGTCCCTTCTCCAACTCATCACCAGAGCACCAGGGCCGAAAGGACAGCACCTCTCCTGATTTGCCGGCCACAGGAAGCACGATCGATGCACCAATCTCTTGCAGAGCCGCCAAAGACGCAGAGACATCGAGTTCGTCGCCGATAGCGACGTACCCAGAGACAGTTGCATCTTGAAGGCCACTCAAAGCTTTTATGACCTGCTTTGCCAAGTCATCCAAAGCATTGATGTTACTCACCCGCAGATCTTTGCGTTTGCGCAGCATGTCCGACCGCAAGGCCGCCTTGTCATCTGAAAAGGCTGCAGTATTCATAGAACTCGTACCAAATATGAAAAGAAGTGGAGCCGCCATAGCCGTCGGCAAAGTGACCTCGCCATGGGCCACAGGGTTAATGTGGGCACCGCGATCAAGGGGCCAAGGCCCCCAGAGAGGCAGCTCCCGGTCTTACGATATCGCCCCTGGGAGTAACCACAGCCTAACGCACTAGGCAGCTCCGAGGCGGAACTTAGGGGCCTTCTAGCTTTTCAGCAAGGCCAGCAATTCGGGACGCAAGAGAATCTATTGCGCCAACAACGGCGTCTTCTGCCTCCACCCGAGCATCACCGTTGCCCTTTTGCCTGAGGGTTTCTAGCTCACCAGCAGCATCTGATAGCTCGTCTGCAATCAATAGAGACACCATAACCAGCAACATGCTGTCAGAAACCGGGCCTGTTGATTCCAGGAGTTGAATTGCGCGCTCGTCTAAGTAGCGCCCCAACCTGCTCAGATGCGCCTCCTGACCATCGTCGCAGGCGATTTGATAACTGCGGCCGCGCAGCGTTATGGAAACTTGAGCCATATGTGACTTTTCCTATGCTGACGCGCCCTGAACAGCGCTGTCCAGGACCACAATTTTTTTGTCGAGGCGATCAGCTGCTTTGGTCGCAGCAACACGTAAAACCTCATAATCGGCCCTTACGGCGTCGAGTTCGGCCTGTATGAGGTCAAATTGCTCACCTTCTGCGGGACCATCCGGGACCTGCACGCTTTCGCTTCTCAAGCCTTCCGTCGCAGCTTCCAACCGCGAAACAGCCGTCCCGAGACGTTCAAGTGCTTTCTCAACACGCTGAAGCCTATAGATTGCGATATCTTTCAACGCCCTAGCACCCTTTTCTTGAAGCGATGGTGGAACATAAGCAGCGTTCTAGGGGCCGTCAACAATAGTCCTTTAAGGAAAAAATACGGTCTCGCCTCATATCAGCGCCCATTGGGTCTGTTCAGGGCCGTTCGAGGCCGATATATCTTCCAATCCAACACTTACACGCGCTGATCAATACCTCTTGCGCTCCACTACTATGGGAATTCAACCTATGAAACTGACCCAGCGGGTTAAAAAAATTCTAGCAGGATACGAAAGTGACAATCCTGGAACCAAGGCTAACCTGGCTCGCATTTTAATGCAGGGCCGTTTGGGCGGCACCGGAAAACTCGTTATTCTCCCTGTTGATCAAGGGTTTGAGCACGGACCCGCGCGCAGCTTCGCTCCCAATCCTGCCGGATATGACCCGCACTACCATTGGCAACTGGCTATCGACGCAGGCCTATCCGCGTTCGCCGCTCCTCTTGGTATGATTGAAGCCGGGGCCTCAACGTTCGCTGGCTCGGTGCCAACTATCCTAAAAATGAACAGTGCCAATTCCTTAAATGGCGAAACCGAGGCACCGACGCAGGCCATTACGGCCAGCGTCGGAGACGCTTTGAGACTTGGTTGCTCTGCCATTGGATACACGATCTACCCGGGCTCTCAGCAAGCTTACGGAATGATTGAGGATCTACGAGAACTCACAGAAGAGGCCAAATCAGTCGGTTTAGCCGTTGTGGTGTGGTCATATTCGCGCGGAGCCTACGTTTCTAAAGAAGGCGAAACCGCTTTCGACATTGTAGCGTACGCCGCTCATATGGCTGCACTAGCAGGGGCTCACATAATCAAAGTGAAACTGCCAAGTGATCATCTTGACTTACCGGCAGCAAAGAAAGTTTATGACGAAGAAAACATCGCGTCGGCTAGCCTAGCTGACCGTGTTTCCCATATCGTAAAGTGCTGCTTTGACGGTCGCAGAATTGTCGTATTCTCTGGCGGCGGTAAAAAAGGTCTTGATGGACTTTACGACGAAGCCCGCGCCATTCGAGATGGTGGCGGAAATGGTTCCATTATTGGCCGCAATACGTTTCAACGGCCCCGCGATGACGCAATGGCAATGCTTGATACGTTAGTCAATATCTACAAAGGCAAAGAGTGAGTAATTCAGAGCCCTGCCGGCTCTACCTAATTACTCCTCCGGAGCTTGATGACGCAGCTCTCTTTGCTAGCAACCTACCAAACATATTTGCGGCGGGAGATGTTGCGTGCCTTCAATTGAGGTTAAAAACATCTAGCGACGAAGAAATACTGCAGGCGATCGGTTTTCTTCAGCCAGTGTGCGAACAGGCGGACGTGGCGCTGATTTTAAATGATAGGCCTGATCTGGCAGCGAAGAGCGGATGCGACGGTGTTCACATCGGCGTCGAAGATATGCCCTATGAAGATGCGCGGGCGACCGTTGGAGAGGATGCTGCCGTTGGAGTATCTTGTGCCGCATCCCGTCATTTGGCCATGACTCTGGCTGACGCAGGAGCAGACTATGTCGCATTCGGTGCGTTTTTCCCCTCGCCCACTAAATCAGATACTGAGTCTGCGTCATTAGACCTTCTAGAAATATGGTCTCAAACGACAAACGTGCCCTGTGTAGCGATTGGTGGGATCACCCCAGACAATTGCACGCCGATTATCAAAGCAGGCGCAGATTTCCTAGCGGTGTCGTCCGCCGTGTGGAATCATCCTGATGGCCCCGAAACCGCGGTTCGCTTGTTTACCGAACGCATGGCTGGATAAAGAATATTTGGTTATTTCTGGGACTTCCCATCAGCGACCGATCCGAATAATGTGACCACTACAGAGAACCTGAAAGCAGGCAGATAAATATGAAATACGGGATTGCACTTGCAACAGCGCTTCTACTAATGAGCGCGACAAATATCTCAGCTCAAGAGGCAAATACACTCGCACCGCCTCCTCCTCCTGAGCTTGAAGAAGAAAAAGCAGAAGCCGCACCAGCTCCTGAAAAGAAAAAGAAGAAGCTCGATCATTGTGGGCCACAGTCTGCAAAAACATGTGATGGGCTAGAAAGTGTTGCCGATCTGGGTGTTCCTGCATGGAAGGTCGGCGCTATGGGTGCCGCACTGTGCTCAAAGAG
>Ga0055584_100003691_pt1 | contig 15030 bp, 13 predicted proteins | sample OSDHelmetaG_FD_58716 | JGI IMG/M metagenome (GOLD analysis project Ga0055584, IMG submission 58716) | Pelagic marine sediment microbial communities from the LTER site Helgoland, North Sea, for post-phytoplankton bloom and carbon turnover... | ecosystem: Environmental > Aquatic > Marine >... | reverse complement strand
GGGAATTTGCTGTTACAAGACCGGCGCGTGGGTAAACGATGCGTCGCAGACCATTCCAAAATCGACCCAGAGACTGAGTGGCCGGGTCATTGCGTTCGCACGCAATAATTCGGTAGCGAAGACCCGTACTTGCTAGGATAGTCTGAATAATGGTCCGGCCCACGAAAACGATCACCACCTCGGCATCCGCCTCCTTCAAGGCTCGACGCATAAGCAAAAGCCTCCAGATATTCCGGAACACGCTGGCGGCGATCCCACCGAAGGATCCCAGTCCGCCTGCCACGATTCGGGTGGCTTTTGGGGGCTCAGAAAAGAAGTCCGTTTCTCGAGACTCCTGGGTAACTATGGCGACCGCCAAGCCCTGTTCTAACCAGTGGGCGGCAAGTCTAACGACGACACCTTGGGCACCGCCATCCTCCAAATCGCTTATGACCAGCGCTACATCGTGCCGTCTCTTCACGCAGCACCAGCCGACCAGTTGAGCACCACCTTGTTCCTCCGGATGCAATCTTTCATCTAAATGTCTCGACCCGTGAAAGTCGCATTTTTGACCTATAGGCTGCAGGTGGGCGGCGCCGAAAGGCAACTCTGCTTGATCGCGAAGAGCCTTGATCGTACACGCTTCGACCCGGTTGTTATTACAGTCTATGACGGCGGCCCCCTGGAGCGGGAACTTCAAGGCACCGGCGTTAGAATTGTATCGCCGAAAAAGGCGGGCCGGATGGACATCTTCAGTTTCTGGCGACGCCTGGTCTCGATAGTCGATCAAGAACAGCCCGACATTATTTACTCTATGTCCGACTATGCCAATGTGCTTAATCAGCTCCTCCGGCTTGGGCGCTCACGCCATCTCACCATCTGGGGCCTTAGGGCATCCGATAATCGGCCCCTGGGCCGCGGTGCAGTTTGGTATGGCGTATTCCTCTTCGGGCGGCTTCTGTCGCGCCGGGCTAATCACGCAATTAGCAATTCGGAAGCCGGCCTAGATTACTACAGGCGCGTCGGGTTCCGTTTTCGCTCGGCAAACGTCATCCCCAACGGGATCGATACAAAGCGGTTTAGCCAAGACAGGACTGCTAGAGAGAGGATCAGGCGTGAATGGTCAGTAGAGTCTGCATTCGTTGTTGGGTTTCTCGCCAGAATTCAGCCCAAAAAAGACCTTGCCTGCTTCCTCGACGCAGCCGAAAGAATTGGCCAATCCAAAGAGTTGGTATTTGTGGTGGTCGGCAGCGACACTTCCGAATACGCCCGTGAACTCAAGAAGCAAGCAGAACGAGCGACCGCCCGCATCCTATGGATCGGCGAGCGGCACGACGTCGCTGACGTCATAAACGCCTTCGACATGTATTGTCTGACATCAGCGTATGGCGAAGGACACCCGAACACCCTCGGTGAGGCAATGGCAGTCGGCCGGATTGTCGCTGCATCTGATTGCGGCGACTCGCGGCTAATTGTCGAGAACGATCATTGGACTTTCAATCCCGGCGACAGCAATCGATTGGCGGCGTTGATGCTCGAAGCCCAGCAGCTGAAGCCGGAACAACGAAACGATACAGAAAACCGCAACCGCATGCGCGCTGACGAAACACTATCGATTCACCGTCTTGTCGAAAACACGGAACGAACTCTTCTTCGCGCACTTGGCCAAGTCAATCGCACGGGAGTTCCGTCCGAATCTGATGTCTGAACATTTGAAGGAGACCGACGTATCGAGTTGATTTGAGGCTGCAAGACAACAAAGCAACCGAGAAACGCCCGCAACAGGAGTTGAGTTCAAAGACGGAGTTGAGGGCAGCTACATTAGGCTATGACCCAGTCAAAAAATGAAGTGCTAACGAGGGTTGTTTGACGATAGGTTTGCCCTTCAAATTGGACATGATGAAGGCAATAAATCGAAAATGAACGGTGACTTTCAATCAACACTCGTCATTGTTCCAGCCAGAGGTGGCAGCAAGAGAGTTCCCAACAAAAACGTAAGGCCAATCTTTGGGCAACCTATGATTTACTGGCCGTTGATGGCATTGAGTAAGTTGTTCAATGCAGAGAGTGTATTGGTTTCGACTGACTCAGATTTGGTGAAGACGGTAGTTGAAGCCAAAGGTTTATCCGTCCCGTTCAAAAGACCAGCGAGCCTTTCTGATGATTTTACCGGCACGGCTGAAGTTGTTACGCACGCACTAAAGTGGTTCGAAGACAACGTACGAAGAGTCGATTATGTGCTCACAGTGTATCCAACTGCCGTTCTCCTATCTGAAGAAGACATCGTCGCCGCTATGAATTCGCTTCAACACGACGAAAAAACGGACTCGGTGATGTCTGCAACAACCTTTCCATTTCCAATACAAAGAGCGGTCTTCGAAAATGAAGAAGGGTATGCAGAAATGTTTCATCCAGAAAATTACTCTAAGAGATCGCAAGATCTAGTAGAGGCGATGCACGATGCCGGACAGTTTTATCTAGGCAGAGCAGAAGCGATCAGAAAAGGTGTGTTGCTCACAAATTCAAAAGTAAAAATCCAACTTCTTCATCGCACGAAGGTAGTAGACATCGATACATTAGAAGACTTTGATTTAGCCGAAGAGAAATTGCGTCTACTTAAAAGCGAAGAAGTCTTCGAAAATTGGAAGTTCAACCACCAGATTCGGCTATAACTCGGATGACATACAAAACAGAGCAAGAGAATTTTTGGGCTGGCGAGTTTGGTTCAGATTACATAGACAGAAACGATTCCGAGCCGTTGCTCTACTCCAAAGTTGCGATGTGGGCAAAGATGCTTCGGTCAGCCAACAATGTTAAATCGGCTCGAGAGTTGGGTTGCAATATCGGATTGAATTTGGTTGCGCTTAAGCGCCTACAACCACCCCTCAGCCTTAGCGGGTATGAGATCAATACTGAGGCTGCTCGTCAGGCATCTAAGTTCAATGTAGCGGAAGTCAAGCAAGGCTCGATCCTTGAAAAAATAGATGACGGAAAGGTCGACTTGACGTTTACCGTTGGGGTTCTCATTCATATCAACCCTGACTATCTAGACAACGTATACGCAAATCTCGTTGATGGCTCGAACAGGTACGTTCTTGTCGCCGAGTACTATAACCCAGCCCCAACACAAATCCCTTACAGAGGGCACAATGATAGATTGTTCAAACGAGATTTTGCTGGAGACTTAATCGATAACTACGGGCTGGAGTTGATCGACTACGGGTTTGTTTACAAACGCGATAATTGGGCACCGCAAGATGACATTACCTGGTTCCTACTAGAAAAATAGTTTGCGGTAATTCCTAAGGTCTCACTTGCGCACGGGAACCCCGCGACCAGCCAGATATTCCTTGGCTTCGTTCGGCGTCTGTTCAGTGAAATGAAACATGCTTGACGCGCTTAAGGCTGTTGCACCGGTTGTGCTAAATACTTCGAACATATGCTCGTAGGTTCCCGCGCCCCCAGAAGCGATAACGGGTATTGAGACGGCATTGGCCACACGCTCAGTGAGCGCCGTGTCGTAGCCCTGCATCGTTCCATCGCGGTCGACCGAAGTTATCAGTATCTCACCGGCCCCAAGTTCTTCAGCCGTTTTTGCTAATTCGCATGGGTCTTTTCCCGTCGGTTGCGTTCCGGAACGAATGACCACTTCATACTGAGCGGGCCCCTTACTCCGAGCATCGATCGAAGCCACCGCACATTGCGTTCCGAAACGGTTGGCAATCTCCGTGACAAGCCTAGGCTTTTCAACAAGGGCGGTGTTTAGAGCCACTTTGTCGGCGCCGACCGCCAAAAGACGCTCCACGTCGTCAGTGCCCCCAATGCCTCCTCCAACGGTTAGGGGCATGAAGCATTCGTCGGCGAGATCGTCGACCAACTCAAAATCGGGCTGCCGCCCCTGTTGGGTCGCCGTAATGTCGAGGAAGATAAGCTCATCGACTTCGCGCATGTTGTATACCTTGACCGCCTGTACGGCGGATCCAATCCGACGCCAGGAATCGAACGCGACCCCTTTTACGAGGCCATAGTCCTTGTACAACAACGTCGGGATTAACCGGTGCTTGAGCATAGCTCCTGCTTATCCACCAAGAAAATTGCGCAGAACCGCAAAGCCGGCGCGCTGGCTTTTTTCCGGATGGAATTGTACCGCGAGAATGTTGTCCTGTTCGATCCCCGAGACAAAACCGCCGCAATGTGGCGTCCAGGCTGCGATAACAAGCGGCTCTTCACAGTCAAGATGAAAACTGTGTGTGAAGTAGAAGTCCTTGGTTGGGCTGATGCCCTCGAACAACCGGCACGGACGCGTTAGTTCGATTTGATTCCAGCCAACGTGGGGTACGCGCTCGGGTGGTGACGCTGACGTGGGGTTCAGTCGCCTTACCGTGCCGTCGATCCAGCCGAGACCGGAGCAGATTCCTCCTTCGAGGCTTTCGGTCGCCAGTAGATGCATCCCGAGGCAAATACCAAGAAATGGCAGCCCTCGCTCACGAACGTGGACTTCGAGGGCTTCGTCTAATCCCCTGTCGTGTAAGCGTTTGATGGCTTCCCCGAACGCTCCGACACCAGGAAGGACGATGCGATCTGCACCGGCAAGGTCCTCGGGTTTGTCAGTTACCTGAGCTTTACCGCCACATTCCTCGATAGCGCGTGCGACCGAATCCAAATTGCAAAGTCCGTAATCGATGATAGCGACTACGGCCATTAGTTGTCGTCATTTACCTTGATCAGATTGCCGAACGCGTCCTTTATCAGGTCGCCGTGATTGTCACACTTGAACAGTTTCTTGTTGGTGAACCGATCGCATACCCGAACGAACTCGTCTTCGGACATCCCTACCTCCGACAAAATCTCACCTAATGTCCGACCGAGATAGGTGCTCGGAAACTTCCCATCGTGGCGTTTGATCAACCTTAAACCCTCCGCACGCGACAGGCGCCCCCGCCGTATATGCAGACAGGTGATATCTGTTGCGCGTCCGAAGCCGTACTTCAAGAATTTGAAATAATCGTGAATTCCGGTTTGGTAGTTGTCGAGGTTTTCATAGCTGACGACTGACCCCTCCACGGTGAGAGGATAGGTCTCGAACCCATGTGCTTGGGCATAGAGCGCGTGTTTGTAGCCATCCCAAGGCAAATAATACCCAAGAAAAATTCCCGTGACTCCAACACGTTCGAGTTCCTCATCGCTTGGATAGGCATATTGGATCAAATCGCGTTTCTCGATACCGTCTTGAGCGCTGAGGTCGCTGACCCGGAGCCCGAGTAAGCCGCCAAACTCTTCGAGCCAGCGCCGATCCAGCACCGTCTTTTCCGCCGCTGCGGCAGGTCCGCCATATTCATCCTGTGAGTTCTCGCCCCAAACGATGAGCGAAATACCTAGCTGCACCGCGATTCGGATGGGAATCGTAAAAATAGTCGCATGCTCCGGCCATGAAATATCGCCGACTTGGGTGAGGCACAGATGATTGAGCCTACGTCGCACCACTGGATTGGTGCTGACCTCGATATGGTCGACGCCTACACGCTGTAGCGCCCTGATATTGCGGCGGCCGATATCGCTCAAACTGTCGGTCGACGCCGTAACGCAAAGCGGATTGAAGCCGAGCTCTTTTATCTTGAGGACCTGATAGAAACTATCCTTCCCCCCACTCACCGGTACGATGCAGTCGTACTGGGAATCGTCTTTGGACCGATAGTTTTCCAATATCTTCTTTAGCTCAACGAGGCGCGCATCCCAATCGATGTCGCGGCGGCGCTCGTAGCTCAAGCAAGCCGAACATACCCCATCTTCATCGATGTGGAGATCGGGTTTGGTTTCCGGCATGACGCAACGGGTGCAGTATTTGATCATTGGACGCTCTCGGAACCTATTTGGTTCAATTTTATGCCGCTTGCGATTGCTTCTTCGGCGCCAGGCTCACGTGTCTGCGCGCAACGCACCGTAACTCTCTCGAGCCTCCCGCGCCATTCCGCAGTCAGGTCTTCGTGCACAAACAACCAGTCACCAGCAACCGGACCGGGTTCAAAAGGATGTCTGACGTAGCTAACGACCGGGAACCGGTGCCGCTTCATAGTTTCGACCAATCCGTTCGGGTTATTCTCTATGTTTATCTCGATGACTCAGGTCTCAGCAAGGGTCATGCCGCAATTCCATACAGCCGCCGAAATTCCGTTGGGTCTGCCCCCGGCCCAACGTCGCTTACGGCCTCAGTGACTTCGCCGCCGTTGAATTGCGGCAAAGACCTTTCGTCATAGTGAACATCGATCCACGTACAGCGCCGCCGATAGATCGCGGCAAAGCTAGGTGCGAGGGGTTCTGGCACCAGATTGAGGACCACCATTTTTCGATCTGTACACGCGGCGATGTAGAAGGTGGTCGAACCGTACATATCGAATAGAAAAATGTCGGCCCAATCCATCATCGTTTCGAAGGGCTGATCGGTATAATTGGCGTGCTTCACCAGCGGGTGTGATCCGCCCGGGCGGATTCCCTCGGGGTGTGGCTTGCAAAGCAGGTCGATCGGGGCACTGGCGAGCCGGTCAAGCAGGCGAAGTTGCCAGTCAAGATAGACGATGTCGGGTGGCGCGGTAGGTGTCGGGACCTGTCGAAACCCCATCATCATCGCCATCACGTACAGAACTCGTGGAGCGCGCTCAGTTCTCTTTCGTCGCCGGAGCTGACGATCATCGAGGCTCTCGATAACCGGATCTCCCTCGACTTGGATGACCTTGGGTCGATTGTACTTCGCAACCAAATCGATCGCCCCGTTACCCTGCAAAGTCTCGGCAAAAGCCCGACTCGGAACGACGAGGTGAGTCGAGGCCGATAATTCAACAGCCGCCGTTTCCTGAGGGTTTTGATACTGCAGATCGAACAGGCCCGCATGACTGTAGCGCATGGCCGTGCCGCCGCGTCTCATGGCTTCAAGGCCGATCAAACGATTGAGGTAGTTACCAGCAGAACCAGACCAAACTCTTGCCGGAACACGCGGGCTGTTTCGAAGAGCCGCCACGTGCCGGGCAACTATTCTCAAAATCTCGGACTCGCGACGCATTAGATCACAAACAACGCCGCCGATATCGCTCGTAGACAAGGCCGGCTCGGCACTCAGTCCGTCTGACAGGGCGCTCTCGAGGGATGAGACGCCTTCGTTCTCGCGCGCTGGCAAGCTGTTATCCAGAGCATCTCGAAGTATCGTCGCGGGATGCCTGAAGTTTACGCGTGCACCAGGGATGCTCGCGGCTTTCACGAGCAGCGGTGACACGCTAAGCGCTGTTGCCTTCGGCGATAACACTGCTGCTGGTAGTCGCCAGCGGTTCCAACGTGCAGCGATCTTGACCCGTCGGAGTCCGGCAAAACGAATTGGCGCAAGACTTTTGTCGAACATCGGCGGCCGAGAACTGAGTTGGTCAACCGTCTTTTCCCCACGGAGGGCCTCGATCTCCTCGGGTCCACCTGCCAGTGATAACGGCCGGTTTCGTGCACAAAAAAGTAGATACGCCGCTTCCATCACGACTTGCGCTCGCGGTATTAACAGCGCGCTTGCGGCAATCGCAACTTGCCTTTGGAAGGGATCGTCTATTTCGTTCAGTAGATTCAGGTAGCGTTCCACCACGGCCATACTAATCGCGGCGACTTCAGGATGTGGTGCGGGCCAGGAAAATCCCTCGCGCCACTCCGGAAACGCTGCAGCGGCGTCAAGGTCGAACGGCACAGCGGCATTGACAGCGGGCCTAGCAATCGAAGACCTCAACGCTGGGCTCCGAGTGAGTTACGAACGATGGGCTTGATATCGATTGAGTTATGACCGAATCTGGTATTTGAACATTTGGAAGAAAGCGGTGTATCTGGTTGTTTTGTTGTTGCAAGACACCAAAGCAAACGAAGTAGATACACCACTTCGAGCAAGATAACGAACTAGAATTTGCAAGTCGAGGCGCAATTTCTGACCCTGACAGCATCATTGAGATCAAGTGCGCAGCAGTTGATCAATCAGGTGGTTGAGACTGAACTTGAGGAACTGCTGAGTCAGTATTCTGATCAACGCACCGATGCTGGCAGCGCCGTTGCGGTTCGCAATGGCCATTTACCTGAGCCCCAACTTCACGGGCCGGTGCCCTCGGTCAACCCTAATGACTGAGGATTAAACGCCCCATGTTCATGAAGATTGGCCAAGACCTTCAAGCGTGGCTGGCTTTCAACCCGACACGCAAAGCGTCAGGCTTCGGCGTTGCCGTGATCTTGCTGGTCTTCTTTGGCTCACTCTGGGTGCCGGTCCTCAACGAGACAGGAAACCGAGTATCACCAGCGACGATCCAAACTAGTGTCGACATTCACTTCTACCAAGCGTCGGCCGAAATTCTGTTTGAGCGACCGGACGAGATTTTCCAATTGCTTGTCGACACGTACTCCTGGGAAGGGACCTCGCCGGCGTTGGGACCTCCGCTATTTCCCGCGCTACTAAAGGTTTTTTCTTACGGACCGGACAACACTTGGCCGCTCGCCCTCCTCTATTTGGTCTTTGGCTGCGGATTCATGGTGATATGGATTGCGGTGCTTCAGAAACGCGGAATGCCATTCATCGGGCTGGCGATTATTGCGCTTCTGCCTCAAACCGCTTGGTTCACGATCAGCATAAGCACAGACCTTCCGTTCGCTCTTATGGTCGCACTGTTCTTCTACTTCTACATGGATGCGGATCGCTCGCGTGGTGTGATCGTCTGGATCGTCCTGCTCTTGATGGTTGTGGCGCGGACAAATGGCCTTGCCATTGTTCTCTTCTATACCGGCTGCCTTATTTTTGCGGACGATCGCCCCCTTCGAACCAGGCTCTTGGAGGTGCTTCTTCTTGGTATAGCGACGCTCCTACTGAGCGGAGTGTATCTGCCTTCTTTGCTAGGAACAGTTGAGGGGTCATATGTGCGCTTCGGTCATTTCGGGGTCGGGGTCGACGACTATCTTGACGGCCTGTTTGCAAGCCTTCCTGCAATTCTGGATCTGCCGCTATCGTGGGCAACATTGTTCGGCGCGAAGACACTCTACGTTGTCGGGTTGCGACCATCCTATGGTGATGTAAGTCTGCTCACACTCGCACTGCGATCAGCTCCCGGCATCTTGCTTCTACCCGGGCTCATTCTCCTCATGATCCGGGCTCCTCGGCGCGAACGTTACTTCGTCCTTTTCTTCTTGCTGCCCATCTTCCTGGGCGTAACGCAGGACCGATACCTTTTGCCGATCATTCCGTTGGTCGCTTTTTACGGCCTTCAGGGGTACGCCTCGCTTTGGGTGCGGGTGCGCGGCATGGCTAGGGTGTTGTCGCCGCGCCGAGGGTAGCCGCCGGCTCCAGGGTGGCCTCATTGTTTCGTCCTGGGCGACGCCAAGCGAGGAATGTTGTGCGCGAAAACAGGAACACAATGATCAGAACAACGAACATCTCATAACCGGTGCGGTAGCGCACTGCCCCCCCGGCGTTCATCACACCGAACGGATAGTTTGCAAAAAGAATCCAGAACAAGGCACCCAGACTCAGGAAAAACGAAAAGAGTGGAACTCGGGGCAGACGCCAGAGAAGTACAACCACCAAGGTTCCAGCGAGAAGCGTGCTTTCAGCAAACGACGCCATTTGCAGAAGCCCCACCGTAGCCTCAGCAGGGGTAGGCCCGAAAAAAGAGAGCGCCATTCCCTCCGCGGCTTTCGTGTAGACTTCACCCGGCGTTTGCCAGAAAGCCTCCCGTGTCAGGCGCCCCCGCAAACCACCGACCTCCAAAAAGTGCGGCAGGATGGCAAGCGCCGTCTCGGCCAAGCGATCTTTGAGCACGTAGAGCGGCACAAAGGTCATGACCAATGCTGCAAATGCCAAAAAATCGATCTGTCTCAGATGACGCGCGACCGCAATTCCGACGGTCAAAAACAGGATCGCTGGCAAGTAGTGGTTCTTGAAGACTGCAATGATCAGCAAACCGAACATCAGCAGCAGGAAAGAGCGCCGTTCACGTTGAAATTGTTTCACAATGTACGCGCTGACCAACCCGACGCCGAGAACGACAATCGCCTCTTTGCTCGCAATGGAGGACCAAAGAGTAAATGACGGAAGGAGTAAGATAGCCGCCGTGAGAATCCGGTATTGCGGACGCAGCGACATGAGGAAGGCCACGATTCCCACAAATGCAACTGTCTGGAACGCAATGTTTATAAGAATTGGATTCTCGAAGAGTAACCGGCTGAAAATGACACCGATGTTCTCCGTTATGACGGTTGACAAGGATCGGATACCGACGACATTGGTTGCCACCTCCGCGACATCCAGATTCCGATCTATGACCTCAGATCGCTGAAATTTCGACGAATCGCCGAGTGTCGTGAGATTCACGATGACGGTCTGACCGACAACCGAGTAAGCGCTGCGGTACAACCACATAAAGGCTAGAAAAAGGCCCCAGCTAACTCGCACGCCAATCGTCTCCCAGACTAAAGCCGCTCGTGCCCGCGAATGGTTGGATTCGTTTCAAAACGCCCACTTCGGCAGATGGTCATGACCGAGGGCGTCGGTCAATCTAGTTCGGACAACACCGCGCTTGGACTATAACTGGAATTGGGCCCGTTCGTACGGTACTAAGCTAGCAGGTCCATTTCAAACGCGCGTTATCTCAGTTGGGGATTCCAGGTCGATACGGTGGCGCCAGACGAGAAATCACCCTCCACACGGTCAGATGGTCAGTCAGCCCCAATCCGCGTGGTCCACCTCATTACGAGCCTGGATCAAAATGGCGCTCAATTCGCCCTTGCGAGACTGACGCGCGCGCTAACACACCCCCTCTTCGTGCACTCGGTCATCTCGATCGCACCGATCAAGCCCACGGAGAGTGTCGTATTCCCCGAACAGGTTGATGTGTCCAGCCTGAACATGTCGCGAAGGGCCCCGAGTCCTTTGGCTTATGCCCGCCTCGTGATGAAGCTACGCGCCGTTCGTCCCGACGTGTTCCAGACCTGGCTCTATCATGCCGACGCGCTGGGGAGCCTAGCCAAACCATGGATCGACACAAACCTGATCTGGAATATCCGGTGCAGCGACATGGGTAGCGACTACGCCGGTCCGCTCAAGCGCCTGCTACTCATCTTTCTGAGGTCTATTTCGGGAGCACCTGAACTTGTCATTGCGAATTCGCAGCAGGGTATCTCTCACCACAAATCAATCGGCTACCGACCGAAGGCTTGGGCCTATGTGCCAAACGGTTTCGACCTCGAGGAGTTCCGGCCGAACAAAGCCCAGCGGACCGCCGCCCGCGCGACCCTTGGATTAGGCCCAGGTGAGGTCGCTGTAGGAATCGCCGCCCGTTTCCATGACATGAAGGACTACCCCACCTTCCTGAAGGCTGCTGCCCGAACGTCCAAAATGCATGACAGCGTCCGGTTCGTCGCGTTCGGTGATGGTGACGAGCACAGCGCGACAGTTTTTAGGGATCTCGCGCGTGACCTTGGAATCGGCGATTGTATGATTTGGGCGGGGCACTGGGGTGCAATGACCGAGGCCTACAACTCTCTCGACCTCTTGGTCATGTCCTCTCGATACGGTGAAGGCTTCCCCAACTCGGCTGGTGAGGCCATGGCTTGTGGTGTACCGGCGATAGTCACCGACGTTGGCGATGCCGCAACCATTGTTGGTGATGTGGTCCGGGTGGCGCCGCCTGCGGACCCTGAAGCCCTTGCTGCGGCCATCCATTCAGTTCTGTCACTCCCATCGGACCAACGGAAAGCCCTCGGTGAGCGTGATCGCAAAAGAATTGCAGATCTGTATTCTGATGCCGTCGTGGCGAAGCGTTACCGCGAGATTTATTGCCGTCTGGTTCCCCCAGATCGGTGATAGAGCGCGCGACCTCATCCTTTGCGGAAAAGGCCAACCAGGGTAATCAGCACGAGACCCAGCAAGACACCGATGACCGTTGGCACTCCGACTACCCTAAGGACATTCAGGTCGTTCGGCCGATTTGAAACGAACGGCGGCTCGATAATGCGCGCTGCATATGGCAGATCGGACTCAAGTAGGATTGCACGACGTTCTTCGTTGGTCAGCAAACCGATCAATGACTGGCGCGCATCGACAAGGTCCGCTTGGGCAAGTTGGCGAGTGATGGAGCGGCGACGTTCTCTCGACTCTTCGCGGTCCTGCGAACGCAGCGCATCATCGGCTGCCTCATAGACTGTTGTGAGCAAGAACAGCGCCATCTCCGGATCGCGATTGCTCACCGTCACCTCGAAAAACTGAGTACCAGGCTTCTTCTCAAAGACGATCGTACCTTCGAGAAATCTCGCCAGCGCTTCCAGATCCGGTTGGTGCCATTCCGGGATCCACAGATTGAACCAGTCCCTGAATTTATATACGTCTCGATAGGCCTCAGGATCAGGCGGAACCCATTGATCTTTGTCAGCGTCCCATGATCCCTCGAACACAATCTGCATGAGACCAAATTGTTCCTGCAAAGCCTCAGCAAGAGCCACGGAACCGACCATAACTTTGAGACGATCAAAGGTCCTGGATCCAGCAGAACCACCAACGTTCAGGCCGAGCGCCGACGAGAACTGCGAGGCAGTCTCGCTTATCTGTACCGCCCCCGAGTCGGGCATCACGACCATCGTCGCCTTGTAGCTTGGCACAAAATCGCCTGCGTCCCGCACACCGATATACCCACCGACAACTCCGAACAGCACCGCTAGCCAGGACCATAGAAGCCAAAGCCGGAGGAGGTATCGGATGTCGACCAAGTCGGAGTTATCGGTCGTTGGGATGCTCACCGCGTTTACACTCTATTCGGATTGTTCGCCAAAAGACTCTCATATACAGCAATCGTTCTCGCCACAACCTGGTTTACGTCAAATGATTGAGCGGCTAGCTCAGCCCCTGCCCGTCCCATCTTTTCACGGAGTTCCCTATCTCGGATTAGGACCTCCAGAGCATTGACCAAAGAACTGGTGTCGGTCGGATCGACCAAGAGCCCATTCACCCCGTCACGCACGACCTCGCGACAACCAGGTGAATCGCTGGCAATAATGGCCCGCCCACAAGCCGCTGCTTCGAGCAAGATCTTTGGAACACCTTCACCGTAGAAAGTCGGTAGACAGACGACATCGGAGTCCCTCAACACAACCGGCATGTCGTCGCGGCGCCCCATCCATTCGACCACACCTGCATCTTCCCACGCCCTCAGCGTCTCTTCCGGCACGGCGCGAGGATTTTCCTGCTTGGTTCCCCCGACCAACCAAAACCTTACTTCCGGAAAGCGAACCCTGACCTCACGAGCGGCGTCGACGAATGCTCCGACACCTTTGTCCCAGATCATCCGCGCTGCCAATGTGACAACGCGATCGCTGCGGTTCTGTGCCGGCGGGTAGTAGCGATACTCAGTGAGATCGACGCCAGACCCGACAATGACGTGAACCTGATTGGCTTCAGCGACACCCTTGGTGGTGAGAAAGTCCGAGTCGCCCCTGCTCTGGACGACTACTTTCGCCCGAGAGTGCCGCATGCAATAGCGCATAAACGGGATGACCAAACCGCGCCGAACACGCGAGACGATGCCCTCCGATGAAAAGACGTGACCCAGACCAGTGACGCCGAAAACGATCGCTCGAACGCCTAACAGTCGGGCTGCCAGGCCCCCGTAAAGAATGGGCTTGATTGTGAGGAGATGAACAAGATCGGGCTGAAGGTTGCGTATCAGTTCTAGGATGGAAACTATGGCGCGAATCTCCGCTAACGGATTCTGCCCGCGCCGAGACAAATGGATTTCATGGCACTGAACCCCGAGAGCCTCAATCTCCGATATATGGAACCCATCGGGCGCCCACCCATGATCTGCGGGTGCGGCCAAGTGAACGTCGCAACCGGATTCTATAAGAGCCGTCGCAAGACGGATTCGATGGGAAAGGAAGAAAAACGCCTCATTCACGACAAAGAGGACGACAGGACGACTTCCCCCGCGAATGTCGAATCTGGCGGGCATTACTCGAAGATCCTGTTCCAATCGCGCGCCACGTCGCCGAGATTCCCACCCGCCGTAATATCATAGAGCCGTGGACGGACAGCTACGCGCTGCCCGCCATCTCGCGTCAACGGACGGAACCCAAATAGGCCCGCATTGGTCGACGACCGGGTCGAGAACAGTTCTAGCGGTATGGTCAAGAAGAACCCTTTGTCGAAGCTTCCTTCGCCGAAGACGGCGAACGGCACGTCGGTCAGTGTGAAAAATGCCCCTGCGCGCATCCCACTCGCAAACCGGCGGGAAACCTGGAACGTCGCGCCTCTGTCCCCAGCGAGGTACTGACCGGCATGTATTTGGCCCAGCAGATCATAGAAGGGTAGGTCGTAGTAGATATTGAGATGCCCGGTCAGCACTGTGTAGTCCTGAAATGTCAGGCGCTGATTAAAGTCTCGTTGGCGCACGTAGTTTAGGTCGATGCCAGCGGCAAACCGTGCACCGAACGGTCGAAAGAGGAATTCGCCGCTGTACCCGCCGTAGTTCTCCTCGAAATAACCTGCAGATAGGCGGAAGTAACTGTCCGGAAGGGGCGACCACAAGTAATGCGTTTGCAGCCGAATCAGGTTGTCGGCACCTTGTTGGAGATACAGTTTGATGTTCGACCGTACTTGCGGGAGATCGCTATCCGGCGGTGCCGTTAGTCGATCGAAGTTGTTGTAGAGATCTACCCCAATTGCACCATCGACGCTCAGTCCGCGCGTCAACTGTACCGCACCCGAGAACCTCAGGAATGCTTGGTAGAGATAGAACCGATCCCCACTCCCGATGTGCTGCCGAAGCGCTGGCGCTATGGAGTACGAAAACGCCGGCAGCGCTCCAGCGGGTTCGATAGTTCCTGGATTTCTTTTCCCAGGCCCCGTCACGTCGGCCCGTGCCCAAAGCTCGTCCACGCTTCCCGAACCATCACGCGCGGCCGCATCTTCCAGGTCGGAACGGAAGACCAAAACCCTATTTGTCTCCATCCCACTCACGGCGGACACCACTTCGATTTCCTCGATTGATGCCGGTGCTGCATTGG
>Ga0055584_100003690_pt1 | contig 15031 bp, 14 predicted proteins | sample OSDHelmetaG_FD_58716 | JGI IMG/M metagenome (GOLD analysis project Ga0055584, IMG submission 58716) | Pelagic marine sediment microbial communities from the LTER site Helgoland, North Sea, for post-phytoplankton bloom and carbon turnover... | ecosystem: Environmental > Aquatic > Marine >... | reverse complement strand
ATGCCGAGATCCGCGCTCACGTCGGAGAGCGCTGCGCGTTCGTCGTTGTTGCCGAACACGCCGAGGATGGGCACACCGACCTCGGAGAGGCCGCGCAGGGCACGCGCCTGGGTGACATCGCCGGTGTGGATGACGTGATCGACGCGGGCCTCACGGAAGAGAGCCACGATCCGCTGCACGTTGGCGAGGTTGTTGTGCGTGTCGCTCACGACGCCGATTCGCATGGCGCACCATGCTATCCCGCTCGGCCGGGCGCGTCTCGGGCCGCGGGCGCCGCGCTCGGTTGCCCCCTGCGGTCGTCGGTGGCCCCGATTCCTGGACGGCGGCCGAGCGCCACGCCTCGAGCGATCCCCCGCGAGCGCCCACCGGGGCGAGTCGAGGTGCCACGACGCTCAATATCGCGGATCCGGCCGTCCGGACCGCGGTGCTGCCGGTATGATCAGAGCCCGTGCTGTTTGCCGCCTTCGTCGTCTCGCTCGTGGTTTGCTTTGCGCTTGGCGCACGGCGCTTCCTGCTCGGCTATCCGCCGGCGAGCGAGAGCCGTCGGCATCTCGCCCCGCGCGAGGTCGCGCTGCTCGGCGCAGCAACGGACGCGATGTTCCCTTCGGGTGGCGCCGTCCCCGTGGCGGGTTCGGACGTCGATACGCCGGGTTATGTCGACGTTTGGTTCGGGTTGTTGCATCCGGGCAAGCGACTCCAGGTGCGCTTGCTCCTCGTGTTATTCGAGCACGCCACGCTGTTCTTCTGGGCCCCGGGGCCGCGGGGCTGGCGTCGCTTCTCGTCGCTGTCGCTGCAGCAGCGGATCGAGGCGCTGCGGGGCTGGTACGCGAGCCGCTCATTCGTGCGCCGCACGGTGTTCACCGCGCTGCGCTCCGTGCTCGGGATCGCCTATCTCGGGCATCCGACGACGATGCGGCATTTGCAGGTCGCGCCGTACGTGATCGCGAGCCCGGTACTCGACGCCGATCTGTTGTATCCGCCGATCGGTCGGAGTCTGGATGAGATCGCATACACGGCGGCAGATCGGACTCCGGCTTCGGACGGCACCCCGATCGATCTCGCGGGGCCCGTCGACCCCCGCTACGCCGAGCGCCCGCTGTGAGTGTGGCGTTGCGCAGCGCGGAAGAGCTGACTGCGATGCGGGGGCGGCTGCGGGTCTTTGCGGAATACGACCGCGATGTACACGAGACGGCAGAGGTCGTCGTGATCGGCTCGGGTCCGGCCGGCGCGGTCGTCGCCTACGAGCTGGCCGCGGCCGGCCGGGATGTCGTATTGCTCGAGGAAGGGCCGCCGTTCACGCCCGGCGAGTACGAACTCGAAGGTGGCCTGTCGATGGCCAAGACGATGCGCGAGAGCGGCCTTCGCATGACGACCGGTTCGATCGTGCCGACCATGCAAGCGATCTGTCTGGGTGGGGGCTCGCTCGTGAACTCGGCCATCTGCGTTCGGCCACCCGCCTGGGTGTTCGACGCGTGGTCCGAGCTGTTCGAGCTGCGTGATACGACGCGTGCCTCGCTCGAGCCGCACTTCGACGCGGTCGGTGAGATGCTCGGGATCGCTCCGACGCCGGAGGAGGTCCAGGGCCCGCGCAATCTGCTGTTCCGGGAGGCCTGCGGTGTGCTCGGCTACTCCAGTGAGCCCATCGAGCGCAACGTCCGCGGTTGTCGCGGCAGCGGCGAGTGCTTCACGGGCTGCCGGAGCCGCGCCAAGCAGAGCATGGACATCAGCTATGTGCCGCACGCACTCGAGCGGGGCGCACGCGTGTTGACGTCCGTCCAGGTCCAACAGCTCGTGCCCGACGGCAACCGGATCCGTGGAGTCACGGGGCAGGTCGTCGCGCCCTTTACGGGGAAGCGCTCTCACGCCGTGCGGATCGACGCCGACATCGTGGTGCTCGCCGCCGGCTGTATGGCGACGCCCGTGCTGCTCCAAAAGAGTGGAAATCTGGCGAACCGCTCCGATCAGGTCGGACGCAATCTGCAGTTCCATCCCGGGGTCGCGGTGGCCGGCGTGTTCCCCGAGCCGATCGATGTTCAGTTCGGTGCGACGCAGGGGTTTCAGTCGCTCGAGTTCCTCGAGCGCGGCTTCAAGCTCGAGTCGTTGTGGGCGCCGCCTGCGGTCGTTGCGGTTCGCACGCCGGGCTTCGGGCACGAGCTTCTCGAACACTTTGCCGATATCCCGCGCACGGCAACCTGGGACGCGATCTGCAGCACCCATCGGTCTTTGGGCACGGTGCGGGCGCGCCGTGGGCGGAGCCTCGATCCAGCGCTGCGCTGGCATCTCCATCCAGAAGACGTGCCGCTGCTGCGCACGGCCCTGCACACGTTGGCGCAGATGTTCTTTGCCGCGGGCGCCGAGCAGATCCTGCCAGGAGTGGCGCGCATGTCCCCGGTGCTCCACTCGCTCGAGGAGGCCGAGGCGCTGCTCAGCGAGGCCGTCGCCGGTCGCGACCTCGTCACGGGCGGCAACCATGTCTTCTCGACCACTCGAATGCATGGTCGGCCCGAGTCCGGGGTCGTCGACGAGCTCGGGCGCTGCCACGACCTCGACAATCTCTATATCGCCGACACCGGGATCTTCCCCCGCTGTCCCTCGGTCAATCCGATGTACACGGCGATGGCCCTCGCCCGCCGCCAGGCGCACGCCATCGTGGACCGTCTCTGATGGATGGGACCTGAGAACCCCCCGCGGGGGGTCGACTTCACCCAACCGCGGTGATGGCCGATGAGAACCCCAGGGCGGAGTCCGTCCGCTGGGGGGTCCTATGAAACGAACGATGCGCGGTATCCGCACCGTCTCCGGATTCGGCTTGATTGCTGGCTCGGTCCTCGTCCTGATGCTCGTCGCCGGTCCGGCCGCGGCGCAGGACGGCAAGTACAACGGTCAGTGTCACAAGCTCACCCGTCAGATTTCCCGCTACCAGGACGTCGCCGACATGGCCCGTTCCCGGCAGAATCAGATGTGGCTCGCCTCGACTGCCGCGCACATCGAACGGCTGCGCGATCGACGCACGCGCCTGTGTCCGCAGTACGATCGGTTCGTCGAGAAGGTCCGGACCCAGGAGTTCTGGCGCGACACCTACGCGCTCACCATTGCGGGCGCCAAGACGGCGATGCAGTATTTCACGTTCGGGATGTACTGAGCGCCCGTATCCGGCCTCTACCGCCCCGCTGCGGGCTGCCATAGCCAGAAGCGATCGTCGAAGTGTCCCGGCGTAGCGACGCCGCGTCGCAGCTCGCTCCCGTCTTCGGTGGCAATCTCGACCACGAATGCGACGGGCCCCGGCCTCGGCCCACAGCTCTTGTGATGATCGACGCCGATGCGTAGCCCTGCCGGCGGTAGGACATCGAACACGACCGAATCGCTGCGCGGCGCCGCATCGGAGCAGCGCGCGTCACGCAAGAGGCGCCCGCCCGCGCGAGAAGTGTGCCGTGCGAAGTAGACCGTCTCGTTGCTGCGCGGATCGGCGTCCGTGACGTAGAGGTCGAGGTCTGCCGACGCGCCAAATGCGAGGCGAACTCTCACGCTCCCCGGTGCCGGGGACTCGGCGCTGCGTTCGAGTGTCGTTTCGAGTTCGGCCGTCTGGCTCGCGAGAGTGTCGCTGGACGGTTCTGCTCGGCTGCCTGGATGCGCCGCGCCCTGGCAGCCAGTCGTGGCCGCGATCGCTAGAGCGACGAGTAGCCCCGCACCGCTTACGAGGCGCCCTACGCGCCGTCCGGGGGATCTCCGGCGGGCCGCGTTATCCTCGGCCCCCTCTCTGGAAGCTGTCGTCCGTGCGAGGATCCTCGTCCGCGGAGTCAGGAGGTTCGCGATGCGCATGGCAGCGAAACTAGCGGTTCCCGTCTTGATGGCGTGTTGCTTTGCCGCGGACGCGAGTGCCTCGTCGGTGCTGCGCGGGCGTGTCGTCGACACCGCCGGCGAGCCGATCGTTGGTGCGATGGTGACGTTGCGTCGCAGTGATCCGTTTCACGACACGACCGTTTTCAGCGACGCTTCGGGCGCGTTCTTTGCCAGCGGCCTCGAGGTCGGCGCGCCCTACGAGCTGCGCGTGCGTCGCATCGGCTGGCGCGACGGTTGGCAGCCGACGCCCGCTCCCTTCGAACTCGGTGAGGTGCGCCAGCTCACGATCGCACTCGAGCGCGAGACCGATCCAGCACGGGTGGCGGCGCAGCTCCCGGCCAGTCGTTGGTATGCCCTGGCGCTCGCGAAGCTCGACGACCCGGCGCAGCGCGAGGAACTGGTGCGTCAGTGCACCTACTGTCATCAGCAAGGCAGCGAAGCCACACGCAAGCTGCGCGACGAAGAAGAGTGGAGCAAGGTGCTCGCCTTGATGGCGCGCATGGGGGGCATGCTGTCGACCGATCTCACCGAACGGCTGCCGACGCTGTTCAACGAAGCCTACGCGCCCGAGCACGCGATCCCGGAACTGACGCGCGCGATGGGTGAGCCGGAGTTCGCACCGCCACCCGTGCTGGCGGTGCGGCGGGCGCGGATCGAAGAGTGGGAACTCGGGATGCGCGCGTCGCTGCAGCACGATCTCGCCGTCCATCCCGACGGCCGGATCTACTCGGTCGACATGATGCAGGACAAGCTCTACCGGCTCGATCCCGCGTCGGGAGAGCGGGCGAGCTTCGACTTTCCTCGCGGTGATCTCCCGCCGGGCGGTGTGTTTGGCGGGCCGAATGACCCGTCGCCGCCCAACTCGAATGCGCACGTCGGTCCGCACTCGCTCCAGATTGCGCCCGATGGCGCCGTCTGGTCGACGCTGGCCTTCGGCAATCAGCTCGTCCGGTTCGATCCGAAGGACGAGCGCTTCGAGATCCATCCGCTCGAGGAGGGCTACTACCCGCACACGCTGCGCTTCGATGCGAAGGGGCGCATCTGGTACACGGTTGCGGGCAGCAATCACGTCGGACGACTCGATCCGGCAACGGGCGATCACCGCTGGATCCGGCTGCCGGCGCGCAGCTTTGGCCAGGATCTGATGATGCGCATGATGCCGGTGTTCATCTGGGTCTCGCAGCGCGTTGATTTCGGCGATGCCGCGGCGGGCTCCAGCGAAGGCATGACCGCGCCGGTCCCCTACGGCATCGATGTCGCGCCGGACGGCACGGTCTGGTTCAGCCAACTCAACGAGCATCGCATTGGCTCGATCGATCCCGAGACACTCGAGGTCGAGGTGATCGATACGCCCTTCAGCGCACCGCGCCGGCTACGCTTCGACTCGCAGGGGAAGCTGTGGATTCCCGGCTTCTCGTCGGGGCTCATCGCGAGCTTCGATCCCGCGACGCGCGCGTTCAGCCAGTACCCGCTGCCCACGCACCAGGCGGATGCGATCGACGCGCCCTACGCGCTCAACGTCGACCGGGAGCGCGATATCGTCTGGATCTGCGGCACCAACAGCGACACGCTGATCCGCTTCGATCCGGCGCGCCAGTTCCAAGGTGACAGCGGATTCACCGTCTACCCGCTGCCGACGCGTGTCAGCTACACGCGCGAGATCGATTTCGACGAGCAGGGTCGCATCTGGACGTCGAACTCGAACCTGCCGAGCTGGCAGATCGAGGGCGGCTTCCCGCGGGTACTGAGGCTCGATACGGGATTCGACACGAATCGGACGGCTGGGCGATGAGCGGGGCTGCGTCTGGCGCCACGCCGCCGCCTCGAATGAATTTTCTTGCGGCCGGGGAGTTCTATCCTGGGGCGGTGGTGCATCCGGGCTCCGGCTCGAAGCGCAGCGTGGGACATTGGCGATCGGATGGGTTGAGGTAGAGATGCGGCTGCAGACACTCGTGGTATCGCTCGTGTTGTTGATGATCGGGTTCGTCTCGCCGTCCGATGCTCGGGACCGCGGCGCCGACGGGAAGTTCAGCAAGCGCGAGTCCTCGCACTTCGTCTTGTTCCAGGATGTCGCGATCGACGAGTCCGGCGGGTTGCGCGGGTCGCGCAACTTCGAGGATCAGGTACTCGGCGTGCTCGAGAGCGCCTACGAGAGCGTCGACGTGCTGCTGGGCATGCGTCCGCGCCGCGCCATCACCGTCACGGTGTGGGACCCCGCGGTCTTCGACAGCAACTTTGCTGGGTTGTTCCGCTTCCCGGCGGCTGGCTTCTACGGCGATTCGATCCACATCCGCGGCGGCACCGTCGTCACGCAGCAACTGGTCCGAGTGCTGCATCACGAGCTGGTGCACGCTTCCTTTCACTCCGAGGCACCCTCCCTGGTGCTGCCTGCGTGGTTCAACGAAGGCGTTTCCGAGTGGTTCGAGGCGCGCGCGACCGGCCAGCGCGGCGTCAGTCCGCAGCGCTGGGGGTACCTCCAGCAGCAAGCGCGCAAGGGCGGGCTGTTCACGTTCGCGCAGCTCTCGCAGCGGAGCTTCGCGGGCTTCAGCGGCAATTCGGCAGGTGCGGCCTATCTCCAGTCCTACGCCTTCATCGACTACCTGGCCCGGACCTATGGGGACCGGCGGGTTCGCGACCTGGTTCGCGAGCAACTCCGCACCCTCGATCTGGAGCGCTCGTTCAGCAAGACGTTCCGCAAGCCGCTCGATCGCCTGGAGAAGGACTGGCAGGCCGAACTGAAGAGTTGAGCCCGCACGGCCCGGGCGCGAGCGCGCGACGCGCCCGGGAGTGGGCCTCGCTCGCGGCGCCATTCTTCGCTGCTGCGAGAGGGTACGGCGGCACGTTCCGGGGGCGCGTAATCTTGGCGCTGAACGGAAACTCAGGAGTGCGCCAGACATGGAGCAGCGAGGTGGGGCCGGCGAGAGCGCGACGATGCGCGTCGTTCGGAAGTGCCTCGAATGGGTCGGTCGCTTGCGCGGTACGGCCGAGGCGATCGCCGGCGGCGCGGCCATCGGCATGCTCGTCGCGTTCACGCCGACCATCGGTCTGCAGTCGCTGATTGCATTGGGGCTGGCGACGCTGCTCGGCGCCAACCGCCCGATTGCGATCGTGCCCACCTGGCTGACCAATCCGCTGACGATCCCGCCGGTCTTCGCGGTGACCTACTACATCGGGAGCCTCGTGTGGCCGGGGCCGGCGGTTTCCGAAGTCGCCGGTAACCTGACTCGCGCGGCCGGGGAGCTGGCGCGACTCGATTTTTTTTCACTGCGAGAGCACCTCGTCGTCTTTCTCGACCTTGGACGCGATGTCTTCATCGCATTGTGGCTGGGTGGTCTGGCGGTCGGGGCGGTTGCCGCCGCGATCACCTACCCGGTGACGCTGCACACCGTGCAGCGGCTGCGCGCGCGCCGGGCGGAGAGGCGGCGTCGGCAAGCTCAGCGGCAGCGCCAACACTAGGCAGCCATCGGCAGCGCAGGGGTGTTCGCGGGCGGCGGGCCGCGCGAGAAAGCCGCCTGTCACGATCCCGAGCGGGGCAGGCGGGTGCTAGCGTGAGCGCGTGACTCGTCTGCTAGCGACCATCGGGGGGATGTTCGCCGTCTTCGCTCTTGTTGCGCTGCCGGTCGGAGCGCAGGGAGGCGAGCCCGCGGAGGTCCAGTCCTCTGAAGCCGACCCCGCGGAAGTGGAACCCGCCGAAGTCGAGCCCCCGGACGCCGGGCACGCGCCCGAGGAGTTCCATCCGCAGCACCCGCCGGCGGGTGTCTCGGCCGCGCACACGCTCCACGTGGGGCGCTTCGCGATGGGCTACGCCTACCAACACACGCGCTACAAGCAGCTGCGTGATCGCCGCGATCGTATCTCTGCGGGACAACTGCTCGCAACCACCGGGTACACCACCGCCCCGAGTGCGCTCGAGATCGAGCAGCACGATGTCACGCTGATGTTCTCGCCAGCCGAACGCGTCACGTTGATGGCCACGCTTCCGGTCTTTCGCAAGGAGCTGGTCAACGAGTCCGCGGGCGGCCGTTTCGTGACCCGCTCCAGCGGGATCGGCGACTTGAAGCTGACGGCGATTGCCCAGTTCATGAAGCACGATTACGAGATCACCCATGTCCATCTCGAGCTGGGCACACCGACCGGTTCGTTTCGTGAGAGTGACCTCACGCCATCTGGCCGGACCCGCCTGCCGTATCCGATGCAGCTGGGAACCGGCGTCTGGCACCTGGCTCCGGGCTTGTCGTACGAGGGCAACTTCTGGAAGTACACCTGGGGAGGGCAGGCACGGACGCTGTTCCGCTTCGCGAAGAACGGCTCCAGCTATCGCCCAGGCAATGACTACCGCGTCACGGGCTGGCTGGGACGCCAGTGGATGGACGGCGTGGCGACCTCCCTGCGGCTCGAGTGGCAGCGCTGGGAGAACGTGAACGGGCGCGACGATACGCTCGACCCGACGCGCAGCCCGCTCGAGGACGCGATGGCGCAGAAGGGGGAGCGGCTCGATCTCGGATTTGGCCTCGACCTCGGAATTCCGTATCTGGAGTCGCAGACGCTCGAAGTCGAGGCCACACTGCCGCTATGGGAATGGCTCGACGGACCGCAACCGAGTTTCGACTGGCGCGTCCGCGCCGGCGTGCGATGGGCCATCTGAGTCGCGCCGTTCTTGCCGCCCTCGTCCTGCTCTGTGCCGCGTCCTGCGAGGATGTACGCCGCTACGGTGGGCGCGGGATCGTCGAGGACGTGAAGCCCGAGCAGGGCCTCGTGTTGATCGACCACGAGAAGATCCCCGGCCTGATGGACGCCATGACGATGAACTTCGATGTCGGCGATCCGGCGCTGTTCGAAACACTGCGCGCGGGCCAGAAGATCTCGTTCACGCTCCTGAAGACGAGTCGCGCCTACGAGATCGTCGACGTGCGCGTGCTCGGGACCGTCGAGATCGGGGACGAGTGGGCGCGGCTCGGCGAAGCCCTCGTACGCACGACTGAAGCTCCGGGTTTCGACCTGATCGATCAGCACGGCAAGGCGGTTTCGAGCGCCGACTTGCGCGGACGCATCTTGTTGATCGATTTCATCTTCACGCAGTGCCCGGGGCCGTGTCCGATGGAGACGGCCCGGCAGGTGAAGGTGCAGCGTGCGGTGCCGGCCGCGTTGCGCGATCGGATCCAGTTCGTTTCGATTTCGCTGGATCCGCGCAACGATACGCCCGAGGCGATGCGCGACTACGCTGCGGGCCACGGCGCGTCCTTCGACAACTGGTCGTTCCTCGGAGGCGACGAGGCCACGGTCGACGCCGTCGTGCGGGCTCACTACGTCGGTAAGACTCGGGATGCCGAGGGTTTGATCGAGCACTTGAACGTCGTGTTCCTGGTCGATCCGCACGGCCGAATCTTGAAGCGCTACATGGGCATGGCGGACGAGGCCGAGTCGATCGCGGCCGATCTCGTTGCTGCGGTCGAGAGCGCCTCCGTCGCGCGGAACGCCGAGCAGGTCGATGAGCACGCACACTGAGCGCCACTCGGCCGACGTGACCGTGATCGGTGGGGGAATCGCCGGATGCTCGGCGGCCTGGTTCCTGGCACGCGCCGGTTTCGAGGTTCTGCTGCTGGAGCGCGACGCAATCGGGCAACACGCCTCGGGTGCGGCGGCCGGCATGCTGACGCCGAGTGCAGAGGCAGAGCCCGGCAGTGTGTTGCTCCGCGCGGGCCTCGCTTCCCTGGCTGAGCTGCGCGAGTCGCTGTGTTCGGAACTTGCGGCACGTTCTGGAATCGACCCCGAGCTCGAAACCTCCGGGCTGCTGCGGATCGCGCACGACGCAGGCGAGGCGCAGGCGCTACAGGCGCGCGTTGCCGCGCTGCAATCGGAGGGGGTTGATTGCGAGTGGCTCGACACGCCGGAGGCGCAGCTGCTACAGCCGGGCCTGGCCGCGGATCTGCACGGTGCGAGCTGGTCTGCGTGCGAGGCGAACGTGCGCAGCCCGCTTCTGACCGCCGCCTATGCGGGCGCCGCTCGCTCGCTCGGCGCCCGCGTCGTGACCGGCGCGTTGGTGACGTCTCTCGTGATCGAGGGCGATCGGGTGATCGGCGTTCGCTGTGCCGGTGCGCTCGAGGGCATCGTCCACAGCGGCTGCGTCGTCGTCTGCGCGGGCAGTTGGAGCGGAGTGCTCGACGCCTGGCTGGCGGGCCATGCTTCGCGGGCCGGATTGCCGCCGGTCGAGCCGATCCGCGGGCAGATCCTGTCGTTGCGCGAGTCGACTCCCTCGCTGCGAACGATGCTGTGGGATGCGAACGGCTACCTGGTCCCGAAGCGAGACGGCAGCGTCGTGGTTGGAGCGACCGAGGAGCGCGCCGGCTTCGATGCCCGCGTTACGGCAGGTGGTGTCGCAAGTTTGACCGCGGCCGCGCCGCGCCTCGTTCCGGCGCTCGCCGACGCAGTGCTCGAACGCAGCTGGGCGGGGCTGCGCCCCGGCTCACCGGACGGATTGCCTTCGATTGGCCCGCTCGCCGGCATCGAGCAACTGGTCATCGGCTACGGGCACTATCGCAGCGGGGTTCTGCTCTCCGCAATCAGCGGCGCGCTCGTGCGCGACTACGTGCAGGGGAAGGGGGCAACGGGCGGCGCCGACTTTGCGGCGGCCTTCGATCCGGCGCGCTTCACTGCGAGCCCGAGGAACTCGTCATGTCCATCCTGAAAGTCGCCCGCCTCGGTCACCCGGTGCTGCGCTTGCCGTGCCGCGATCTCACACAGGACGAGATCCGCTCTCCGGCGATGGCGTCGTTCGTCGACGACATGCGCGCGACGATGGCGGAGTACGGCGGGGTGGGTCTCGCAGCGCCGCAGGTGCACGAACCGATCCGGCTTGCGCTGATCGAGTTCGCGGAGGGAGGCGACCGCTATGACATCGAAGAAGAGCAGCCGTTGCTCGTCGTTTTCAACGCGCGAGTGACCGTGCTCGACGAGACGCGTTCGGGCTACTGGGAGGGGTGTCTTTCGGTGCCGGGTCTGCGCGGCTTCGTGGAGCGTCCCTCTCGAATCCGGGTCGACTATCTCGATGTGCAGGCCGAGCCGCAGGTTCTTGATACGAGCGGGTTCCTGGCGACCGTGCTGCAGCACGAGCTCGATCACCTCGACGGCGTGCTCTACGTGGACCGGATCGAGGACCCGACCCGGTTCGCCTTCGCGGAAGAGTTCGCGCGTTACCACGCACCGTCGGCGAGCTCGGAAGACGAATAACGTTGGTCAGCGGCTCTGGCTCCGTCGGTTCCAGAACCAGTAGACGGGCAGGCCGCTGGCGATCGTGACGACCGAGAGCAGCGCCTCCATCGGCCGTTCGAGCCCCGTGTAGAGCGCGATCCATAGAGATGCGCCCACGTAGGCCAGCGGTACGAACGGGTAGAGCGCGACGCGGTAGGGGCGCTCGAGCTCGGGCTCGCGGATCCGCAGCGCGATCACCGAGGACACACCCAATGCGCTGAAAACGGCGAGTGCGACTCCCGCGTAGACGACGAGCTGCTCGAACGTTCCGGTGAACAGCAGGAGCGTGATCCACACGCTCTGGGAGACGGTCGATATGACGGGTGCGCCGCGCGACGACATGCGTCCGAGAGCTGCCGGAACCACGCCGTCTTCGGCCATCGCCTGATAGACGCGCGGCCCAGCCCAGATCATCGAGCTGCAGGCGCCGGCGATCGACAGGCAGAGCAGCCCGGCGACGAGTGCTGCGGCGCCGTCGCCAAACAACGCCGAAGCAACCTTCTCGGCCACCGGCAGGACAGGATCGGCGGCCAGCGCCTCGGGAGGCAGCGCATAGAAGTAGGCGAGGTTGATGGCGAGATAGAAGACGGTCACGAACAGCGTGCCGCCGACCAGCGCGCGGGGCAGATTCCGCGCCGGGTCGTGCATCTCCCCGGCGATGTAGCTCGCCGCGTTCCAGCCCGAGAACGCGTAGAGCACGAAGATCAGCGCGACGCTCACGCTGCCGAGCTGCGGCGTCACGCCCGGAACGCCCTGCGACAGGTGCCCCCAGCTTCCCTCGCCCCACACGATGGCTGCCGCGCCGCCGAGCAGCGCGGCGCCGATCTTCGCGACTGTGATCCAGCGCTGGAAGCGACCGCCCTGTTCCGTTCCGAGCAGGTGAACGCCGGTGAGCGCCCAGACGAGGACGACCGCCACGGCTGTCGGGGCACGCTCGAAAGGAGTGCCCGGAGCAAGCGCGCCGAGGTACGCGGCGAAGCCCATCGCCGCGGCGGCGATGGCGGCGCCGAAGCCGACCGTGAAAGACATCCAACCACTCAGGAAGCCACACAGGGGGCCGAAGGCGCGCCGCAGGTAGACGTATTCGCCGCCGACGCGCGGGATCGCCGCGCCGAGCTCGCCGTACGACATCGCACCGGCCAGAGCGAGCGCTCCGCCCGCAACCCACAGCAACAGGATCGCGACCGGATCGCCCAGATCGCGGGCCTGGAAGCCGGTGGTCGTGAAGATGCCGCTCCCGACGGCGTTCGAGACGAGCAGGCAGCCTGCGGTGAACGCGCCGACGCGGGCGACGCCGGCCCCCGGGTTGCGGTCGCTCATGGCTGTTCGGGTCGGGAGACTTCGAAGATCTGGGACGCCAGGAAGTCGTAGGTGGCGGAGCGCTGGTAGCCGGCCTCACCCATCTCGCCGCGCACGTCAGGCGCGGAGCGGGTGCGGCCGTCGGCGGTGAACAAAGAGATCGGGGCCGGCGCGTCCTCGTTCGGCTCGAGGATCGCGACTCGGCTGGAGTCGGTCAGGTCAGACTGCACGCGTCGAAAGTACTCCGGTCGGTTCTCGATGTGATGGTACGTGTTCGAGAGGAAGACGAGGTCGATCTCTCCATCGGGCAGAGCGGGATCGTCGAACGGGGCGAGCAGCACCCTCACGTTGTCGAGGCGCCGCTCGGATACGAACCGGGTGAGCGCTTCGACCGCCTCGTTGTCGGCCTCGACTGCACACACCACCCCATCCGATCCGATGGCTTGAAAAGTTAGGGGACGAAGTAGCCATCACCGGCGCCGATGTCGGCGGGCACTGGGTGCGAAGCGCGAACGGGTTCCCACGCCGGTGGAGCGGGCGAAAGGCGTTGATCGGCGTGGTTGGAAGGCTCCTCCGGGCACTCGGCTCGGTCGTGGGGCGCACCCATTTATGATAACTGAGTTGGTAAGTCACTAAATGAGGAAATCATTGACTTCCCCTGCGGGCACCCGCTCTGCGCGAGCTGGCCGGTCAGCGGGTGTAGCCAAGGGCCTCGAGTGCGCGCTGGGTGGCTTCATCGACGCGCTCGGTGTGAGCTCGGCCGGACAGCTCGGCCTCGAACGTTCCGAACAACGCCTGGACCCGGGCGGCGATCGCTTCGTCAATCGCGTCGCCGTCGTTGGCGGTCAAGTCCGCCGCCGTGCCGACGTACTCGCGGCCGCCTTCGGCCAGATAGAAGAGCGACCCCTCCACGAACCCGGTCGAGCCATCCGCGAACGTGTTCTCATAGGGCTCGGCGAAGGTCCGACGCATTCCCACGACCGGGCGGCCCGACGGCCAGGTTGCCGGATCGCTCGAGAGATCGAAGCCGACGCTCGGCAGATCATTGCCGCCCGAGAGCGTGTCGAGTGTTGCGGCGACATCGATGCTCCCGACCTCCATGTCGCTCGTACCGGGTCCGACGCGGGGTGAGAAGACGAAGAGCGGCACGTGCACCTGTTCGGGTGTCAGGCCCTTCCCGTGGCCTAGGAAGTTGCCCTCGCCAAAGCTCTCGCCGTGGTCCGAGACGAGCACGATATGGGTTTCGATCGTCTCCGCGTCCGCCAACAACCGGTCGTACAGCGTTCCGAGCATCTGATCGAGGTAGCGGACGTCGTGGAAGTAGTTCCGGCGTGCCTCGTCGATGCGCTGCTCCCGGTTCGTTGCCGGGTTGCGCAGGGACTTCTTGAGCGGGACCAGCTTGATCGGGACGGCGCCCGGAGCGTCGCCGTAGGGCGCGTGCGCGTCGAAGTAGTGGAACCAGAAGAACTGCTTCGTGCCGCCGAGCTCGTCGAGCTGCGCCAGGGCTTTCGCCGTCACCGCATCGGCGCGCGAGTAGAAGTGCTCCCCCGGGACCGCGACGCCGTTCCAGCGTTGGATGCCCTTGGCCGAGAAATCGTCCTCGAAGCGCTCGAAGCCCTGGTCGAAGCCAAACTCGGAGTGGACGGGGAACGAGGCGACGACCGCCGCCGTCGAGTAGCCCCGGTCTCGCATGCGCTCTGTGACGGTCTCGAGCTCGGCCTCCATCACGACACCGTTGCGAGGAACGCCGTGCTGCCACGGATGGAGTCCAGTGAAGAGCGAAGCGTGCGTCGGTTGGGTGGTCGAGCTGGCCGCGTAGCTGCGACGAAAGACCCTGCCGCGTTGGGCCAGGGCGCGCGTTCGCGGCATCGTGGCTCGACCCTCGACCTGCCCCGCCAGCCCGTCGTAGCGAAGCGTGTCGAGCGTGATCAGCACGATCCGCTGCTCGGGCTGAGGCTCCGGGGCGCAGGCGAGCGCCACCAATGCGCAACTCGCTGCGGTGAGGCGGAAGAGGTGGGCTCCGAGGAGGTAGCTGGCGGAACTCTTGAGGCGCACGTGCGGTCCCTCAGAACCAGTTGGGTCAGGTGGGCCAGGGCGGCCCGACCGACCGAAGCCGTTCGGCGTCGCCATCCTAGTGGGACACAGGAGCGCCCGCTCGAGTTCCCCTTCGACATCCAGCCCGCAAACGGCCACAATAGCCATGCAGTCGCTCCGGTCCCCAGGGCTTGGCGGCCTCCGCTCCATCCCTGTGAACCTTCGATCCAGGAACCCAATCCAATGGCACAGCTTCCTTTTTCGGCCTTCGACGCAGACAACCACTACTACGAAGCGCTCGACGCCTTCACCCGGCACGTCCCGAAGAACATGCAGGGTCGCTGTGTGCAGTGGTGCGATATCGACGGCCACAAGCACCACCTCGTCGGCGGCAAGCTCGCGAGGGCAGTCAAGAACCCGACCTGGAATCCGATTGCGAAGCCGGGTGCCATCTCGGACTACCTGCGCGGCAATCCGAACAACAAAGACGTCGCGGCGCTGATGGCGGAGCGCGAGCCGCTGCCTGCGTACTACATGGACAAGGATGCACGCGTCGCCCGCATCGAAGAACAGAGCCTCGAAGCGGTCTGGCTCTTCCCGACGCTCGGCG
>Ga0055584_100003689_pt1 | contig 15042 bp, 10 predicted proteins | sample OSDHelmetaG_FD_58716 | JGI IMG/M metagenome (GOLD analysis project Ga0055584, IMG submission 58716) | Pelagic marine sediment microbial communities from the LTER site Helgoland, North Sea, for post-phytoplankton bloom and carbon turnover... | ecosystem: Environmental > Aquatic > Marine >... | reverse complement strand
CGACGGGGACTCGGTCTGGCGCCTGTTCTACGACACCGTCAAAGGCGGCGACTTCCGCTCCCGCGAATCGAACGTCTATCGACTGGCCCAATGCTCGGCCAATATCATTGACCAATGTGTCGCACAGGGTGTCCCCTTTGCCCGGGAATACGGCGGCACCCTCGCGAACCGCTCGTTCGGCGGGGCTCAAGTTTCGCGAACTTTTTATGCGCGAGGCCAAACGGGCCAGCAGCTTCTCCTCGGTGCCTACAGTTCTTTGATGCGGCAGGTCGCGGCGGGCAAAGTGTCCATGATGCCACGGCGCGAAATGCTCGATGTCGTCCTCGTGGACGGGCACGCGAAAGGCATCATCTGCCGCAATCTGGTGACCGGTGAATTGGAGCGCTACGCAGCAGACGCCGTCTGTCTGGCGACCGGTGGTTACTCCACAGTCTATTTCCTCTCGACCAACGCGGTGAACTCCAACGCAACGGCCGCCTGGCGCGCCCACAAACGCGGCGCCTTCTTCGCCAACCCGAGCTTCATGCAGATCCATCCGACCTGCATCCCCCTGCAGGGCTCGTCCCAATCCAAACTGACTCTGATGAGCGAGAGCCTGCGCAACGATGGTCGGATCTGGGTGCCGCAGAAAAAAAAGGACGACCGTCGCCCCAAAGATATTCCGGAAGACGAGCGCGACTACTTCCTGGAAAGGCGATATCCTTCCTTCGGCAACCTCGTCCCGCGCGACGTGGCCTCTCGTGCCGCCAAACAAATCTGCGATGAGGGTTTTGGTGTTGGCTCGACAGGCCTTGCCGTCTACCTCGACTTCGCCGAAGCCATCAGTCGACTCGGCCACGAGAACGTCGAACAGAAATACGGCAACCTCTTCGAGATGTATCGCGAGATCACCGATGAGAGTCCCTACGAAACCCCCATGCGCATCTACCCCGCGCCCCACTACACTATGGGCGGCCTGTGGGTCGATTATAATCTGCAGACGACGATCCCCGGTCTCCATGCGCTGGGCGAGGCCAACTTCTCCGACCACGGTGCCAATCGGCTCGGCGCAAGCGCTCTGATGCAGGGTTTGTGCGATGGCTACTTCGTCATTCCCTACACGGTCGGCAACTACCTCGCCGACCAGACTCCCGGCTCGGTTTCCACCGAGGACGATGCCTTCGGTGAAGCCGAGGCCAATGTCCGCGATTCCGTCGACCGTTTGCTCGCAGTCAAGGGCGAGAGAACCCCACGCGACTTCCACTGGGATCTCGGACGCACCCTGTGGGATAATGTCGGGATGTCGAGAAACCCGGATGGAATTCGGGAGTCGGTGGCCCATATCCGGAAACTGCGCGAAGAGTTTTGGCAAAACGTTCGGGTGGTGGGCAACGGAGACACCATGAACAAGGCACTCGAATATGCCGGACGCGTGGCCGACTATCTCGAACTCGGAGAACTCATCGCAATCGACGCATTCAACCGGGATGAAAGCTGCGGCTGCCATTTGCGAACCGATCACCAGTCGCCCGAGGGAGAAGCCCTCCGTCGCGATGATGATTTTTCTTACGTATCTGCCTGGGAGTATACCGGTGATCTGGGCCGACCAAGATTGAACCGCGAGAAGCTGGATTTCGAAAACGTTCACCTCGCGGTACGGAACTACAAGTAATGGCAAACGTGGAAAATCGCTCCTACCAATTGCGTGTCTGGCGTCAGGCCGGGCCGAATAATCCAGGGAAACTGGTCGACTATCGGGTGAAAGATATCGACCCCAGCCTCTCCTTTCTGGAGATGCTGGACCATCTCAACGAGACTTTGATCAGCGAGGGGGAAAACCCCATCGAGTTCGAGAGTGATTGTCGAGAGGGTATCTGCGGTGCCTGCGGTGTCGTGGTCGACGGACGCCCCCACGGCCCCGTTCCGAATATCACCACCTGCGCCCTGAGGATGAGAGAGTTCTCCGATGGAGCCACCATCACGGTCGAACCCTTCCGAGCGACAGCCTTCCCGCTGGTGAAAGACCTCGTCGTTGACCGCAGTCCGTTCGATCGGATCATGCAAAAAGGCGGCTATTGCTCCGTCAATACCGGTCAGGCACCCGAGGCCAACAATCTGCGCATCGGCAAGGACACAGCCGAGATGGCCATGGACTCTGCGGCCTGCATCGGCTGCGGCGCGTGCGTGGCCTCATGTCCCAACGCATCCGCTTCCCTCTTTGTCGGTGCCAAGGTCCGGCAGCTCTCGCTGCTCCCGCAAGGCGACGTGGAGAGAGCGACGAGAGCCCTGGGGATGGTCGATCAGATGGATGCGGAAGGATTCGGAGATTGCTCCAACCACGGGGAATGCGAAGCCGCATGCCCCAAGGCGATCTCGATCGGAAATATCTCGACGCTGCGACGCGAGTATATGCGTGCCTTGACCAAGGCTTGACCACCCAAAGATTCCCGGCGATATCCTTGGACCGCCTGCAACAGCGGACGAATTGCCACCCGCGATTCAGCCGTGGCTATTCTTCGACGGGAAGGCCGACCAACCGCATCAGAGCAAGAGCATTGGAACGGGTAACCACACCCTCTTGCAGCCGATAATCAAAATGCATTTCGTCGCCTGAGAACCTGTCTTCGAAATGGACATTGGTTGCCGCGACATCCGGGGCCTCGGCGATCGCCGTGATCGCAAGATCATGAGTCGTCGCTACACCGACGCTCCCGCGATGGAGAAAGGCCCGCAAGACAGCCTCGGCCCCGATCCGGCGGTCGTGGGAGTTCGTACCAGAGAGCAACTCGTCGAGCAGAAACAACAGCGGACGGTCTCCGTCCGCGATCTTCATCAGACACGCCAGGCGATCAATCTCTGCCTGAAAGCGCGACCGGTTATCCAGCAGGGAGTCTTCGGTCCCGATGCTCGCGCCCACACGAAGCGGCGTGATCGAGAGCGCCGATGCCCGCACGGTCGCACCTGCTTGTGCCAAAATCGCGTTCACGCCGATCGAGCGCAAAAGCGTGCTCTTCCCCGACATATTCGAGCCGCTCACCAGCAGAAGTGAGGTTTGCGTATCGAGGCGCACATCGTTGCCCACGGCATCTGCGGACGGCAGTAACGGATGCGCGAGACCCTCTGCAACAAAAGACGGCGGCCCCTCGCCAATTCCGGGAAAAATCTCATCGGGTGCCTCATAGGCATGCGATGCGAAGGAGAGTAGTGCCTCGAAGCAGCCGACCGCCTGCAACCAGCCGAGCGTATCTTTCGAGAACCCCGTTCGCCATCGCTCCAACGAGGCGAGGATATGGATCTCCCAACCGATCAGGAGGGCCAGCGGAACAAACATCAGGTTATGTCCTGAATCGAGGAGTTCGAATCGGCGCCGGAGACTCTCCAAAGCTGGTGCCGCTGCGCGCGGCCCCTCGGCCAGCACACCTCGAACCTCCGCCATCAGATCACTCGAGGAGGTTACGGCACTGGCCTGATGGAGAACCGTCCGCAGAGCGCCCAGTTCCGCCAAGGCCCCGTCCCCGGCATGAAGCGCGTGTCCGTGAGATTTACGAACGCGGCCGATCAATACGACCTGCGCCAGCACCGCGGCCATCGGAAAGACGCCTCCGAGAACACCCGATAAAAACAAGGCGAGAGAAACGCAAAAGGCAGCGAGAAGCGATGCAGACAGGATCTGCATGGAAAGGAGCGATTCGAGGGCCGGCTTTGAACACCAACGCCGCAGAGCACCCTCGGAGGGCTCACGGCCATCGTGAGCCACCGCCAATGCGATCTCCTCGCGCGCATCAAGCGCCGGGATCAGGCTCCGAACAGCATCCTGCCGCGCGAGCACCTCGGGTACCGACGCGGGTCTCAGGAACCAATCAGCAAGCGTCCGCCCACCATAAGGCGTGACCGCTCGGCAATAGAGTTCAAAGAGCGACCCTGCGCCGAAGACTCCCAAATCCGAGGCGAACTCATGCTCCTGCGGTGCTAGACCTCGCCCGTCAGGGCCGGTACCGCGCCACTGTCCGGCAAGGCGACGCTGGGCACGTTCATGAAAGGCGACCCCGCGTCGGCTGCGCTCGAGCCGCGCTTCAACCGTCTGGTGCCAAACCGTGAGCCCCACAAAAAGCGCGATGGCAACGAGCAAAACCCAACCCACGGCCAGATCCTGATCAAAGAAAGCCACCAACAAGCCGACGATCCCGATCAGAATCAGCAGGCGCGTCCAGCCAATACCGCGATGCAGCTTGTCATCGGCGCGCTCCGCGGCCGCATGGCGGTCAGCGCGACGACAATACTCCTCTTGAGGGACAGACACGTCTCTCACGCTAGGTTTCTCTGCTGAAGATTGCGAGGAAAACCTTCATCGACGACTGTGGCGTGAGCGAAAAAGAACCAGCCCGAGCGTGATCAGGAAAGTTCCTTGGGCAAGCAGCCCCAAAAGAGTCGCCTGCATTTCGAAGAGCGAACGATCGCGCAAGACGATATCGGTCATCGCCCACATCGCCCAGGTCGTGAAAAATGCAGGCGCGATCGACTGCATCCAGGGGGGCTCGATATAGAGCGGCCACCATAATCCCCCGATCGCGCCAAAGGTAATGACGGAAAACAGCGCCAGGGGAAGAGCTGATTCCCGGGAGCCGGCTACACCCGCCACCACCAATCCCAACCCCGCCGACGGCATCGCCACCAGTAAACAGACGAGAAACAGGGTCAACGTCGAGGGCCCGAGCGAGATCCCGAAAACCAGATGCCCCCATGCAAGCAGAGCGAATAGTTGGACCATCCCCAGCAACCAACGCACCCCGAGCTTGGCCAGAATAATCCTGCTGAACCCCGCCGGCGCCACCAGAAGCCGCTCCATTGTCCCTTGCGTCCGCTCCGCATGAAAACCGGTCGCAGTCGTCACCACCACTGCGATCAGAATAAACATCAGCCCGAAGCCCGGTAAATTCTGCTCATAGGACTTCCGCTCGAGCCGGTCCCCGGTCAGATTGATCTCCCGCATCTCGACCATTTCCTGAGCAAACGGATCCTCTAGTGCGGCGGCATCTTTTTCCACCAGAAGAAGCAACGTCCGCACCGTAGCGACCCCGCGCGCGTTCGCCGGGTCGGTCAATAATTCCACCTGACTGGACCACCCTGCCTCGCGTCGATCGGAAAAACCGGCCGGCAGAACCAAAGCCGCGGGAGCGCGATTCTCCACCGCAACGAGCGCCTCGGCGCGCTCACGGCTCATGATCTGAGGGTCGGCGTGAGCTCCGAGCAATTCCACAATCAACGCAGCAGCGCTCCCGTGGTCTTCATCCACGACGGGGATCAGAACCTTCGGGTTTTCCGTCGTCCCGTAGCGAGCACCGGTGATCAGAGTGGCCACCACGATCGGCGCCAGCATCATGAAGACAAATCCCCACCGGTCTCTCAGCAGCATGCGGATCTCGTTGACGAAAACGGTAAACATGGGCCTCGGCCGGAAGTTCAGAGGTCGAAGCGCTCCGCATAACTGCGGTAGCGTTCTTCCTCTTGCTCGCGATCCAATCCAAATTGCTCCAACGCGTAGCTGTGCTTCCCATGTTTGTCCTTGGGGTTTCGCGCGAGAAATTCGGTCATGCGTTCCGCGGCTTCAGGACACCAGTCGATACCGAAATGGGTATAAATTTTCCGCACGGCCGCCAGTGGATCCCGCACCAGTTCGCGATAGTCGACATCGAGAAACCGATCCGCCGGCACGCGCCCGGAATCTCGGGCCTCCAGCGCCAGACGCATGCCCTCGGCAAAGCGTTCGGTCATTTCGCGACCTACAGCAAGCCGATCGACCTGCTCACTGAAGGCACCCCGCAAGACAGCGGTCAGACTACACAAGGAACCGATCACCTCGCCCGGGGCCCGATGTGTCATGACCACGCCAGCATCGGGGTACGTAGCGAACAGCGCATCGAAGCCAAAAACATGTGCCGGGGCCTTGAGGACCCAACGGTCTCCCGGACAACGCCACTGCAGATTCTGCAGAAAGAATTTATGTCCCTCGTACGAGCGCCGCAGATCCTGTTCATCGAGCCATTTCTGATAGGATGGCACGTTGTACATCGTCTGGAACTGATAGCTTTCGAACCCGATACTCGACAGGACGAGACACTCCTGCGGCAATTGTGCTCCGATCGGATGGATCCGTTTGAAATCCGGCGATAACCGATTCATCAGGGAAAGCTGACCTGCCGAAATCCCGATGCGTCGATCGCGATGGTAATTGACCCGCCGCGGAGGCGGCGACGGGTACATCGTTTCCCAGGTCAAGGGCACTCGATGCCTGGGGTCCTGCGCGAGAATGGCGTGGAGGATCGTTGTGCCGGTCCGCGGAAAACCCGTGATAATCAGCGGTCGACGAACCTCTTCGTCGGCAATCTGGGGATGGAGCCGCCTGTCGTCCACCATCCGGAGGCGGCTGGCGAGAAGTCGGCCCAGATCCTTGCGTGCGGCGATCCGACCAAACAAACTCAAATGCGCTTCCCGGTCGAGCGAACCGACCAACCGATCCAATGGCTCACGGAAGCCCGGATCCCCGAGGTCTTCGAGCCGAGTCTTGCGTTTGGCAGCCGCGATCAGAGTATCAGCGTCCAGACTCAGGAGAGGCTTTACCGCACGGCCGCCTCGATTCAGCGCATTTACGAGCATAGGGGCACCTGGCCTCGTCATTCCTCATCTGATCTGGTGAAGTTTCGTCTGAATTGCCCCAGAAAACTGTTGGCTTCCGAGAGTTGCCAGACGACCAGACCCGGTACACCGAATAACAGTTCGCGACAGCGTTTGCTCAGAGATAGTGCCAGAGCCGTTTCCGGTGGAATGCCCAAGGTGCGACCGAGCAGCAGGAATGCGCCTTCCTGGACACCCAAGGCACCGGGGACAACAAAGGCACCCGCCCGAACGGCCTGCCCCAGGGCCTCGAGCAGCATGGCCGTCACCAGGGGCACGGGATGGTCAAGGAAATATAATGCCAGCCAGACCTCTCCGGTCCCGACAATCCAGCCGCAGAGGTGAAAGAGGAACGAACTTCGCAGAGCAGCATGATCCTTATATAATCCAAGGATTTTCTGGTCGAGGCTTGCCGCCCCATCGGCCGCTGACGCGAGCGCCGAACTACCGGCGAATTTCGCCAGAGGATGTGTGATCTTGCCAAAAAGCCCGCGTCGCTGGAGGAGGATGAACAATCCAATCGCCGCGCCCATCACGCCAACTCCAGCCAATGCCGGCCCGACCAGCCCGGCGCCGCCGAGAATGAGGACGAGCAGCAGAATCCCCAAAATCGTGAATACGATCTGACTGATCACCAAAAGAGTGACGTCGACCACCACACTGGCGCCGGCCAAAGGGCCACCGACCCCATCCCGCATCAACAACCGCGCCCGAACCACGGGCCCGCCAATCTGCATCACGGGCAGAAGCGTATTGACCGACTCCCCGATCCAACGATCCAGCAGGATCCGCCGCAGCTGTGGCCTTTCTGCAGCCGGCAGAAGTCGCCACCAACCGGAAGCGTCCAGCAAGAGCGGGAAAACGTGGTACAAAGCGACCACGAGAAGGCCCCAACCCGCCGCAGCGAGGGCGCCCCCGACCTCCGGAACGCCTTGCCAGACCAGCAAACCCGAGAGGGTTCCCGCGCCAATGAGCAACCCTGCAAACGCGGTCAGACGAGCACGGAGAGGAAGACTGGGGGCAGCAGACAAACTGTGGGGATCGTGCCACCTCCGAGGCGCCCTGTCCAATCGCGGGAGCGCCACCTGCGACGAGTTGCCACATCGCCCTTTGGGAAGTGCCTGCTAGGCTTTAAATGTGCTGAATCAGAGGTTTTTTCCGGCGAAGGTGCTTGTGGGAGCGTTCGCCTTGCTCGTGGCTTTCGGAACGAACCCAAGCCTCGCCTGCGATGTTTGCGCGGTCTACACCATCGAAGAACTCGGCGAGCTGCGTCTCGGCCCCCGGATCGCCGTATCGGAGCAATTCACGCGTTTCGGAACGCTCATGGATGAAAGCGAAAAAGCTCCCAATCCGGCCGGCGAATTCCTCGACAGCTCGATTACGCAGGTGGTTGCCGGTTGGCGCTTTGCCGACTGGGTCGATGCACAAATTGCCATCCCGATCCTCCATCGAAAATGGCGGCGTCGCTTCGATGGGGGCATTCAGGAACAATCCCGAACCGGCTTGGGCGACATCTCGCTGCTGGGCCGTATCCGGGCGGTATCCCTGCAAAACGAACGAGGGCTGTTTCGTCTCTCCGGTTTCGGAGGAATCACGGTCCCGAGCGGCAACACGCGCTTCCTCGCCGAGGAACTCGAGGGCAACGAGGCCGAGGAAGAATTCTCTTTCGAGCGGCCCAGCCATGCAGGCACCCAACACTCCGAGGACCCCGAAAATGCCAGCGGCATCCACGGTCACGATCTCGCTTTCGGTACCGGCAACGTCAACGGAATCATTGGAGCCGAACTCTTCGGCACCTGGGATCGATTCCTCGGATCCGCCGATTTCCAGTACACTCTCTACACCAAGGGTGCCTACCAGTACCGGTTTGCCAACGAACTCTCGTTCGGAACCAGTCTCGGCTATTACCTGTGGCTGGAAAATGACGGCGCCGTGGCGCTGCAGGCCATATTCGGCGGCGATTCAAAAGGGCAGGACGAGCAAGCCGGGCGCAAGCTCACCGATACCGCTTTCACCTACCTATATGCCGGCCCCGGACTTATCGGGCGGCTGGGCAGCCAACTCGGGCTGGAAATCCTGGGAGAAATCCCGGTTTATCGTCACGAGACGTCATTGCAGATCGTCCCGGACTGGCGCATGAGGTTAGCCGTTTCGTGGAAGTTCTGAGGACAACGGGACCGAGGGCGGTCTCCGGGGCGAAGGCGATCCTCCTCACGATCGGGCTCGTGATCGGCCTGCGAGCCCCCCTGCCCGCCCATGCCGAGATGCTTTGTCAGGCAAACCTCGAGGCTGCGCCGGTAGAGCTGGAGGCCCATACCCTGGACGGTGACGAAATCAGGTTGAACACGCTGCGCGGGCAGCCCGTCCTGATCGATGTCTGGGCTACCTGGTGCAGCGCGTGCCGGACCAATCTCATTGCGGCCAACGATCTGGCGGCGACGAATCAGGCTCCTGATCTGGCTGTGATCGGATTGTCGGTGGACCATGACCGCGAGGATGCACGAGCCTGGCTCGAGGAAGCATTGCCCGGGCGCGCCCTGCGCGGGTGGCAGGCCAATCCCTCGAAAACGTTCGCAGCCCTCGATATTCGTGCCCTGCCGGCCGCGGTCCTGCTCGATGCCGGAGGGCGCGTGCTCGCCAGACATGAGGGTTCGGACGCAGCAGAGCTCGAGGCGTTTCTGGCGCATGCCCGACAATGCGGGCAAAAGTCGGGCTAGAGCTCGGCGTCAGGATTGGCCATACTCACCGCATGATGGAGGTCCCACCCAACACGGAAACCGGTCAACGAGATCTGGATCTCTCGTGGCTCGTCCGGCTTCGCTGGGCAGCAGCCGCTGGTCAGGCGATCAGCATCATGATCGCCGCGTGGATCCTCGACATGCCACTTCCGACTGCCAGCCTGCTCGGCGTCGTTGCGCTGGGTGCGGCAACCAACCTGGTGCTCCAGAAATGGAAGAAAGCCGCTCGACCGACCGGGTCACCCCAGATCGCGGCCGTCATGGCCACGGATATCCTTGTCTTGACGGGCTTGCTGGCCCTGAGCGGAGGCCCCGCCAACCCGTTTTCGACGCTCTATCTTGTGAACGTCGCACTGGCGACGATTATTCTGCGCCCCGCATGGGTATGGGCCCTGGTCGCATTCACCACGATCTGCTTTGCGTTTTTGTTCCTCGCTTCGCCCTCCCACGGACACCATATGGCGATGGCGGGCAGCCTTCACCTGCAAGGGATGTGGCTCGCATTGACGCTCGGAGCCGGTTTCATTGCCTACTTCGGCAATCGTATTCAAAAGATTCTCCAGAGTCGCAGTGCGCAGCTCGCCGCCGCCCGGGATGCTGCCGCGCGCGCAGACCGACTGGCCGCTCTGACGACTCTCGCGGCAGGAGCAGCCCATGAGCTGGCGACGCCTCTTTCCACGATTGCGATCGCCGCAAAAGAACTCCAGCGGGGCCTGGCAGATCGGCCCGACGAAACAGGCCCTCTGGAAGACTCGCATTTGATTCGGGATGAAGTCGAGAGATGCCGAACGATCCTTGCGCGGCTGAGCGCGCGCAGCGAGGATCCCATCAGCGGACGCCTCGACAGCTGCACGGTCAAAGAGCTGCTCGAGACCGCGCTGATCGAAATCCCCGAAATCCCTCGGATCCAAATCCAGATGACCGATCAGGTTTCAGCCAGTCAGGTCCGTCTCCCGCGCGAAGCCATCGGGCAGGCGCTGCGAAGCGTGACTCGCAACTCACTGCAAGCATCGCTGGACGGTTCCGAAATCAGGATCGAATGCCTTCGCGACGCCGATCAAATCAGCATTGAAATTCAGGATCAGGGCTGCGGAATGACGGAGGACGTCGCGCAACGAGCGAGCGAGCCGTTCTTCACCACACGGCCGAACGGCGAAGGAATGGGACTGGGGTTGTTTCTCGCGCGCTCGGTAGTTGAGCGAATTGGCGGGTCTCTCGAGATCCGATCCAGCTTGGGGAAAGGCACCAGCACCACCATGCATCTCCCCGTCGAAGCGATCGAGGTGATTCCCCAATGAGCGAATTCCTTCTCGTTGTGGACGACGACCATTTAATGCGAACCCGATTGGTCCGTGCCCTCGTGGACCGCGGCTTCGCTGCGGAAGGCGCGGAGAATGCGACGGAGGCGTTGGCGATCGCCGAGTCACGTACGCCTTCGCGTGCCGTCGTTGACCTGCGCCTGCAGGAAAGCTCCGGACTCGATCTGATCCGCATTCTGGCCGAGCGTTTCCCGGAGATGCGCATTCTGCTTCTGACGGGCTACGGGAGTATGGCGACCGCAGTTGATGCGATTCGATCCGGCGCCGAGAACGTCCTGCCCAAACCAGCAGACGCCGATGATGTTCTGGCTGCCTTTGATGGTGCCTTGAGCGAAGCCGAGGCCGAACCCGCACCTTCACTCGCCCGAGCGGAATGGGAGCATATCCAGCGCGTGTTGTCGGACTGCGACGGGAATATTTCCCAAGCCGCCCGCCGTCTCGGCCTGCATCGTCGATCGCTGCAAAGGAAGCTCGCCAAGCGGCCCCCCACGAACTGATCGTCCCCCCCAACCCAGGCCTATTCTTCCGGACGATCCCCCAGAAGTTCCGCCAGGTCGGTTGAATCTATCTTTTCCTGCGCAAGAAGCCGAGCCGCCACAGCCTCCAATTGCTCCCGATGCTCCTGGAGCAAAACCAGCGCCGAGTCGTAGCAAGATTTGAGAATCTCGAGATGCTCCTCGCCGAGAACCCGGGAAATTTCGTTGGAGTGCTCCGACTGCTGCGGTCCGAAACCCAGAAAATTCTCTCCGCCCGATTCGACCAGCGACAGATTCGGCAATCGCGTGGACATGCCGTAGACGGTCAGCATGCTCCGAGCCATTTGACTGGCCCTCTCCAAATCGTCGGACGCGCCTGTGGACACATCACCAAAAACGGTCTGCTCGGCGGCCCGGCCGGCGAGCAACGTTCGAATTCGCCCCAAAAGCTCATCCTTGGTCATCAGAAAACGGTCTTCCGTCGGTGCCTGCAAGGTATATCCCAAGGCTCCACGGCCTCTGGGGACAATCGAAACCTTTTCGACCGGATCCGCGCCGGGGGTAAAATACCCGACCAGCGCATGGCCGGTCTCATGGTAAGCCACCCGGCGGCGTTCCGGTTCATTGAGCAGACGGCCCTTTTTTTCCAGCCCCCCGATCACGCGCTCGATCGCGTCCTGAAAATCGGACATCTGGATTGTCTGGTGGCCGTTGCGCGACCCCAGGAGAGCGGCTTCATTACAAATATTCGCGATATCTGCGCCGACAAATCCGGGAGTCTGCGCACCCAGGCGCTTGAAATCGACTTTCGGGTCAACCTTCAATTCCTTGGCGTGAATTTCAAAGATGGAGATACGCCCCTCCCGGTCCGGACGATCGACAAGTACCTGGCGATCGAAGCGTCCCGGGCGCAAAAGAGCCCGGTCGAGCACCTCGGGTCGATTGGTGGCGGCCATGATAACCACGCCCGTTCGCCCGTCGAACCCGTCCATCTCGACCAAAAGCTGGTTCAAGGTATTTTCTCGTTCGTCAAAACCTCCCATCGGGGAGGCATTGCGCCCGCCCCTGGCGCGGCCGATGGCATCGAGTTCGTCGATAAAAACGATGCATGGAGATTTCTCCGTAGCGTCCTTGAACAAATCCCGGACCCGCGAAGCGCCCACGCCGACGAACATCTCGACGAAATCCGAGCCGGAAAGGCTGAAAAAGGGCACACCGGCTTCGCCTGCAACCGCCTTGGCCAGCAAGGTCTTTCCGGTCCCCGGAGGGCCGACAAGCAATACGCCGGTGGGCAATTTGGCGCCTAGGGTCTGGTACTTTTCCGGTTCCTTGAGGAAGGAAACAACTTCCTCGACCTCTTCGATCGCTTCATCCACGCCCGCAAGGTCGTTGAAATGAATGCCGCTCTCATCGTCAAGATCGTAGACTTTCGCCTTGCTCTTGCCGACGTTCATGACCCCGCCGGCCCCCTGTCCCATCCGCTTCATGATGAAGGTCCAGATCAGGAAGAGGATTCCGAAAGGGATAATCCAGTCGAAGAATAAATTCCGCAGAAAATTATTCTCGATTTTCCCGCGAAACTCAACTTTATGCTTCTGGAGAAGTTCAATGAGTTCCGGGTCCTCGACCCTGGTGACCGTGAACTGTCGATCAATCTCGCTTTCCCGGTTCTCTTCGGCCTGTTTCGCCTTCTCTTCTTCCGAAACAAACCAACCGGCGATGGCACTCGGCGAAAATCTCCATGGGGTTGCCTTGTCCTCGACCGCCAGAGAATCCGCACTTGCGGCCGTCGAATCGTCGCTCAAGTCGGGGGCTCGGATCTCTCCGTAGATCGTCTGAGTTGTCAGAACGACAGTGGCGACTTTCCCCTGACCTACCTCTTTCAGGAAATCGCTGTAGGGCATCTCCCGAACCGATGGCCCGGAAAAGAAAATACCCTCGAGAACCCAGAAGAGAAGGAAGATCCAGAGAAAATAGCCGAGCGAGAAACGCGCGCGCTTGTCCATAGATACACGCTAGCCCGAGGGGGCCGGGAACGCACCCGGCCCCGCGCGAATTCCGGGGAATCTCAGCTGGGCCGAATCGGAGACACGGCCACCGGAATCCCGTTGACGACCGCATTTCCCGAGGGAACATCGACCAGATCTCCGGGCGCAAGCAGGTTATTATTCACGCCAGCGTGGGCCGCCGCCACCTGCAGCTGGACCCCATCGAGGTCGTGTCCCCAACCGTGCGGCAGCGAGACAACCCCCGGCATCATCTCGTCCGAGACTTCCAGAGAAACCTCGAGAGCTCCTGCCCGGGACTCGATCCGCGCATGCTGCTCGCCGGACAACCCGCATCGATCCGCATCCTCCGGATGCATCAGGAGAGTGCACCGATCTTTTCCCGAGACCAATTTGGGTACGTTATGCAGCCAGGAATTGTTGGAACGCAGATGACGGCGGCTGACCAGCACCAATCCTTCATCCCCACGCCCGAGGCGCTGCCGCAAACGGTCGAGATCGCCCAGAATATACTCCGGGGCCAATTCCATCCGACCGGAGGGAGTTTGCAGAACTTCGCCCAGACGAGGCTCCAGAGGCCCAAAATCAACACCATTGGGTTGCGCGGCGAGCTTTGCACGCGTCAGGCCAGTCGGCCGACGGCCGTAATGATCTCCCTGCGGGCCGGTACGAATCGCCAAATCCACGAGGCGATCCGGGCCTCGCCCCTCCGTTGCTGCGACAATTTCGGCAACGTCCCGGCCCGCCAACGGATGGGCTTCCGCCTCGGTCAAAGCACCGATCAATCCGGTGAAGAACAAATCATCCAAAATCGTCGGATCGGCTTCTTCCGGAGCTGCGCCGGAAACAATTCCCGCCAATTTGAGGAGAATTTCCCATTCCAGAGGTTGACCGGCCGGCGGTTCGAAAACCGGATCGGACCACTTCGCATGGTTCCGCACAGCCCAGCCGAGCAGTAGATCATCGCAATGTGGCTGTTCCAGCGGCGATTGCCCCGGCAAAATCACATCCGCATGCCGCGTGGTCTCATTGACCCAATTATCGACGCTCACCATGAAATCCAGACCCGGCAGAGCTTCGTCGAGGCGCCCACAATCGGGAGCACTGACAACCGGATTGCCTGCGATGGTGATCAGCGCCCGGATCTGGCCTTCCCCGGGGGTCGCAATCTCCTCCGCGAGGCAGGACACGGGAACCTGGCCGAGAACCTCGGGAGCGCCGCGAACCCGACTCTTCCAGCGCCCGAAGGAGAATTTGCCGCCCGGGAAATCCGGATGCGGCATCGTGGTCAGCGATGGCACCACCGGATCGGAGAACATCATCCCCCCCGGCTTGTCGAAATTGCCGGTCAGGACGTTCAAAACATCGATGATCCAGGAGGCCAGAGTGCCAAATTCCTGATTGCAGGTCCCGATGCGGCCATAGACACAGGCTGTCCTGGCGTCGGAAAGGTCCCGTGCCAACTCGATAATCTTCGCCGCCGGAATCCGGCAGACATCGGCGACCGCCGCGGGAGAGAAATCCTCCACCAACTGTTCGACATCGAACAGTCCGTTGATCTGCCCCTCCAGAGCCTCGGCTCTGACGCGCTTTTCGGCAAACAAGGTATGGGCGATTGCGAGCAGCAGAAGTGCGTCCGTGCCCGGCTGGATTGGCACCCAATCATCGGCCCGTTCGGCCGTTTTCGTCCGTCTGGGATCCACCACCACAACACGCCCGCCGCGTTCCCGAATCGCATCGAGTCGCGCGGGCAAATTGGCTGCAGCCAATAAACTCCCCTGTGAAGCGCTGGGGTTCGCCCCGAGCAGGAGCATATGATCGGTTCGGTCAACGTCCGGAACCGGAATCGTCC
>Ga0055584_100003688_pt1 | contig 15044 bp, 11 predicted proteins | sample OSDHelmetaG_FD_58716 | JGI IMG/M metagenome (GOLD analysis project Ga0055584, IMG submission 58716) | Pelagic marine sediment microbial communities from the LTER site Helgoland, North Sea, for post-phytoplankton bloom and carbon turnover... | ecosystem: Environmental > Aquatic > Marine >... | reverse complement strand
CTAGATCTAGGTGCACAAATCATAATATTACAGTCCGATCCAGTAAGAGATGAACAAGTAAAAGAGGAAGTTAAAAAGCATAGTGGAACTTCACTTATTCTTGTGGAAAACTCAATAAATTATTTACAGCAATTATCAATCCTTCACTTACAAAAATGGAGAGAACAAGGCAAAAAGGTAATTGCTATTACTGGAAGTAATGGCAAGACGACTACTAAAGAGATGATTGCGTATTTATTAGAAAAGGTTCTAGGGGAAAAGCTTCATTTTACGAAAGGTAACTTTAATAATCATCTCGGTTTGCCCTTTACGATTTTAGATCTTAAAGAACAACATGAATTGGCCTTATTTGAAATTGGCACAAACCACTTTGGAGAAATAAAATCCCTTTGTGAGATTTGTGATCCTGATTTTGGCCTGATCACTAATATTGGTTCGTCACATTTAGAGTTTTTAAAAAATGAAGAAGGTGTTTTTAAAGAAAAATCAGATATTTTCCATTGGATAAAAAAGAAAGGGGTTGAAAAATCCTTTATTGTAAATGTTGATGATTCTTTTTTAAAGCAACTAGCTCAAGATCCCGTCTCTATTGCTTCAGGATCCGACTCTAAGGATTTTAAATGGCAATGTTTTGATGACCATCTTGAAGGAATGGATAAGATCCAAAACCCGAATCTGATAGGTAAGCATAATTATAAAAACCTTTCGATGGCACTTTCATTGGCACTTACGCTTTATCCTGATCATAGAGAAACCTTTATAAAAGCGGCCCATACCTTTCATCCCCAGGCCAACCGCTCGAGCTGGCTTGACTATAATGGTATAAAAGTTTTTTTAGATGCTTATAATGCCAACCCATCTTCTATGGAAGCTTCATTACTTTCTTACTTTTCTTTTTTAGGAAAGAATAAAATCAACTTAGACAAAGTTCTTTTTGTTATTGGTGATATGTTTGAACTCGGAGAAATTACACCAAAGGCCCATTCACATATTGGAACAATTCTTAAACAGCAAAATGCCGTTCACGCAATTTTCGTAGGACAATTTTCTCATCACTATCTTGAAGGTTTCGGTAATAATGGTAAATGTTATGCTAGTGTTGAAGATTTACTTGGGGACTGGCAAAAGGGCCTTGATCAATATGAGCATATCTTTGTCAAGGCCAGCAGGGGTGTGGGTCTAGAGAAGCTTTTTAAAAACCAGTAAGCAGCTTTACAAGCTTAGTCATATATAGGTATAAATTTACTTTAATTCCTTATTGGATAGCTTATGCTTTACCACTTTCTTTATTCTTTCACTAAAGATATTGCTCTGTTCAATATATTTAAATATATTACGTTTCGTTCTTTTATGGCCTTTCTTATAGCCGTAATTGTTTCTGTTTTTTGGGGCAAGCGCTTTATTCTTTTTATGAAAATGAAGCAGTTTGGCCAAGTGATTAGAGATGATGGACCACAATCACATCTTAAAAAAGCAGGCACTCCAACTATGGGAGGACTGTTTTTATTAGGATCAGTATTTATAGCAATCGCAATTTGCGGTAATTTTTATTCCATACCGATACAAATGTCACTGGTCGTCACATTTAGTTACTTTTTATTAGGCTTCTTTGATGATTATTTAAAAGTTTTGAAAAAGGATACAGATGGAGTATCCGCAAGAAATAAATTGATTTGGCAGTTTGTAACTGCTTTTGCTGTTGTTTGGTACTTAGTTTTTACCAATACAATTGATACGGGCCTTCATATACCATTTCTTAAGGAGCCCCTGATTGATTTATCATGGTGGTATATTCCTTTTGGCGCTTTGGTTATTGTTGGGTCTAGTAATGCCGTAAATTTAACAGATGGATTAGATGGTTTGGCCATTGGACCTATAGTGACCAGTGCAGCAACGCTTGCCATAATTTCATATGCGACTGGTCATAAAGAGATAGCTCAGTATCTTTTTATACCCTATGTTGAAAATATAGGAGAACTTTCTGTATTGGCCGCGGCCATTATTGGTGCAGGCGTTGGCTTTTTGTGGTACAACACATACCCGGCTCAGATATTTATGGGAGACGTTGGTTCACTTTCTTTGGGTGGTGCGCTAGGTGCTATAGCTGTAATATCTAGAAACGAAATATTATTTGTATTAATTGGTGGTATTTTTGTAATTGAGGCACTTTCAGTCATTATTCAGGTTGCCTCTTATAAATTAAGAAAGAAAAGAGTATTCAAGATGGCCCCTATTCATCATCACTTTGAGTTGAAAGGGTGGCAAGAGCCGAAAGTTATTGTGAGGTTCTGGATCATTAGTATATTTCTTGCCATTCTTTCTTTGGCCACCCTAAAAATGCGCTAGAGGAGTTTTATGGAAAGGTTTAGAGGAAAGAAAGTTCTAATTGTTGGAATAGGAAGAACTGGTTTTACCCTAATAAACTTTTTCAACCGACTTGAGTGTCTGATTCGAGTAACAGATATCAAACCTATTTTTGATCTTAATAAGGCCATTAAAAAGTTAAAAAAGATTAGTCCAGCGGTTGAGATGACCTTTGGTGAGCATCGAGATGAAGATTTTCTTGATGCAGATGTAATTGTGTATTCTAAAGCGGTAAATCCGGATCTTGCCCAACTTGAGCTTGCAAGAAAAAATGGAAAGATGGTTTTTAGTGAGTTCGGCTTAGGGAACTTGTTATGTAAAAAGCCAATTATTGCCGTTTGTGGGAGTTATGGTCGGACAACTGTCAGTCATATGATTGGTTTTTGTCTTCAACTAGATGGTAAAAAAGTTTTTGTAGGTGGTACCAGTGAGACTCCATTTATAGAAATGATTAATCAAAACAACGGTGAGGATTATGATTATGCTGTTGTTGAGGTGTCCGCAGTACAATTAAAGCGTCTTAATAATTTTCATCCAACAATGGTGGTCTTTACTAATATTGGAGAAAAATACCCTGTAACTCACTTTAACTCGATGGGCGAGTATATTGAAACTAAGCTTGGAGTTATTAAATCACTTTCTCCAAATGATGTTCTCATCGTAAACTTTGATCAACTGGCCAATAATTCTTTTATAAGAAACGCTAATTGTACAAAATATTGGTACTCAAGAAGAAGTTTTGTGGATTTAGGTGTTATGGATGAAATCCAGGGAACTCATTTTCATAATAGAAGAGTTAATTGCAATATAAATTACCATTCTGACTTTGTTGTCTCTAAAATGAGAATCGTAGGTCAAAATAATCGTGAAAACCTTCTAGCAGCTATTACTGCTTGTAAGGCCATTAATGTGAGTGATAAATCAATTCAATTGTTGATAGAGAAATTTCCAGGTATTCCTCATCGCTTAGAGTTTTTATTAGAGAAAAATGGTGTGGCCTTCTATAACGACTCAAAGGCCGAAACTATGGAAAACATGATTGAAAGTCTCAAGGCCTTCAAAAAAACTGTTATTTTGATCGCTGGTGGTAAAGATGACGAGGAGCTCAATTTTGAGCCATATGCTGAAGAAATGATCGATAACGCTAGAGTTTTAGTTCTTGTAGGTGAGTGTAAAGAAAGGCTGAATCGATCATTGGGCGAGCACGGACAAACTTTTATTGTGGGCTCTTTTGAAGAGTCTGTTCTATTGGCCTATCAAAAATCAAGAACAGGTGATGTTATCCTTTTGAGTCCAGGTAATCCTTCGACCGACTTCTTTAGAGATTATGAAGAAAGAGGTAATTACTACAAGAAGCTTGTTTATCAACTATAAGAAGCATCAGATTGAAGTTCACAATTTATTTGTTAAAATAAGTAAGTGAACTTTCTACAATGGGAACAAGATAAAAAACAAAAGTATTTCCTGGCCTGCCTGGGGACGCTCTGCCTTATTGGCCTTCTTATGGTTTATTCCTCTAGTTATATCTATGCTAAGGAAACCTACGGAAGTTCTACTTATTTATTTTTTAAGCAATTTATTTTTCTTATTTTCGGTGGCGCCGCCTTATACGTAGTTTCTAAGACAAAATTACAGGTTTGGATTAAATACGCTCCTTATATAAATATATTTTTTAGTTTCTTGTTACTTTTAACTTTCATTCCAGGTTTAGGGATTAATATTAAAGGTGCCCATAGGTGGATTGGGGTGATGGGGCTTAACATTCAGCCTGGTGAGTTTGTTAAATATTCAATTCTTTTGTGTTCTGTTTATTATTTTGAAAACTTTTATAGGATGGATATTAAGGAAAGAGTTAAAAACTCACTAATTCTTTTAGCGCCTTTGATTTTACTTCTTTTCCAACCTGATTATGGATCATTTACCATCTGCTTTTTGGTTATAAGCTTTGTTTGCTATATAGGTAACTTTTCTAGAAAGTATTTTTATACTTTTTTAGTGACTGGAACTATAGCTGGAATTGGTCTGTTATTCATGGCCCCGTATAGAGTTGAGAGGCTATTGGCCTTTATGGATCCTTGGAAAAATCCTAAAACCAGTGGTTTTCAAATTATTCAAAGCTTTTTGGCCTTTGCTAATGGGAAGTTATTTGGTCAAGGCCTTGGAAATAGTAATGAGAAGCTTTTTTACTTACCTGAGGCCCATAATGACTTTATTTTTAGTGTATTGGCCGAGGAGCTTGGTTTTGTAGGGGTTTTTGTTGTAACAATTATCTATATTTATCTATTGGGGCTTGGTTTTTCTTTGGCCTTAACAACAAAAAAACGCGTAGCATTAATTATGGTCGCCTCCATAACATTTGTGATTGGCCTTCAGGCCCTTCTCAATATGGCAGTCGTTTTAGGTCTATTACCTACGAAAGGATTAAACCTTCCTTTCATCAGTTACGGTGGCTCTTCATTGGTATCTAATCTCATTGGTATAGGGTTCTTGTTTTCCGCTCTGAGGTGTTGTAATGAGGAGGAAAGAATGGAAGAAGGGCCCTATGCACGATATTAAATGTAATCCTTTTGTAAAAATACACTTTATTGGAATTGGTGGAATCGGTATGAGTGGTATCGCCGAGATCCTATTGAAAATGGGTTATAAGGTTACAGGTAGTGATATTTCTCACTCCACAACAGTAGAAAGGCTTACTGAACTAGGTGCTGAAATTTTTATTGGGCATCAAGAACAAAATATAACAGATCAAACGACGGTAGTTTATAGTTCAGCGATCATTGAAAGTAATCCAGAGTTTAGAGTAGCTAGAGATAAGAAAATCCCTATTATGAAAAGAGCAGAAATGTTGGCCGAACTTATGAGGCTAAAAAAGGGAATCGCTGTAGCCGGAACACATGGAAAAACAACAACGACGAGCTTTTTGGCGACAATTCTTCAAGGTGGAGGAGTTGATCCGACCTATGTGATTGGTGGGATTGTTGAGAACTTAAATGGTCATGCCAATATCGGTAGAGGAGAATATCTTGTAGCAGAGGCCGATGAAAGTGACGGTTCTTTTCTGCTTCTGAATCCGATTCTATCGGTTATTACGAATATAGATTATGATCATATGAATTTCTATAAGAATGATAATAATCTTTTAGAGGCCTTTGAGGATTTTGCTAATAAAATACCTTTTTATGGTGTCTGTGCGATAAATGCCCATGATAAAAAGCTTCAAGAAATAAGAAAAAGAATGAAAAAGCCTTATGCTCTTTTTGGTTTAAGACAAGGGTTTGAGGGAAAGCTTGATTATGAGGCAAGGAACTTAGAGTACCATGAAAACAGTAGCTCCTTTGATCTCTATATAAATGAAGAGCTTCAAAAGAAAATTCAAATCAATCTACCTGGCGAACATAATGTGCTTAATGCTTTGGGAGCAATTACAGTTAGTCATAAATTAGGTCTTGATATTGATACCATTGCCTTAAGTATTGCCGCATTTAAAGGTGTAGGGAGACGATTTCAAAGACTATATAATGATGAAAAAATAGAGATAATAGATGATTATGGCCATCATCCAACTGAAATAATGGCCACTATCAAAGCTGCTGTAGAGACAAGAGCAGATCATAAAGTAAAAGTTATTTTCGAGCCACACCGTTATTCGAGGACCAAAGAATGTTGGAATGATTTTCTTCACTGCTTTAATCAGGCTGATGAGGTGTATCTATGTCCTATTTACCCAGCAAGTGAAGAGAGTGTACCCGGAATTAGCTCATCGATCCTCGCTAATGATATAAATAAGATTCACCCTGATCTAGTAAAGAATATAGAGGCTGATGAAATATCTAATGTTCTAAGAGCGCAAGCAGATGAGAAAACGACTTTTCTTGTGTTGGGAGCAGGTACGATTGGAAAAAAAATTAGAGAAATTGTTAAAAATGAATTTAGTTAATGAGTTTGAAGGTAATGATTCTATTCAAGTAGAGTTAGATAAGGATCTTAGTAAAAGATCAACTCTAAACCTTGAGGCCAGTGGTCATCTTATTACTATAAAAAATCTTGAAGCTTTAATTAAAGTACTATCAACGTTAAATAAATATGAACTAAATTTTAGAGTTCTTGGACTTGGAGCGAATCAGGTACTGCCTCAAAATAGTGATTTTCCTTATATTAAACTTGATTTTAAATATGATAAAAAATTATTTGAGGCCGTTAGACCAAGTTATATCTTACCAGCTTCTATTCCATTAAATATTCTTACATCGCAAGCAATAAAGTATGAACTAAAGGGATGGGAGGCCTTTACAGGAATTCCTGCGACTTTAGGTGGCGCTATTTCTATGAATGCGGGTACTCGGTTAGGAGAAATTGGAAATCTCATTCAAAAAGTAAAGTATGTTGACCGTTATGGAAAACTACATGAGAAAAATGTAACAAAAGAAGACTTTGCTTATCGGAAAAACAATTTTCTTAAAAATGATGATGTTATTTATGAAGCTGAAATAACTCACCTTGGAGTTTCTCCAGGTATAGGTAAAGAAATCAAAGATTATTTAGCTTACAGAAATCAAACTCAGCCACTAAATGATAAAACATGTGGTTGTATGTTTAAAAATTACGAGGAAAGTGGAGAGAATAACTCTAGTTCTTGCCCTGCAGGAAAATTTTTAGATATAATGGGTTTAAAGGGGTTCACTATTGGTGGTGCACAAGTAAGCCATGTGCATGCCAATTTTCTCATCAATAAAGGTGGGGCCACAAAAGAAGATGTTCAAAGACTCTTACACTTGGTTAAGTCAGAGCTTGCACTTCAATTTGGTAAAGAATTTGAACTCGAAGTAAAATTATGAAAATACTTATTTTTCTTTCTCTGATCTTTTCTCAAATCGTTACAGCAAATATAAATCCTAAAAAGAAAGAAAGTAAATATAGGACCTTTTTTGGCAATTGTCCCTCAAGAACAGCGGGGACATTAACACTTAAATTAGTTAAAGAGTTTGAGAAAAATAGGTCTCTTCATGATGTAAAAAAAATTATTCTAAAAGAGGATCTTAAGGATAAGCACTTTATTGCAAGTTATAAGATCAATTATGACCCTTTAAAAGATTTACTCAAGTTTAAATTTAATTGTCCTAAGCCATTAACAAAAGTTCAGGTATATAAAGATGGAGGGCTTGATTCTTATGAGGCCATACTTGTTGATGATGGAGAGCTTTACGATCCAACTTATGAAGTTATTTTAAGGGAAGAAAAAAAACTTACAACACCTCTTCCCAGCTTAGCTCTACCAGTGAAGTTAATAGATAAGAAAAAGAGACTAGAAATTACTGACCTTATCCATGAAATGGGCCCAGAGTTACAAGCAATGACCTCAGAGATAATTCTTGATAATTCAAATGAGCTTACTGTGATTCTTTCAATTAAAGGTTCTCCCACTTCAACCTTTTTTGGAAATAAACAGTGGAGCGAAAAGGTTAAGAAATTACAAAAACTAATTGCTCATATGCGAATCAAAAAGAAAATTCCAACAGTCATCAATATGACGAACCTCAAGAAAGTAGTTGTCAGGTTTAGTGACAAATTCTAAAATTTATTAGACGCATGTCTAAGAGTGGAATGATTCCATTCAAAAAATGAGAAAGGAATCTCATGAGCGATAAAAATATCATTGTTGGTCTCGATATTGGTACCACCAAGGTATGCACCATCGTAGGCTACCAAAAACCAAACTCAGAAATTGAAATTATTGGCATCGGCACCCATCCCAGTTATGGTCTTAAAAAAGGTCAGGTAGTTAATGTTGATAAGACTGTTAGATCAATAAAAGCTTCTTTAGAAGAAGCAAGGTTGATGGCAGGAATGAAATTTAATAAGGCCACAATTGGTATAGCAGGAAATCATATTTATAGTTTTAACAGCTCAGGTGTAGTTGCCATAAAACATAAAGAGATAACTCATAATGATGTTGAAAGAGTTTTAGAAGCGGCAAAGGCCGTGGTTATACCAAGTGATCGAGAAATCTTACATATAATACCCCAAGAGTATAAGGTAGATAATACTTCAGGAATAAAAAACCCAGAAGGGATGGTTGGTGTAAGGCTTGAGTGTAACGTTCATGTTGTTACCGGTGAAATAAGTCTCATTCAAAACCTTGTTAAGTGTGTGGAGCATGCAGGCTTATATACTGACAAAGTTATTCTACAGCCAATAGCTAGCTCAGAGGCAGTTCTTACTACTGAAGAAAAAGAGATGGGTGTTGTCCTTATTGATATTGGTGGAGGAACAACTGATGTGGCCATCTGGCATGATGGGAGTTTAATTCACTCACATATAATCCCTGTGGGAGGTAATCATTTTACTAATGATTTAGCCGTGGCCCTAAAGATCTCACATAGTGAAGCGGAAAGAGTAAAAGTTAATCATGGCTCCGTTTTAAAAGAAAAGTTAAATCAAATGACGAGCATTTCAGTGCAAGGTCTAAGCGGAACCAAGCCACGTGATGTGAGTCTTGGGCAAATTAGTGAAGTATTAGAAGCTAGAGCGGAAGAGTTATTTCATATAATTAAAAATATTATTAAAGAAAAAGAGCTTGATGAAAAAATCACAGGTGGTTACGTAATTACGGGTGGTGGTGGACTTATTAATGATCTCCCAGAGCTTGCAGAGTACATTTTAGAAAGACCTGTGAAAGTTGGCTATCCACAAAGTTTTGGTGGAATGACAAATATAATGAGAAATCCAAAATTCTCAACAGTATTAGGACTTTTGATCGAGGGGAATAAAGATAATTATCATTATGATCAGGAGGTGTCTTCAGATATGATCGATCACGATATTCTTGGACGGCTAAGCGATTCTATTAAGAGTGTATTTAAAGAAATATTTTAAATTGGGAGGACTATATGAGTGGTATATTTGAAATTGCAGAGAATAATCAAACAAGTGGGCTGGGCGCAAAGATTAAAGTTGTTGGTATCGGTGGCGGCGGAGGTAATGCTGTTAATACAATGATTAAGGCCGGTTTAACGGGTGTTGAATACATAGTGGCGAACACTGATATTCAAGCTCTTCACGCAAATCTAGCTCCAACTAAAATTCAACTTGGACATGAGATTACTAAAGGTCTTGGGGCAGGGGCCAACCCAGAAGTTGGAAGAAAAGCTGCTTTAGATGAATATGAGGCCATTAGTGAGATCCTTGAAGGTGCAGACATGGTTTTTATTACTGCTGGAATGGGCGGTGGTACAGGAACGGGTGGAGCACCTGTTATTGCAAAACTAGCAAAAGAATTAGGATGCTTAACAGTTGGTGTAGTAACAAAGCCGTTTCTTTTTGAAGGGAAAAGAAGATTTAGACAAGCAGGTGATGGGATTAGAACCTTAGAAGAAAGTGTTGATTCACTAATAACAATTCCTAACCAAAGACTTCTTTACTTGGCCGGAGATAACTTATCATTAGTTGATACATTTAAAAAAGCAGATGAAGTACTACTTAATGCTGTTAGAGGGATATCTGATCTAATTAATAATACAGGTCATATTAACTGTGACTTTGCAGATGTTAGTACTGTTATGGCCAACAAAGGGCTTTCATTAATGGGAACAGGGATTTGTTCTGGCCCAGATCGTGCCGTTAAAGCTGCAACAGAGGCCATTAGCTCACCTCTTCTTGAAGACATTTCAATTGATGGTGCTACTGGAATAATTATTAATATTACTGGTAGTGAAACTTTGAGTATGCATGAAACACACGAGGCCGTGACTTTAATTATGGAAGCCGCTGATGATGATGCTGAGATTATTTTTGGTACTGTAATTGATAAAGAAATGGAAGATGATGTTCAGGTGACAGTAATTGCTACTGGTTTAGGTGGAAAAGAACGAGTGACATCGGCCGATATTCAAACGGAAACTAAGAAAGAACCTGTAATATCTGCCACACCTGTTCAGGAAAAAATTGAGGTTCAAAAACCGATAGAAGAAAAATATGAAATAAAAGAAAAAGTTATTGAAGAAGAAAAGCCCGCTGTTGCTAACCCTCAAAGAGAATTATCATCTTTAGAGCGTACAATTCAAGAAGCTTCGAAAAGCTATAAAGAAGAAATTCATTCTAATGTTAATGAAATGAAAGCTCTAAAACCTGAACCCATCGCGGAAAGACCAGTTTCTAACCGAACAAAATCTATTGCAGAAAAACTTGGGTTTATTAATTTTGACGAGGATGAGCTTGATCGTCCAACTTACTTAAGACGTGAAGATCAGAGTAAGCAAGAGCTAAATAATTAAATTTTAAAATATTTTATATCACCCTCTGTGCAATAGAGGGTGATATGAGATTCAATAAGGTCTTTTTCTTCATTAATTTCATATACAGTCGTTAGAAAACTTGGAATAGATTCTTTCCTCCATAAGTTATCTTTAAGTTCATATAATTTGACGGCATCATCAGAACAATCTGAGGTAGCGACCGCTTTTTGAATAGGAATCCACTTCTTTTGCTTGTATAGATTAGCGTGTGTAGGGCAAAAATTTAATGAATCAAAGCTATTGTTGCACTTTTTACACAAAAGGTTTTCACATATCTGACATTGATTGAGGGCCTTTCTAAAATAATGAAAATGGCACTTTCTCATTCGTGTGAAATAGATAAAGAGTCCTATAAGAATAAATGTAATTAATAAACTATAAGTCATGTATATAAACTTCAGGCTTTATGCCAGTGATACGACTAATTGATTTTCTAATTAGAATTCGAAGCTCTTCCATATTAAAATATTGTGACTTTTTTAAGTATTTATCTATAACACTAAATATTTTTTTCTCTTCTACGACATCAGGTAAACCTTTGCAGGTAATTTTAAACTTTCTTTTTTTTGTATCTAGTGAAACTAAAACAAGCCCACCTTGAGCGATCTTTCTTCTTTCTTTGATCTTGTCTTTCGAAATTTCAATATCCTTGGTTTGTACTAAGACAGGATCTTTCGCTTCATTTTTATCAACAGTCCACATATCGCAATTGAGACGGTTAAAGTTAAAAAGAAGGTGAGTTTTCGCATTACTGAAGGACTCTAAAAAGAACTGTAAATGTCTTTTAAGGAAGTAGCTTTCCCCATGAATAGGTACAAAATGGGTGGGTTTAAAGTGATTATAAAGAATTTGAAGGTCTTTTTTCCCCGCATGACCAGACACATGTACGAAATCATCATCACTTGTTACGATTTCAGCTTCGCTCTCAGTTATTTTGTTTAAAACATTTGATATTTTTACTTCATTTCCAGGAATAGTTTTTGAAGAAAAGAGAAAGGTATCATTTTTATCTAAGCGAAAGTATTTATCTTCTCCGTAAGCGACTCTTTTAACCGCAGATTTAAAATCTCCTTGGCACCCAGACACAAGCACAACAAGAGATTTATCTTTAGGGTCAACTTCATCAACATCATAGGTCCCAGAGCTAGTGTGATCTAAAAAACCTGTTTTCTTTGCTACTTCAAAATAATTCGCCATGGAGGCCCCATAAGTTACAACAGTGCGTTTGTTTTCTTTAGCGAGTTTTAAAATTGTTCGAAGTCTAAATGAATTTGATGCGAAAAAGGTAATAAATAGTCGTCCCTTTTTCTTAAAGTAAGAGGAAAGTGGATTATAAAGCTCATCCTCTTCTTGCGTCTTTAAATTTTTAGATATTATATTCGTACTATCTGTAAGCAAGATTTTTTTTGAGTATGCAGAGCTTTGTTCTTCAAGCCACTTTAAGTCAAACTCTGAGTTATTTTCATTAATTTTAAAGTCAGATAAATAGAAGAGACAAAAATCATTTGCTTCAATAAATACCCCATAAGTATCAGGAATGGAGTGATCAACCTTTAAAGGTGTTAAGTGAAAGTCTCCAAAGTTAATTTTTTGTTTATTTTTATATTCTCGAATTTCCTTTTTTATACCTTTTCTTTCGATAAGGGTTTTAGCAAAAAGTGGAGCATGTATCTTAATATCAGGAAACCTCTTTAGTAATAACTTAAGTCCACCAAGATGATCCTCATGAGCATGGGTGAGGACAAGGTCTGTGGGTTTATTAATATTTGAATAATCAGGAATGATATATTCAATATTAAAAGGGTTATCGTCAGGAAAAAGGATACCGCAGTCCAGTAAAATCCTTGTTTCTCCCATTTCAATAAGATTCATATTGGCACCAATTCGGCCCAGACCACCTAATGGCGTAAAATTGAAGTGGTTTTGACTCAATTGAGACTCCCTGTATTTATCAATTGGATAAGCTATTATATTCTATTCAAATGAAAAACAGAGGTATGGCGCATCTTATTATAATTCTTTTTATCCTATGGAGCAGGTCTCTTTTTGGAAATGACATCGTTTTGGGAATTTCTTCTGTGCCGAATAACTTAAGTCCATTTCATAGCACAGACTCAAACTCACAGAATATTAATAGAATACTTCATAAGTCTCTTATCGATCTTGATAGAAATATGAATTTTGTTTGTGTTTTATGTGAGAGCTACAAAGAGATCAAAGAAAAAGATCAATACAAAATTTCTTTTAAATTAAAAAAAGGTCTTCAATTCTGGGACGGATCAGCAGTCGATGCTAAAAGTATTAAGGATAGTGTAAGTTATTTTCAAAATGAAGATATCAAATCAGTATTCCGGTTTGCTTTTGGAAAAATAAAATCTGTTAAAGTCGTCTCTTCTTACGAGTTCGAGTTTATTTATGATCGTTTTGAACTAGATCACCTATCGAATTTAGTTCTTTTGAAAATTATAAAAATGGATCATGATCAAAAAACGACACAAGGGATTGGTGATTATAGACTAGAAAGGACTAATGAATTAACCATAGAGTTAAAATCAAAGACGAGACCTAATCTTATTTTTAAAGTTGTCAGGGATGAAACAACAATGGCATTGAAGCTGATTAAGAATGAGATTGATATAAGCCTTGGGTCTATATCGCCTCGTAAAATAAACTGGATATTAAAAGAGTATCCTGCAATAAAAAAGTGGGAAAACCAGAGTTCTAACTTTGTTTATTTAAATCCAAATCATCAGAGTGATGCGCTTAAAGATATAAATGTAAGAAAAGCATTGAGCCTATTAATTCCTAGAAGAGATATTCTGAAATATAAACTTAAAGGCACGGCCATAATGGCCCATAGTATTTTTAGCCAATCGTTTAAAGATATTTATATAGATTTTGATATTGACCAATATGATAAAGCTCGGGCCATGAAATTAATTAAAGCGAGTGGTTATAAACATGAGGGAGGGTACCTCATTAAAAATGGAAAAAAATTAGAACTAAACTGGATAGTATCAAATAATAAAAAAACATTAGAAATTGTTAATGTAATTAAAAATAGTTTTGAAGAAGCTCATATAAAAATCAATCTCAATATATTGGAGTGGGGTAACTTCATGAGACGCTATAAGCAAGGGCAATTTGATTTAGTGATGGCCCAATGGGTTGGTTTCACAGGGCCTGATATTTTAAAGTTTGTTTTTCACTCAGATATGATTAGTCCTAAAGGTGGTAACCGGGGTAGATACCTCAATGCTAAAGTTGATGAACTTTTAGATAATGCACTAGAAACTTATAATGGTCAGAAGAGAAATGTAATTTTCAAAGAGGTTTTAAAAACGGTAAATCAAGATTACGCCTATATCAACTTATGGCACCCATCAGTAGTGTGGCTGGCAAGATCTTGCATAAATTCAGTTAAACCTTATCCAAATGGAAGTTTTTTAGCTCTCTCCGAAATAGAAAAGGTGAATTGTAAACAATGAATAGTTATTTCAATATACGTATAAGCTTTGATAAAAACCAAATTAGTATTTGTGAAGAGATTGAAAGAAGCGCAATGAATGAATATGAGTGCGACGGAATTCATGAATTTTCTCTTAACGAAGAAGAGGTAGATTCTATTCTTGGAGAAAAAGTTGTAGGTGCTGGAAACCTTTCTGAAGAAGATATTTCTCTTCTAGAAGACTCTATTCTTACTTCTGGAGCTATAACGAAAGACTTCTTCTTCTATGGTGATAGGGATCAAGAGCGGGCCGAGTACTTTTTTGCTTTTTTAAACTCGGATTATTCAGAGCTATCGATTTTATTAGAGCAAAAAGATGGAGAAGACTGGAACGATTCGTGGAGAGAAAACTTTCAGCCTATAATCGTTTCAGATAATATTAAAATTTATCCAAGTTGGATGAAAGAAGAAAGTAAGTCTGATCCTTCTGTGATCTATATTTATCCTGGTCAGGGCTTCGGAACTGGGGATCATGAAACAACATTTCTATGCTTAAAGCTTTTGGATGAGATTAATTCCCAAGCGCTTAACTCTGGTAGTTGTCTTGATTTAGGATGTGGTTCAGGGATATTAGGTATAGCGGCGATTAAAAAAGGGCTCAAGAAAGTACATTTTTGCGATGTTGATGTTTGTGCTCTTGAAAACACGAGGCAAAACTTAAAACACAATAAAATATCTGAAGATGATGATGAAATTCTTAGTTTCCTCCGAGATGACTTTTATCTTAATAATAAATATGACTTAGTCTTTGCTAATATAATTCAGAATATATTACTAATGGAGTGTAACTTAATCACAGACTCTACAGTTAGTGGAGGCTATTTGATCCTCTCTGGTCTTATTAAGGGACAGGAAAAAGAAGTTCTCGAAAAATATTCGGC
>Ga0055584_100003685_pt1 | contig 15058 bp, 11 predicted proteins | sample OSDHelmetaG_FD_58716 | JGI IMG/M metagenome (GOLD analysis project Ga0055584, IMG submission 58716) | Pelagic marine sediment microbial communities from the LTER site Helgoland, North Sea, for post-phytoplankton bloom and carbon turnover... | ecosystem: Environmental > Aquatic > Marine >... | reverse complement strand
TATTCGCGATCTGGATTCGCTCAGTTTTCTGCGAGAAAAAATTGGTCTTTAGCCAATTACCGACAGACTGTAGCGTAATCAACGCAAACACTTTCTCCACTGACATAGGACGCTCTATCCGAACATAGCCAAACGATATTTTGAGCAATTTCAATTGGCTGGCCAAAGCGTCCGCAAGGCACACTAGCTAAAATCATTTTTTCTACCTCCTCACCCTGACTCATACTGTCTTCGAGCAAAGGTGTGCGGGTGGAACCTGGAAGAATTGCATTAACTCGTATGCCCTTGCGAATATTTTCAGTGGCAGCAGTTTTAGTTAATCCGAGCACCCCGTGTTTGGTAGCGCAGTAGCCGGCCATATTGGGTACAGCTATCAGCCCTGCACCAGAGGCAATATTGACTATCGCACCTGCTTGCTGCGCCTGCATCACTTTTAGTTCGTACTTCAGACACAGAAATACACTGGTCAGATTAATGTCCATTACCTGCTGCCAGTTTTGCAGTGACATTTCATCGATGGGTTGTGGTTCTCCGCCAATACCCGCGTTGTTAACAGCGCAGTCAAGGCGCCCAAATAGTTCGACAGCTTTTTCTATCATAGCTTTGACAGCAGTTTCTGAGGTGATATCTGCGAGATAGAAATGGCAGTTATGCCCCTGAGCGGTCAGCTCATTTGCCAGCGACTCACCGGCTCGCTGATTACGGTCGACAATGAGAACAGAGGCGCCTTCTTCGACAAAAAGGCGGCAGCTAGCTTCGCCTATACCTGAGGCCCCACCAGTGATAATTGCAGATTTTCCTTCTAATAACATATTATGACCTCTGACTAAAAAATTGAGTTTGATAGGCACTGTAGTGATCTAGGATCTGTGAACTGGTCAGTCCAAATTCTTCCGGACTGTATGTATGACCGCCGTGTTTGCCCTGTGGATTTTCGGCTATCCAGCTTCGCAGTTGTTCAGCCGTTTTCTTAGATAATGTTCTGCCCAGATGCCGATAAAGATTGTCCACTACATCGACTGGGTCATCCATAAAATCGTCAAAGTAGACGTCGTAAAAATTATTTGGGAAGCGCTCTCTGACGGCCATGGCTTTTTGCAATACAATTTGCCACTGTTCCAGCTGCTGTTGGCCAATCATGCTCGGAGAGACGTCAGGTTCGCCCATCTTTCGAGCCGCATAGACCAGGCTACTTACCGAGGCGATGAGTTTTGTTGGGTCGCGGTGGGTTTGCACAATGCAGGCATCGGGAAATTTTTCCAGCAAGGCATCAATTGACCATAAATGACTGGGATCTTTTAAGATCCAGCACTTCTCTGGACTGTCAGCACCAATAAGCTTCAACGCTCGTTCATACTGGCAATAAACCTCGCTAAAGTCAGTGTTATAAAGCCACTGCTCGTAACTAGGAATCGTAGCATTTGATTGAAAGGTAACATTGGCAAAACTGTGCATTAATAATAGTCGACACTCATCAACGCCCCCAGCGGTCATTTCGTGAATAGCCTGAATTTCAGGGTTAAGCTGGCGCATCATATCGAGAGACTTGTCTACCTCTTGGTAGCAAAGGTTATCAGGCCATTGCGTACGAGGTGGGCGTGGCATAGGGTAACTGCCCAGCCAGTATTCAAGCCCCTGATTGTCAGTATCTGTGGCTAGTAGCCTATGCAGAATACTGGTGCCAGTGCGAGGCAGACCAATTACAAAAATGGGTTTGATTATTTTCTGCTGCAGGCATGTGGGATTTTTCCTGATACCTTCTTCGGTAAACAGTCGGCCCTTTAGGCAATTGACTACCATGGCTTGCGCGGAGAATCTGCCTATGTCGCTGAACCGGGCTTCTTCGTCATAGGCCTTAAGCAGGACTCGCAGGCCTTCAATGTATTTGTCACTACCAAAATCTTCTAGGCCGGTTGAGGCTGTGGCCTGCAGGTGTAGAGACTGTTCAGCGCGACTGAAATTTTCTATTAATTTCACCCTGTACTTCCTGTGTTGATGGCTAGGCTATTTTTATTAGTCTTGTTTCAGGCTGTGAATCTCGTTCGGCCTTAATCCACCGCATAGAAATACAACCTCTGTCGTGGCCCGCGGTGTCGATCCAGTTTTGTGCTCCGGGGTCTGATTTGGATATGATTATTCTGACTTTGCCATCAGTATCTTTTTTTGCGTTGGAATGATTAAAGTTGGTGTTGTAGTCCATATAGTCAAGAGACTCCAGCCAGTAATTGGCGACCTGGAGATTCCAGTATTCACACACCGGTGGATCAAGTGTCACCTCCAGCGCTTCACCTTCAGCAAGATCAAAATAACCGTTGTAATAAAGTGTATTGGGATCGCCTTCAGCAAATTCCAGCAGTTTGGGGTCGGTGCTTAGTATCTGATTGGGGTTTTGTTTGAAGGTGTTGGTCCAGTTAATAAACTGGCCAACAACACCGCCTACAAACATGCCGGCCGTTTGCAGAGATTTTTCAAACTTTTTCCCATTCAGTGGTTGTGGTGGTTTTATATCGATTGACTCAATATTGAGCAGTTCGATGCTTAGGTCAGCTGGTTGATCGGTAAGTCGATCGAGTACGGTCTGACGCACCAGCAGCGAATTACTTTCAGCTACCAGCGGCAACCAATTATCGCCTTGCTCTGTTTTGCTGACAACGATTTCGAAATTACCCTCTTTGTCTTTTTTTAAATCACTGAGTATCAGATAACCGCTGCACAGCAGCCCCTTTCCCGCGCCAAGACCTCCATAGTAGGAGCCGATGCCAACATTAAATGCATCATTAACCTTGCCACGAATAATGTAGTCATACTGGCCGGAAATTGTGGCACTGCCATAGAGGTAATCGGGGTTATCGCCACCAATTTTTGGAGAATTGTAGGAAAACGAAGGTCGCAGAGGTTGCGGGCTTTCAATAAAACGGCCCAGAGCACTGTGGGTCAGTCTTGCCAAATATCGATAGCCCTCAGCCTTGTCCAGATCATCATCGGGCGTATTGTTAAGGATTTGTTGTCCAGCCTGCTGAAGGTTAGAGCAAAATTCATCCCAGCTTTTTTCATCGAAAGCAGAGTTATTGTCCATTGAGAGCGTCTCTTGATCTGAATTTGGTGGAGCAGGCAGGCTACGATAGACGAGTGCGCAATTCAATACTCGCCCAATAATGACTGTTAGCCCCAAAAAAATAGAGAAACAAAAACCTTAGGCTTTATCGGCGTGCAGGTGCATATCAGTTGGTTTGAAAAAAAGCACCCAGAGCCACAGCAGAAAAAGCACCGAACCGGCAAACCAGTAGGTCAGCGCATGTGAGTAGCCGTAAAGAAGGCCGCCTAGAATTGGACCGATAATAAAACCCAGCCCCGAAATTGAAGCCATTAAACCTGCCAGCGAACCTTGCTCCTTACCTGGTAATGTAAATGTGGCACTGACATAAATTCCAGGATTGGCCATTGCCATGCCTAAACTGTTTAGGGCAATACTTGCCAGCAGGGTTGGCAGAGTGGTCGACATGGCCAGACAGAAGTGGCTTGCAAAAACCAGTAGAAGCCCTATTTTTAATAGACCAAAAGGGTGCTTTTTCCAATGTTGTACAACCAGCAACTGGGTGGCCAGCATGGTGGCTGAGGACACTACCATAGCCAGGGATAGCTTTTGTGTGGTGGTAACTGTATCGAGTCCCAGGTTGTCCTGAAAATAAAATCCCAGCGTCTGCTGGGTCAGAGCCATCATGATGGTGATTAGCAAAGACATTCCAAAATAATGCCTCACCCTGGGGTCAAAATAACGTAGTCGGGCAGAGGCATGAATTTTAGGTTGTGGTGTGTGGTTATCGGGTAGCCATTTCCAGATCGCCAAGGCTGTCAGCCCTGTAAGCACAGCCTGCAGGTTCAGAGGGGTTATCAGACTGACAAAGGCAAAAAATGCCAGCACCGGGCCAAACATCATGCCCATTTGAAAGGCAGCGGACTGCCTGCCTAAATATTTGGTTCGTTGCTCTGGAGCTGTGACGTCGACGATATAAGCAGAAAGTGATGGACTACTTGCCGAGAGCATGCCGACCACCAACAAACGGGAAAATATCAACAGTAAATAGAGTGTCCAGCCACTGAATATTCCGGCTAGGCCACTGTAGGCAACACCGTTGAAAATAAATGTTCCTAGGGTGTAACCAATCAGACCAATGATGATGGCACGTTTACGACCGACTCGGTCGCTATAGCGTCCCCATATAGGTGTTATTAGAAAAAATGCTATCGAGGCAAGTGCCACGATAGAGGTGATCCCCATCTCCTTTAAAGCGAATTCGATATTGAGAGCGGGGATGCTTAATACCAGTTTGTTGAGGCCCATTTCACGGCCTAACATTGGCATTACTGCAAACACCACAGTCTGCGCCATACCAATGACCACTGAGGCAAAATAAATCGAATTGGCGGGCCTTTGTTTGCCAGCAGTCTTCATATAAGGTTTTATACAGCCATAGCAGGTTTAATGTTAAATTTATCTTCGATCTGCAGCGCGGTGATTATACAGGAAATTATCTATGGACATTGAAGGCCGGTTTTCAATGATAGAGATGCCGGGAAATTTATATGAAGAGGTAAATGTGTTTTGACAGAACTTTGCTTTAACACCATGAATCGCTCGTCATTTTTGTTGGGCAGTGAAAACCCACGTCTGGAGCAGCAAATAGCTGCAGCTGCTAATGCGGGTTTCACCTTGTTTGGACCAGACTATTACTCAATATGTCACTACCGAGAACATATTGGCAGTGTTGAAGCGCTGGCTTTACAAATTGAGCAGGCAGGCATGCGTTGTTTTGAACTGCCAGTGCTGCAGGTAGACGATGTGGACCAATTGCGAAACGATGCTCAGGCAATGCTCGGTGTTGCAAAAATACTCAAGCCAGATTTTTTACAGGTTAATATCAACTGTCAAACGGACAACAGGTTATTGGCAGAATTACGCAATATCGCCGACATGTATGCACAGTTTGGGGTGAAATTAGCGCTGGAATACTTGCCGTGGTTGCCCCAGCTAAAGAGCATTAATGACAGCCGCTTATTTTTGGAGGCTGTTGCCCATCCAGGTTTTGGTATCGTTGTAGATACTTGGCATTTCACCCACAGCGAAGACAGCTGGGAAGATTTGCAGGCATTGCCCATCGAGCAAGTTTCCTATGTTCAATTTGATGACCACCCGCCATTACAGACAGATGATCTTATAGCCGAAACGGTAGGGCGAAGGGTAATGCCCGGCCAGGGTAGCTTTGAGTTAGAGCGCTTTTGTAAAATATTTCAGGATAAGGGTTATGAGGGTCCAGTCAGCTGTGAAGTATTGTCGGATCAAACCCGGAATATGGATATTGCAGCATTTGCCCAGCAGCTTTACACCACATCCAGAGTATATTGGGCGTGAAGCCACTCGCTGCTGAGGCAGGCAGGGCATTGTAATCTGGCAGGATACAGAGAATTTCCTGGTGGGCCCAAAAAGGCGCAATGCTTAATGTCACAATAAGATAGGTAATAAGTTATATTTTGCTCTGTTGCTCGCATCACTCACTATGTACCCTAGGTTCATATGATCGTTGATGCTAAGTGCCTATAATGATTATAAAAAGGTGAAACATGTCTGGTGTATTGCAAGGTCTGAAAGTAATTGATTTGAGTTGGGGCATGGCTGGCCCTATGGCTGGCATGTTGTTGTCTGATCATGGCGCTGAAATTGTTCGAATAGAGCGTCCGGGCGGTGAGCCATTTGATGAACCCTATGGCTATCGAACCTGGCACAGGGGTAAGAAGTCTGTAGAACTCGATCTTGGCAGTAAAGAAGATCTGCAGGTGTTCAATGCGCTGGTCGCCGATGCAGATATCCTGGTGGAAAGCTTTACGCCTGGCACTACCGATAAACTTGGCATTGATTATCAAACACTAAGCAATATTAACCCCGGATTGATTTACTGCTCGATCACGGCGTATGGCCGCGATAATAAGCATTCTAACCGGCCGGGTTACGACGCGCTGGTAGCGGCGCGTATTGGTCTACAGTGGGAAGCCCGTGGCTGGTATGGCAGCGGCATGGACAGGATAAAGGGAGTCGATAAGCAGAGTGTAGAGATGGACACTCCAAAATCGATAATTATTGGCTCTGACCGAGATGGGCCTATTTTTACCGCCACTGGGTCTCCCAGTGTAACGGCTGCTTATATGGGCGTATTGGGAATCAGTGCAGCCCTGAGGGCAAGGCAAGAGACCGGTCGAGGGCAGCATGTAGAGACTTCGATGTTGCAGAGCACTATCGCCAGTTCCGGTTCAGGCTGGCAGCGCCCAGACAACCTCGATGCCAAGGGTTATCAGTTTCCGGTGATTGATAAGCGCCAGACTTGGGGTATTGTCGAGGCCAAAGACGGCTGGATGTGCACATGGGCGAGTATGCCAGAATGGTTTGCGGCAGCGGGAGAAGGGGATACCCTCAAAGTGCCCTCGGCAGATGAGCTGGCATTTCGACTCGGAGGATTACCCAGTATTGAAGCGCGTTTGAAAAGCCTGGCTGAAACCATGCCTACTTTTCAGAAGTTTACTGTAGAAGAGTGGGTAAATATTGCTGCAGAAAGTGGGGCAGTTTCCTGTCAACCGGTGCGCAGCCCAGAACAGGCATTGTGTGACCCTGCTCTGCTCAATGAGGGTACTGTAGTCGAACTGGAGCATCCTGAACACGGCACAATCAGGCAGGCGGGTATTTTATATCGGCTTCATGGTCGCCCCACCAAAGTCACTGGATTGGTACCCAAGCGCGGTCAACATACCGATGAGATCAAAGCGTCGGTTAAGCGGACTGAACAGCCGGTAAAAGTCGAGTCGAAGGATACTGGTAAGACCCTGTCTGGGGCGATGGAAGGCATTCGAATTATTGATTTTGGCTTGGCCGTTGCCGGCCCCTGGTCGTCCCAGTTACTCGCCGATATGGGGGCTGATGTTGTTAAAGTGGATCCAAAAACACAGACCTATTGGCTGACCACTCATATGGGTATTGGCGTTAACCGTAGCAAGCGGTTTACCGGTATCGATATCAAAACCGAAGCCGGCAAGAAGGTTGCCTATCAGTTGATCGAGGGGGCAGATATTGTTGTGATGAACATGCGTCCTCAAGCGGCCAAGAAACTTGGTTTGGATTACGAGTCGCTTAAGGCTATCAATGCGAGTGTGATTTATTGTCACACTCGGGGCTTTGAAGACAGCCCCCGCTCGTTGCTGCCGGGTAACGACCAAACCGGTAATGCCCTTGGCGGCACAGAATGGGAAGACGGCGGCTGCTGGAATGGAGGCAGGCCGTGGTTTGGTACTACCTCTAATGGCGATATAGGTAATGGTTATCTGGCCGCTATTGCTATGGTGCAGGCGCTTTACGATCGGGGAAAAACAGGTAGGGGCCAAAAAGTCGATGCATCAATTTTGAATGCAGCCCTGTTTAATAATTCACGAGTGACCACCAATCCTAATGGCGACCATTTTGAACGCCCGACACTGGATGCGAATCAGACCGGGTATTCGGCGCTCTATCACCTTTATCACTGCGCCGAAGACAGCTGGCTCTGCATTGCTGTGGTTAGCGAAAAACACTGGCAGGCATTGATCGGGCTGTTGCCTGAATTGGCCTCAGATGAACGTTTTGCGGACAGTAAGCTACGCCAAAAAAATGATGGTGAACTGGTCGCGATACTCGAAAAGATTATGGCCACTAAAACCGCACAGCAGTGGTTTGAACTTATGGATTCTGCGGGCATTCCCTGTGAGATATCTTCGAGTACATTCAGCCAGGAAATGTTTGACGATCAAGAATTGATAGATAAGGGCTGGGTTGTTGCGTTAGAGGGTAATCCGGTGCTGGGTAAGATCGACATGTTTGGCCTTGGCATCGACTTTTCCGATACCCCGGGCAAAGTTGTACATGCGCCACCAGTACTATGGCAGCATACCGCCGAAGTGCTCGGTGAGTTGGGTTACAGCGTAGAAGAAATTGAAGCACTGTTTGAAGCTGGAGCGGTCCTTCGGCCAGAAGCTATTAGTTAAAGAGATTTTAATAAAATAATCCTATATGGAGAACAGAGTTATGAACGTAGCACAAAGAAAGTTATTTTCTGTTGATTCACACTGTGTCATTACCGATGACCAGGTAAAGAAGAATCTGGCAACTAAATATCATCAGGATTGGGATGATGGTATGGCCAAATTTGAACAGCTCGATATAGATCGCCGTGGAGGTACTCCAAAGTTGGGCCTTGAAGATTATGTTGATCTCAGCGCCGCAAAACATCCTGGCTATTTTGACTCTAGCGAGCGCCTGAAAGCGATGGATGAAGATGGTGTGCAGTGTGAGGTTATGTATTCAGAGTTTGATTTCACCAGCAAGGTCTATCAGGTAGGTCCAAACTGGAAAGAATGTGCCACCGCCTATAACAATACCCTTTATGATTTTGCTTCAATCGATCCAAATCGTATTTTGATTACTTATCAAATGCCTCTGATTGATATCGACTATGCGGTTTCAGAAATACATCGCTTGGCCGGTTTGGGTGCGAGATCGATTCAGATTCCAAATTTCCCAAGCGAACTGGGTATGCCTGATTATCACGACAAGCGCTATGACCCTTTGTGGCAGGCATTTTGTGATACGGGCATTGTTGTCGCGAATCACCTTACCCTGAAAGATAGCTTATATGATGTTTTCAAGCGTGACCCAACCCCACAAAGAGGTATTTTTACAGCACTGCCGGGCTTTGCAATTGCTGAAACTATTGCCTGGTATATTTTGACTGGTGTACTAGAACGCTTTCCAAAATTGAAAGTAGTTTTTGTTGAGCCTGGTCTTTTTTGGGTGTCTGGCTTTATCCGTTTTCTCGATGAGCGCATGGGCCATCACTATGAATTTCCAGAAATGAAAAAAATGCCGTCGGAGTATTGGAATAACCAAATGGCAGCGACTTTTGTTTCTGAAAAAGAAGCCATTGAACAGCGCTATGAACTGGGTGTTGAAAATATAATGTGGTCAACGGATTTTCCACATCCCTGTTGTAACTGGCCCAATGCCCAGGCGAAAGTTGATGAGTTGTTTCAGGGTGTTCCCGCAGATGAAGTGGAGAAAATAACCTGGAGTAATGGCGCCAAAATGTACGGTATTGAATAAATACCTATTGGCTCTATCGATTAGCTGCTAGACAGTATGCTCAATCGTGATGAGCTAAGCCTGTGTTGCGGTACTTTGGCCAATGTGGATTTCAGAACATTGGTGGAGTCCGCAGCCGGGGCTGGTTTTCAGTCTGTCTCAATGTGGCCAACAATTTACTACCCGGCTATTGAGGCAGGTTTAAGTGAACAAGATATGCGTTTGCTGTTAGATGACAACGGTCTGACGATATCGGAAATTGATCCCATCTGTAACTGGTTTCCCGCTGAGCATAGCGAGGCAAACCTAGCCATGCCTTTTTTCAAATATACGGATGATGATTTCTTTCGTATCAGCGATGCCCTCGGTGGTAAAACACTCAACGCTATTCAAGCCTGGGGGCCAGCCCTGGAACAGCAGCTTTTGGTCGACGCACTGAGTAAACTTTGTGAGCGAGCGGCAACACATGATTTGGCGGTTTCTGTCGAATTTTTGCCTTGGTCACCAATTGCTAATCTATCTGTTGCGCGCGAACTCGTTGAAGCGACTGGACAGCAAAACTGCGGTGTCAATCTAGATACTTGGCATCACTATCGCAGTGGCGGCTCTGTGGAGGATATTCTTGGCACTCCGGGTAAATTAATTAATGCCATTCAACTCAATGATATCGATGCCGAACCCTGGCCTGATATTATCGATGAAACCAGTAATGGCAGATTGTTGCCGGGAGAGGGTGTGGGTGACTCTGAGGGCGTTATCGACGCACTTGATGTTATCGGCTGTGAGGCAACCTTAGGGGTGGAAATTTTTTCCTCAGAACTCAATGAAATACCTCCTGAACAGGCAGCCCGGCGAGTCTATCAATCAACCCGCCAGGTCCTGAAACAGAATTAGAACATGGTTGATTACATGGCTATATTGTAGGTGTTGATATAGTCAGCAAAGCGATCCAGAACCTGTTGTTCAGTCAAACCATAGTCAGCTAACTTGTAGTCATGTTTTCCATGCTTGCCCGCTGGGTGTTCTGCGATATAGTCGCTAAAGCTTTTGCGGGTCTGATCAGACATTGGCAAATTAAAGTGGCCGTATATCTGTTCAACGGAGTTCATCGGTGTGGCCAGGAAGTCTCGGAACTGAATGTCGAGAACCCTCGCTGGATCAATCGATTGACGGACTTTCATACTGAGTTCAACCTGATCTGCCAGGTATGTGAAAACCCGCTCTCCCAAATCTACCCTGTCGAGGCCTTCTCGTTCGGGCATGATCGCTTCCATCATGCTGCAATATGAACCTACCACTTCCAGAGGATTACGATGGGTAATCATAATTGAGCAATCGGGATATTCTTCTACCACGGTATCAAGAGACCAAAGGTGGTAAGGCGCCTTTAGTAGCCAGCGGTCTCCGGGCCTTTGCCACTGCAACATACGCAGAAGATTGTGGTGATATTTGTAAATGGGCCGCCGATCTACCTGGCGAAAAAAAGTAGCGTAAGGCTCCATATAGCACTGCACGCCAAATTGCACATCGATAAAGGTATGGTTGGTTAAATGGATGCACTCCTCCGGACCGTCAGCTACAGCAAAGTGGATAGCAGTCATTGCCGGGTCGCGATTACGTTCATCCATCGCAGCTTTCATTGCTAGAAAACGTGGGTCTTCTTGCTCAGGAGGATTGCCGGGCAGGGGATAGGGGAAATGCCCCTCCCACATTTTCATCGGGCGAGAAGCTGAATCTCTAGCCAATAGGTTGACTAAAGCCGAAGTGCCAGTGCGTGGCATGCCGGTAATAAACATTGGGGCTTTAACTTCTTCTTCGAGTATCTCAGGGTGGCGTTTCCATGCGTCTTCTATATTCAGGCGTACCTGCAGAAGATTGAGCAACCTGTCTCGGGAGGATTTTTTTCCATCATCGGTGAGATTGTTACTATCGTAAGTCTTGAGAATTTGTTCAAGACCGACTTCAAAACTGGGGTCTCCAAAATCATTCAGGCCGGTATTTTTACTCGCTTCAGCCAATAATTCCTTCATGTCTAAACTTACTGTCATAGGTTTACTCCACCTTTGTCAAAAATATATAGCAACAGATGATAGCGTTTTTACCTGCTTATGACAGGTATTACCGACTGATCATTGTTATTTAGTTGAGGTCTTTTGAGTATAATAAGCAGGTGTTTTTTTAACCAGCATCGCTTTAACTACGGACTACCGTGACAACTCTAGATGACCTTATTGCAAACACCAAGCTGCCAATAGTACAGCTGCTAGGTGAGCTGCGTCTTCACCTATTCGAACTAGATCATGCAGTTGTGCAGGCTGAGCCGGGAGCAGGCAAGACAACGATTATTCCTTTGGCACTATTGCAGGAATCGTGGCTAAAGGGTAGGAAGATTATCGTACTGGAGCCACGGCGTATGGCTGCTAAGGCCGCTGCCCAGAGAATGGCTGCACTGCTGAAAGAAAAGGTCGGTGAAAGGGTAGGTTATCGGGTTCGGCAGGACACTCGAGTGAGCGCCATTACGCAAATTGAAGTGGTGACAGAGGGGGTGCTAACCCGCATGCTACAAAGCGACCCGGTGCTTGCCGGAGTGGCTCTACTGGTATTTGACGAGTTCCACGAACGCAGCCTCGATGGAGATTTGGCGTTGGCTCTGGCACTGCAGAGCAGAGAGCTATACCGCGAGCTCGACCCACTAAAAATACTGGTGATGTCTGCAACTCTCGATGATCAGCGTGTCAGTACTTTGCTCGATGATGCCCCTGTCATAACCTCTCAGGGGAGAAGTTTTCCGGTCTCTGCCAGTTACCATGGCAGGCAGCGTGTGGGTGAGCCATTTATCGAACCACTGATTGAAGTTATCAAGTCTGAGCTGAAAACAAACAGCACCACCAGCCTGCTGGTATTTCTTCCCGGTCAGGGAGAAATACGTCGTGTAGAACACAGACTAAATGAGGAGTTGTTAGCTTTGGATGTCAATCTGGCTGAAAATATTGTCGTCGCACCCCTGTATGGCAATTTAAGTTTAGCTGAGCAGCAGCGCGCTATTGAGCCTGTCTCAAAGGGGCAGCGAAAAGTGGTGTTAGCGACCAATGTGGCAGAGACCAGTTTGACCATAGAAGGTATTGATACCGTTGTGGACTCTGGTTTGGTGCGCGAATCAATCTTCGACCCTGGCACTGGAATGTCGAGATTACAGACCAGGCGTATATCCGCAGCGTCGAGTATTCAGCGCATGGGGCGTGCAGGTCGCCTGGGCCCGGGGCGCTGCCTGCGTATGTGGAGTGAGGAGCAGCAACAGCAACTAAGGGCCCATAGTGTGCCCGAAATAGTGCAGGCTGACTTGGCACCACTGGTATTGCTGCTGCTGGCTTGGGGGGTGGATGAGCCAAGTGATCTGAAGTGGCTCGACCCACCACCTTCGGGGCCATTTCAACAAGCGCTGGATTTACTTGTAGGGCTTGGGGCGGTTGAAACTACAGCTATGGGGGTCAGACAACTAAGTAAACACGGAACCCAATTAGTCAATATGCCTATGCACCCAAGACTGGCTCATATGGTGGTGGTTGGTGCTCAAAGGGGGATGTTGAAACTGGCCTGTGATTTTGCCTCGTTGATGTCCGATAGAAACCCATCGACTTCACATGGCGCAGACATTAGCTATTCCTTGGAGCTTGTTGACGGCAGTCTGGCGTGTCCTGCTAGTTTGCGGCGTTGGTGTAAAAGGGTCCAGCAGCAGTCTCGAGACTATTTAAAGCTGGTTGAGAATATGGGGATTGAGCGGTGTCAGGTTGACAAGCAGGATAGAGAAAATGAGCTGGCAATACTGGTAGCATCAGCTTTCCCTGACCGTATTGCCAGTAGACAGGGTCATGGCAGCTATCGCCTTAGCAATGGTAGAAGAGCGCGTTTGGACCCGGCTGATTCCCTGGCCGGCAGGGATTGGTTGGCGGTAGCTGAATTAGGTGGGCAGGAGGGAAGCAGCGAGGACCGAATCTATGCCGCGGTAGGGCTGAATGAGCAGTTATTTGAGCATGACCTTAAACACCTGCTCGGCGAAGTGGAGAGGGTTGAATGGGACGAGAGCGCAGACAAATTTGTCGCCGAGCATCGGTATGTAGTTGGTAAGCTGGTTGTTTCTGCAGCCAAAATCGACCAGATACCGGAGCAGCAGCGAGTTGAAGCGCTAATGCTATTGATAAGAAAGCGAGGGCTATCGGTATTACCCTGGAGCGAGCAATTACGACAATGGCAGGCCAGAGTAGAGCTAGTGCGAGGTCTAGGTGAAGCTCAGCACAAGCTCTGGCCCAATGTCAGTGATCGTTATTTGCTGCAAACAATGGAAAGCTGGTTGGCACCGTTTTTGACAAACATCGTTAAATTCGAGCAGATAGGCAAAATTGATTTAGCCACCGTGTTAAGCAGTATGTTGTCTTGGGAGCTTAGTCAGCAGCTCGATAAGCTAGCCCCGCGCACCTTTAGGGTGCCATCGGGTTCGGAAATAACCATAGATTATGGTCACAACCCACCGGTATTAGCCGTCAAAATGCAGGAAATGTTTGGCTGCGAACACACACCAGCAATCGTTGCAGATAAAGTTTCATTAATGGTGCATTTACTCTCGCCTGCCCGCAGGCCGCTGCAAATTACTCAGGATCTGGCGGGTTTTTGGCGCGGTAGTTATCAGCAGGTAAAAAAGGAAATGAAGGGGCGTTATCCAAAACACCCCTGGCCCGATGATCCCCTTCAGGCATTAGCTACGCGTCATACCAAGAAGCGTAGCGCTAAATAGCTCAGTCAGTTTCTTCCGGGCTGGGTTTTTCGTGGGAGTGAGATTTAATAGTCGATTTTCTGCGCTGTAGCAGAGTTTCCAATTTCGAACGCATGTCATTAATGGAGTGGTATAAGTCTTCCGAAGTGCCTTTAGCGGCAATATCCTGCCCCAGAAAATGCACCACGGCCTCAGCTATCTGCTCGTGTTTTTCGACGGTGAGAATAACCCGTGCCGATACAATATCAGGGTAGTGGCGTAGGACCTTATCCAAGGCACTATTAACTGCTGATTCAAGAGCGTCGGTGATTTCTACGTGGTGTCCTGTGAGGTTTACATTCATTCTATCTGTTCCTAGCAATGTATTAGTCTGACCCCAGCATACCGATTTATTTGAGAGCTGCAAAGATTTGTTCTTGCGGCAAGTCAATTATCAGCAAAGTTGGCTATGCGGTATACACATGCTTTGGAATCTTGTTGTAGGCAGCGCCTGGGGCTTAAAAATAGTCACAGTTGAAAATTTGACTGAGCAGTAACTAAGGCAGCTTTTCAAGTACTTTAATTGTGCGGTCTTAATTGTGTTCGGATTTCGGTTCCAGTAGGCTTTCCCTGCTGTTATGACGGTGTTGTGGTTGTCAGAAAACAATTCCCTAAGGAAAAAAATTATGAATGGTATAAATGCGCGAAAGGTGGCTTTTGTTACCGGAGCCAGCAGAGGCATCGGTAAAGCCTCTGCTATTGCTTTAGCTAAATCTGGCTTTGATGTCGCCATTTCGGCGAGGACCATGGTAGATGGTGAGGGTCGTCTGGATATCAATCCTGATTTGGCTCTGCCCGGCGGTCTAGATACAACTTTGGCAGCTATAGAAGCTGAGGGTGTGGGTGGCTTTGCAGTCAAAATGGATGTCACTGAGCGTGAGTCTGTTGCCAATGCTGTCGCTGAGGTTTTGAGCCACTTCGGCCATGTTGATGTGTTAATGAATAATGCAATTTCTCAGGGGCCCGCTCAGCATTGTGAGCTTATTGACATTGATGAGGATGAACTTAAGCGCTTGTTTGAAGGCAATTTATTTTCTCAGTTGGCGATCACCAAGGCAATCATTCCAGGCATGGTGGAAAGCGGCGGTGGAGTCATT
>Ga0055584_100003684_pt1 | contig 15058 bp, 12 predicted proteins | sample OSDHelmetaG_FD_58716 | JGI IMG/M metagenome (GOLD analysis project Ga0055584, IMG submission 58716) | Pelagic marine sediment microbial communities from the LTER site Helgoland, North Sea, for post-phytoplankton bloom and carbon turnover... | ecosystem: Environmental > Aquatic > Marine >... | reverse complement strand
GTCGCGCGATCTCGCGGCGATGGACGGTGTTGAAGAAGCCGGGCTGATGATGGGCTCCCCTTCAAACAAACAGATTTTAATGGATGCTGGTTTGCTGGCCGATGACGGTGCCGCGGCAGAAGGGGGTGACCTAATTTTGGCCGTGCGCGCAAAGGATGCCACCGCTGCACAGATGGCCGCTGACACTATCGAGCCGGAGATCATGAGCCAGACACGGACTGCAACCGGAGATTCTGTCTGGCGACCACAAACCATTCGGGCAGCGGCCAAGGCCAATCCCGACGCCAATCTCGCGCTAATTTCGGTGCCGGGTGAGTTCGCGGCGGCAGAAGCGCGGAAGGCAATCAACCGTGGTCTGCACGTCATGATGTTTAGCGACAATGTCTCCATTGAAGATGAAATCAATCTCAAGAATCAGGCGCGTGAACGGGGCGTTTTGATGATGGGACCGGATTGCGGCACCGCCATTCTGGACGGAGTCCCCCTCGCCTTTGCCAACAAGGTCACAACCGGTGATATCGGGATCGTCGGCGCATCCGGCACTGGCATACAAGAGGTCACGACGCTCATTTCCAATAATGGCGGCGGCATTTCACATGCAATTGGCGTTGGCGGTAGAGACCTCAAGGACGAGATTGGTGGAATATCGACCCTGATGGGTATCGACCGGCTTGATGCTGATCCGGCAACCAACCACATCGTCCTGATTTCGAAACCGCCTGGAAAAACGGTTCTGCCTAACATCATGAAGCGTATCGGACAAAGCGCCAAACCCTTTACTGTCTGCTTTATCGGCGCCTCCGATCTTGATTTACCGGCCAATGCCACAGTCGCGAGAACCCTCAAGGATGCAGCGCAAGCTGCCCTCGGTGGAGATGCTTTTGCGGAAACCGAAATTTCAGAAACAGGGTCAAACAACAACGGTACCGAAATTCGCGGTTTGTATTCCGGCGGGACTCTTGCCGCAGAAACTCAATTGATTCTGCTGGATGCAGGACTGGAGGTTGTTTCAAATGCCGCCGTTCCAGGAGCCGGACAATTATCAGATGATGTCGACGGCCATAAAATTATTGATCTTGGTGATGACGAATATACACAAGGCCGTCCGCACCCGATGATCGATCCGGAAATTCGTCGTCAACCATTGGCAGAAGCCTTGGCCGACAGTTCTGTAGGTGTCGTGCTGATCGATATCGTCATCGGCTATGGGGCGCACCCCGACCCGGCGGGCCAACTCGCCGAGATGTTAATTGCCATGCCGGGCAAAGATGACACTATAATCATTGGATCGGTGACCGGTACGGAACAGGACCCGCAAGTACGATCCAGTCAGGTTAAAGCCCTGCAAGCAGCCGGAATTCACGTCGCGGGATCAAATGCCGATGCGGCGATTGCCGCCCTCAAGGTACCAGGGATCAACAGCTAAGGGAGAGACGCGATGCCAGACGGTAATGCAATTCCCAACAAGCTCATCATTGCGATCGGGGGCAATGCCACACATCCCGAAGGCATCAAGGGGACATCCGAGGAACAAGAAGAAATCGCCGCGAAAACCGCGCAGGCATTGTTGCCGCTCGGCCATTCGGTTGAACAACTGATCATCACCCATGGTAACGGCCCGGTGGTGGGTAAAATCCTGATGCGTCAGGCGCTGACCCGGGACCGCATTTCGCCGATGCCACTGGATATCTGTGTTGCCCATAGCCAGGGCGGCATTGCCTATTTGCTGATGCAAGCGATGGAAAATGCCCTGCGCGAAGATGATAATCCACGGCACGTTGCCTGTCTGCTGACCCAGGTTGAAGTCGACAAAGACGATCCCGCCTTTGAGAACCCGACAAAGCCGATAGGACCATTCTTTAACGAGGAGGACGCCAAAGCAGTTCAGGCCGAGCTCGGCTGGTTGATGGCAGAGGATTCAGGACGCGGCTGGCGGCACGTTGTTCCCTCACCTATTCCAAAGCATGTCTGCGATATTTCGCTGGTCGAGGTTTTGGCGCAGCGCGGTACTATCGTGATCGCAGGCGGTGGCGGTGGTATCCCTGTCATTCGCGGCCCCAAGGGCGTCCGGCATGGCGTATCCGCTGTTGTCGACAAAGACCTCACCTCCGCCCTGATGGGGAATATTCTGGGTATTGGAACCTTTATGATCCTGACCGCCACACCCAAAGTCGCAATCAATTTTGGCAAACCGGATCAACAATTTCTCGACCGGGTGACATTGTCAGAAATCAAAGCGCTGAACGCAGAAGGACATTTTCCGCCCGGGAGCATGGGCCCCAAGATTGATGCGGCGATCCGGTTTATCGAAGGCGGTGGCGAACGGGTGATCATTGCCGATCTGGAACAGGCGATGGATGCGCTAAACGGCAAGACGGGTACCCATATCATTCGCGACAATGGCTGACGAGAACGGCTCCAATCAATTCGTCATTACTTCTGCGGGCTCTCTAGCCTTTGAGGCTATTGATTATCCCAAACTGGGCCGCGTCGCCGCCCTTTTCGAGCGTAGCTTCTATATTGAAATAGACGGCCATTGGATCTGCTTTGGCGGATCATCGCTATACCTTGGCCCCCTCAATTTACAAACAAATGCGCCCGCCAAGATCAACTGGCAGGCAAGCGGTCTGCAGCTCGAAGACCCGGTGAGGATTTCAGCGACTGAAATTCACATAGGGAACCGCTTTTCTTTTTCTTATCGGGACGCCCAACCCTGGCACCCTGACCCAATTCGTAACCTCGACAAAACGGCCATCAATGCCGGACTAACCTCGCTGACAGAGCAAGCATTTAACATAGTGCCTAGGGAAGGTCTTGCCTCATTCATATTTCCCGAAGGGTCAGTGACGGCGGTTTTGCCGAACGCCGCATCAGCGATTACCGGAATAAAGAAACTTATTGGCGACGGGCATTCCAGCCCGGAGAATATTCTAAACCCAGTCACAACTTTGATAGGTTTAGGCCCCGGCCTCACGCCATCGGGCGACGATTTTCTCGGTGGTATGATGATCACCTTAAAAACCCTTGGAGAAGACGAGACATGTCGAGTTTTAGCGGATGCTATCGAACGCGCTGCCGCGACCACTAACGAAATCAGCCGTGCGCATCTATACGCTGCAGCGCAGGGTATTGGCGCAGAACCGCTACACGCGACAATTGACGATATCATCTCAAACCGGGAGCAAGCCCTGAAGAGTTCATTGGCAAGACTTGATTCTATCGGCCATAGCTCAGGATGGGACGCCCTCACCGGCGTGGTGATTACGCTGCAGGCCTGGCTATCAAAGTAAACTAAGTCCTGTCGGCAACGGCAGCACCATCGCACCGCGGATCAGAAGCACCTTCAATAACACCATCAGTATGTCTAACAATCGCTCCCGCGTGTCCCATCATTTCGTCAAAGTCACCAACGATTTCAACATCATGTCCAGCATCACGTAGGGCATCGATGACAGCAGTGTCGAAGCGGGATTCAATCCGCAGCTTGGCGGTTTCTTCGCCCCAGGTCCGGCCCAAAAGCCAGCGCGGTGCGGCCACGGACTTTTCCAGATCTTGTTCAAAGTCGACATAGCGCGTGAAGATAGCTGCCTGGGTTTGTGGCTGCCCTTCACCGCCCATCGTGCCATAGACCATATGGCGACCATCCTTGAGGGAGGCCATTGCCGGGTGAATTGTATGGAACGGACGACGACCCGGCATCAATGGATTGGGACTTTCGGGATCAAGGCTGAAGCTGGTGCCACGGTTTTGCCAGACGATACCGGTTTCAGGGAGCACGACACCCGAGCCGAATTCCCAGTAGATACTCTGGATCAAACTGACCGCACTGCCATCCCGGTCCATCGTCCCCAGCCACACCGTATCACCCGGCTGAGACAACTCCGGCCAGGGCAACGCTGTATCGGGGTCAATTTCGGCCGCAAGCTGTTCGAGTGTTTTATCCGACAAATAGTCAACTGGATCGATGGTCATATAGGCGGGGTCGGAAATATATCGATCCCGCACCCGAAAGGCGCGCTTGCTCGCCTCAACAATTGCATGAACATGCGCGAACCCTTCGGGTTCTGAAATTCCCAGCCGCTCACAAATCCCGAGGATCATCATCGAAGCCAAGCCTTGAGTCGGCGGCGGCATCGTATAGGCCGTGCCTGATTTCAAACTGATGGATAGTGGTTCCGCGCTAAGGGCCTTGTGTTGCGCTAAATCATCTGCACGCAGCGGGCTACCGGCTTCTTCTAATTCATGCGCAATCGAGTGCGCGATATCGCCACGGTAAAAATCATCAAGCCCCGCAGCTGCCAAGCGTTCAAACGTATCGGCCAAGGCAGGAAGTTTCAGATTATGCCCCTCATCTGGTGCAACGCCATCGACAAGAAACGTTTCAGCGAAACCGGGTACGTCTTTCAGCTCATCCAGCTTTCCAGCAGCATTGCGATGCAACGTGCCAGAAACCGGTGTGCCATTCCGCGCGTGCTGAATGGCATCTTCGAAAAGTCGCGACAGTGGCATAGAGCCACCACGCCGTTTGCTTTCCGCCAAGGCCATCTGCCAGCCCGACACGGCACCGCCCACTGTCAGCGCTGCCAACGGCCCGCGTGAGGGAATAGCCTCCAGCCCCTGCGACCGATAGAAATCAATACTGGCCTGCCCCGCCGCAGCCCCACAGGCATCAATTGCCATGGGTTTTCCGCCATCACCAATTAACAGAAAATTATCGCCGCCCAATGCATTCATATGAGGGTAAACGACGGCAATCGTTGCCGCGGCGGCGATCATAGCCTCAATGGCGTTTCCGCCTTCGCCCAACACACGCGCCCCTGCCTCCGCTGCCAGAAAATGCGGCGCGACAACCATGCCGCCAGAAGCGGTACGGGCATATTTCATTTATCTAGCGCCGGTTATTAGCGATAGGCTCAACAAAGCTGAGTTCGGTATCCCACGGGAAAAAGATCCAGGTATCCTGGCTCACCTCAGTGACAAAACTATCAACCATAGGGCGGCCTTCCGGCTTGGCATAGACGGTTGCGAAATGGGCGTCAGGCAACATTTCTCTTACAACTTTTGCTGTCCGGCCCGTATCAACAAGATCATCGATCAACAGGACGCCCTTGCCGGATCCTTCCACCCGTTTAATGACTTCGACACCACTTTGGCTTTGATGCTCATAGGATGACACGCAAACTGTATCAATCATTCGGATTTCCAGCTCACGGGCAATTATCGCCGACGGGACCAGCCCGCCACGCGTGATGGCCACGACAGACTCCCAGGGCCCTTTATCAGCAAGTCGCCAGGCCAGCGCCTTGGCGTCCCGGTGAAGCTGATCCCAGGAAACGGGAAATGATTTTTGATAGCGTTCTGCAGAGTCATCCATAGTGAATTTTCCGAAATTATAACTGTAATTATGGACCCTATTACATACGGCTCGCTGGTCGCGATCAACCGTCGTACAAGAATTCATTGGCACAACGCCATTCGTCATGAAGAATAACAACATGAACAGTCCAACCCGTTCCGCCATTCGTGGCGCCGCCCTGACCTTTACCGGTGACCCGTTTTCGGAATCCGCAGATTCGGTAATGCACTATGAGCGTGACGGGATTCTGGTTATGGAAGACGGACTCATCTCAGAATTTGGTGATACCGAAACTCTCCTGCCAACATTGCCAGACGACATCGAGATAACAACCTACCCCGACAGCCTCATTCTGCCGGGTTTTATCGACTGTCACGTCCACTATCCGCAAACCCAGATTATTGGTGCGGGAGGAGAGGCGCTAATTGACTGGCTGGACAAATATACTTTCGTCGCCGAACAGGCCTTCGCCGACCGTGCCCACGCATCAAAAAGCGCGGAGATTTTCTGTGATGAACTGCTTCGCAACGGCACCACAACGGCCTCCGTTTTTTGCACGGTTCATGAGCACTCCGCCGATGCCCTATTCGAAAGCGCGCACTCCCGAAGCATGCGGATGATCGGGGGTAAAGTCCTAATGGATCGCAACGCCCCCGATGCCCTGCGGGACACCGCCCATACTGGCTATGACGAGTCAAAACGATTGATTGATCGGTGGCATGGCAAAGGCCGTTTGCTCTACGCCATTACGCCGCGGTTTGCCGCGTCATCGACGCCAAAGCAATTGGAACTCGCTGGCTCCCTATGGCGCGAAAACTCGGGCACCTATGTGCAATCGCACATTTCCGAAACCCAACAGGAAATTGACTGGGTCCAGACGTTATATACAGATCGGAATGGCTATTTTGATGTCTATGATCATTTTGGTCTTACTGGTCCGCGCAGCATCTACGGACATGGCATTCATCTGACCAATGACGAATGGCTACGGTTCCACGACACCGGAACCGCCCTTGCCCACTGTCCGACGTCCAATCAATTCCTCGGCAGTGGTCTGTTCAATATTGGAAAGGCCAAGGAGGCCAGTCGGCCGGTTGCCGTAGGTCTCGCAACTGACCTAGGCGCAGGCACCAGCTTTTCAATGTTACAGACCATGGGCGCTGCCTATCAGATCGCCCGTCTCGCTGGCGCCGATTTAAGTGCCAGCCAAGCGCTCTATCTCGCAACGGCTGGTGCCGCCAGGGCTTTATGCCTCGACGACAAAATCGGAGCCCTGGAATCCGGTAGTGAAGCTGACCTCGCCATTATTGATCTCAAATCGACACCCATTATCGATTACCGGTTGCAGTTCTCCGATAGTCTGGAAGAAACGCTCTTCGTTTTGATGACCATGGGTGATGATCGGGCGATCCGCGCAACCTATATCGCTGGCGACCTGGCCTATCAACGCGACTGACGGATCACTTGTCGGGCATACCGCTGGCAATCCACTGACCAATCGCCAGGCGTTCCTCCTTGGACATTTTAGTCGCGTTACCCAATGGCATTGTGTTGGTCGCTACCGTGGTTTTTTGAATTTGTGCCGCGTGTTTTCTGATCTCAGCTTCGGTCTCAAGTTTTATATTCTTTGGCGGCTTATCAATACCCTGATAGGTCGGACGGGCAGAATGACAGGCCGTACAGCGCGTTTTGGCAATCGCCTGCACCTCGGCAAAGCCCACCTTTCGGGTCAGGCCTTGCTCTTTACCACCGGTAAAGCCGGGGACTGACACGAAACCGGCGAGCATGATGATCGCAATGATGGCCAGTGGAACTGGCCAGATAGCATCAGACCCGGAATTGCGCAGATTGAACCAGTGCCGCACCAGCGCGCCGATTACGAACAAGGCAATTAAAATCGCCCAGCTATGTTCATGACCAAAGGTCATCGGGTAATGGCTGCTGATCATCACAAAGACGATTGGCAATGTCAGGTAGTTATTGTGAACCGAACGTTGCTTCGCCCGCACGCCATAAGAGGGATCCGGCTCCTCGCCATTCTTGCGCGCGTTCACCAGATTATGCTGGCCGGGAATAATCCTGATCCAAACGTTAAGCACCATGATAATACCAATCAGCGCACCAACATGAACATAGGCCGCGCGACCCGACAGGACCTGGCTTAATCCGAATGCGACAACGCAAAGACCGACAAACCCGATAGCGCTGGATATTTTCGTATATTTATTTCCCAATTCTGACATATACATGCCGTCATAGAGGAACCAACCGATGACCAGCGTCGCAATGCCGATACCGACCGCTTCTAATTTAGTGATGTCGGCAACATCAGGATCTATCAGGAAGGCAGCAGATCCCAGGTAATAAACCACAGCCAGGAGCAAGACGCCGGTAACACCCGTCCACCAGGCTTCCCACTTAAACCAGTGCAGATTCCTGGGCATAACCTTTGGCGCGACCATGATCTTGTCGACCTTATAGAAACCGCCACTATGAACCATCCAGAGTTGGCCTTCGACTTCATCATCGGGCACGGTCGGGTCTTCAAGATGCGAATCCAGCCACATAAAGTAGAACGATGACCCTATCCAGGCGATGCCAACGATGATGTGGGTCCAGCGCAATATCAGCGCCAGCCAGTCCAGAAGAATGGTCTCCATAAATTCGCTACTCCGTAACCGTTCCGAGAACCCGCAAACTCACAATGCGCCCGATATTTTTTATCGCTTCATCGATCTGGCTGCTGCGATCATCCTCAAGCCGTTCTTCAAAGGCTGCCAAAATCGAGTCCTTTGTATGGTCTAGGACGGCAATGATAAAGGGGAAGCCGAACCTTTCCTTATAGGTGTCATTCAGCAGCGTGAAACGGTCATATTCCTCATCCGACAACCGGTCGAGCCCAACGCTCGCCTGTTCGTGCCGCGAATGATCCGTCAAATCTCCCGCCCGAGCGGCCTTTCCAGCGAGATCAGGATGCGCCCGTATCAAGGCAAGTTTTTCCTCTTCGGCTGCCTCACGCATCGCCGCCATCAAGGCATCAATCAACGCATCCCGAGACGCAAACGGCCGCGCTGAAGCTGTCCGGGCCACCAGCCAGGGCGAATGTTCAAACACATCGCCAAGCGCCGCGATAAAATCGGCGTCCGCGCCCTTATTCAACTCCACAAGCGAAACCATATTATCTGTAACTATCCTCCATGCGCTCGAGAACGCGCATCATCCACGGCCCTAAGCACAGCCTCAGCAGTAGCTGGCGTATCGAGATTTGGCACGCATCGTGGCCCGCCTACCGCCGCTACCGCATCCCGCAAGGCGAGCCAGACCGACAACGCCAACATCAACGGTGGTTCACCAATCGCTTTGGATCGGAAAATTGTCGGTTCGCGATTGGGGGCATCCTCCAGAATGTGAATATTAAATTCCGGCGGCACGTCCCGGCTTCCGGGAATTTTATAGGTCGAAGGCCCATGCGTCCGCAGCGCGCCCTTTTCGTCCCACCACAGCTCCTCCATGGTGAGCCAGCCCATGCCCTGGACGAAGGCACCTTCGATCTGGCCGAGATCAATCGCCGGATTTAACGATCGACCACAATCCTGCAAAATATCAGTACGCAGGACACGGTTCTCACCCGTCAGCGTATCAATCACCACTTCAGAAACGCAGGCACCGTAGGAAAAATAATAAAATGGCCGACCGGTCATCGTATCATTATCCCAGCCGATCTTGGGCGTGCTGTAAAAACCGGTTGCCGATAGCGAAACCCGGTTTTCCCAGGTCAGCTGGGCAAGCTCTGCGAAGCTGATACTGTCATTGCGGGCATAAATCCGATTATTGCGAAACTCGATCTCGCTTTCCTCGACCTCAAAATGATCCGCCGCAACCCCCGCCATGCGAGCTTTAATCTGGGTCGCCGCATCATGTGCCGCCATACCGTTAAGGTCGGAGCCTGACGATGCCGCTGTTGCCGACGTATTCGGTACTTTAGCGGTATTGGTCGAGGAAATTTTGACCTGGTCGATGTCGATCTGAAAGGTCGAGGCCACGACCTGAGCGACCTTGATATAGAGCCCCTGCCCCATCTCGGTCCCCCCATGGTTGAGATGAACACTGCCATCTGTATAGACATGGACCAGCGCCCCGGCCTGATTGAGTGTGGGTAGATTGAATGAGATGCCAAACTTCACCGGCATCAAAGCGATGCCCTTCTTTAGAACAGTATTTTCCTGATTAAACGCAGCGACTGCTTTTTTGCGAGCCGGATAGTCAATCTCGCGGGACAGGCTGTCGACCATTTCCATAATAATATTATCTTCGACCTTCTGGCCATAATGGGTCGTATCGCGATCCGCCTTGTCATAAAAGTTCGCGCGGCGAACATCGTCAGGGTCTTTGCCCAAATCCCGAGCAATGTGATCAATCACTGTTTCAATGGCGACCATCCCCTGCGGCCCGCCAAACCCGCGAAATCCGGTATTGGAAACCGTATTGGTTTTGCACGGATAGCCGTGAATATGCGCATTCGGCAAATAGTATGCGTTGTCAGCATGGCATAACGCGCGGATCAAAACCGACGAAGATAAATCAGCGACATTGCCAGCACGGCAGGCCATCAGAATATCGATACCCTCAATACGGCCATTGTCGTCAAACCCGACCTGATATCGAAACAGAAAATCATGCCGCTTACCGGTTATAACCATATCGTCGTCGCGCGACAGGCGCAGCTTGACTGGTTTGCGGGTCTTTGCCGCCATGAGAGCCGCCAGAGCCGCAATGATTGTCGACTGGCTTTCCTTACCACCAAAGCCACCCCCCATGCGGCGTATCTCGGTGGTCACCGCATTAACTGGCACGCCAAGTACCGTTGCCACACCATGCTGAACTTCGGTTGGATGCTGGGTCGAGGAATAAACCAGCATGTCGTTATCTTCCTGCGGGACCGCTAGAGCAATATGGGTTTCGAGATAGAAATGATCCTGCCCGCCACAGCGCACTTCTCCGGAGATTTGATGCGGTGCGTCGGCCATGCCCTGGATGGAGTTTCCACGCCTCATGATCTGTGGCGGTGAGGTAAAACTTTTTCGGTTTAACGCATCGTCGATACTGAGGACCGGTTCAAGCTCGACATAGTCAATAACGACCAGCGCCTCTGCGGCACGCGCAATATCCATGGTTTCCGCCGCAATCGCCGCGACCGGATGGCCGATATATTCAACCAGCCCTTCAGCCAGGATCGGTTCGCCTTCAAAAATCGGCGCGACATCATTGCGACCAGGAATATCCGCAGCAACGAGCACGGCATGGACACCGGGCAGGTCGCGCGCCGCACTGACATCAATCGATTGAATTCTCGCATGAGCATAAGGACTTTTAACCAATGCCCCATGGAGCGTGCCCGGCACATTCGGCATATCATCGATAAAAACAGATCGTCCCGTGACATGATTTTCTGCACTGTCATGGCGGACGGCTGTGTGGACAGCGCCCTTAATCTGGTCCATTCGGTCAGCGGTACTCATAACGCCATCACCTCTACTGGCACGTCCGGCTGGGTGGTATCGAGATAGAGCCGCTGCAGGAGATTGCTAGCAACCCGGGTACGATAATCCTGACTGGCGCGGAAATCTGTCAGCGGCGTGAAGTCTTCGGAAAGGGCAACTCCTGCTACCATAGCCGTTTCCATGGACCACGATCGGCCCATCAACGCTGCTTCACAGGCAGGAGCCCGTGCCGGTGTCGCCGCCATGCCACCGAACGCAATACGAACAGAAGCGACAATGCCATTTTCAATCTTGAGCGCATAAGCCCCAACGACGGCGGAAATGTCCTGATCAAACCGTTTTGAAACTTTATAGGCGCGGAAAATCAGATCAGGCGACGGGACCGGTATGCGAATGGCTTCAAGAATTTCGTCCGGCCCAAGAGCCGTCTTTCGATAATCCGTAAAGAAATCATCGGCAGAAATCTCGCGTCGGCCGCTTGAGCCATGCGCAATCATCACCGCATCGAGTGCAATCAAACAGGGTGGCGTATCCCCAATAGGGGAAGCATTGCAGATGTTGCCACCAATCGTTCCAAGATTGCGGATTTGCCGCGAGCCAATTCGGCGAACAAGCAGCGCAAAAGACGGGGCAATCTCCTCCAGCATTGGAAGCGCCCGGGTATAGTTCACCGCCGCACCAAACATGACCGAACTTTCATCGCGTTCGATCTGGTTTAGTTCCATGACATTGGCAGTTGAAATAACTTGACCATAAGGTTGGCGATCCTTGCTCGCCCGCATGCCAAGATCCGTACCACCCGCCAGAATAAAGGCATCCGGATGCTCTGATTTAAGAGCAACAAGTTGATCCAGGCTTCGTGGCGCGAAAAAATCCTCGTTACCATCGGTATAATAGTCAGTCTGTTCGATTGCGGGCGGAATCAATTTCTCCGCTTTAGACCCTAATGAAACGGCCGCATCAACGATTGGTCGATATCCGGTACAACGACAAAGATTGCCCGCAATTGCTTCATGGACAGAGTCGTAGGTTAAGGCCTCGCCGGTCTGCGTAAAGGCGTGCAGGGCCATTACGAAGCCAGGTGTGCAGAAGCCACATTGCGCTGCATGATGGTCAACTATTGCCTGTTGAACAGGGTGAATAGCCTCGTCTGGCCCGGACAGTCCTTCGACGGTCGTAACACTCATACCATCAAGTTGAGGTACCAACATCAGACAGGCATTTACAGATTTCACCCGTCCCAATGCCGATTGGATGGCAATGGTACAGGCTCCACAGTCTCCCTCTGCGCAGCCTTCCTTGGTCCCTTTGAGGCCTTTCATCTCCCGCAGATAGTCGAGCACCGTCATCGACGGAGATACATCATCCTCCTCGATTAACACGCCATTCAACTGAAACCGGACTGGCATTGTACCCCTTGTTTAGCGTCTTGTTGTTTACTGCCCCGCGGCGCGATATTCGGCCAGTGCGGCATCGACACCACCACCGGCAGGCATTTTCACCTTATGTTGCCGTAGAGTCGCCTCAAGCGCCGCCAGACAGGTCAGAATATTATGTTTCTGACAATTGTAGCCCATCGCTCCGATACGCCATATTTTGCCATGCAATGGCCCAAATGATGTACCGATTTCAATCCCGAAATCATGCAGCATTTCTGACCTGACCATCTCTCCTTCATCGCCATCAATGCCATCGGGGATATAGACTCCGGTAACATTCGGCATCTTGTGGGACTTATCGCCAAATACCGTTAGGCCGAGACCTTCCAGCCCGGCAACCATCGCCTTGCTTGCCAGAGCATGCCGGTTAAAGCAGGGTTGCAAGCCTTCCTTGAGCACCACCCGCGCGCATTCCCGCGCCGCATAAAGCATCGAGGTTGCTTCGGTATGGTGATTGAGCCTTGCTTCGGACCAGTAATCCATCAACATCCCGAGATCGAAATAGTTGGACGACACCATTGGTCCCCCTGCCGCTTCAAACCCGTCCGGACGGATGCCTTTTTCGATATGTTTGCGGCGATTTACGATTTCAGCGACACGATCATTAAAGGTGATCGGCGCAATACCGGGGGGGCCCGCGAGACATTTTTGGAGGCTGACCGACACGCAATCGATCTTCCAATTATCCACCGGCAGATCCATCCCAACCAGGCTCGCCGTCGCATCGACATAGGACAGTGCATCGTAACGCGCGCAAATCTCGCCAATCTCGGCCAGCGGCTGCGCAACGGTCGTCGAGGTATCGCCCTGACACATCGCAACGATTTTTGGTCGGACACGTTTAACGGCGTCTTCTATCTGCTGCGGCTCAAACACTTCGCCCCATTCTACTTCGATGATCTCAACATCGGCGGCACAGCGTTCAGCGATTTCTGTCAACAAGTGTCCGAAACGTCCAAATACCGGCACCAGCACCTTGTCACCTGGTTCAATAGTGGAAACCATGAAGGTTTCAATGGCAGCCCGTGCCGTCCCGTCTATCAGGAATGTCCAGCGATTTTCGGTCTGAAAGATTTGCCGATAGAGAACCATCACCTCATCCATATATTCGGTGAAGGCCGGGTCGAACTGCCCCAGTAGTGGCATGGACATGGCGTTGAGGACTCGCGGGTCAACATTGACCGGTCCCGGCCCCATCATCAGACGTGGTGGCGGGTTCAGCTCTTCAAATATCTTGTTCGCAGTCATTTTCTTCTATCGTTTCTTTATCGCTGGTCTCAGCTAGCGGGATGGACATCATGCCAATGATGCGCGATGTCAACGCGGCGGCATACCCAAACCTTATCATGTGTTTCTATATGATCCAGAAATCTCTGGAGCCCCATAAACCGTCCCGGACGACCAGCAAGACGACAATGTAGTCCAATAGACATCATCTTCGGCCTATCCGCTCCTTCCGCATAGAGACAGTCAAAACTGTCCCGAAGATAAGCATAAAACTGATCACCGGAATTGAAGCCCTGATTGGTGGCAAAGCGCATGTCATTGGCATCCAGCGTATAAGGTACGACCAGATGCGGTTTGTCATAGCTGCGATCCCAATAGGGTAAATCGTCGGCATAGCTGTCGGCGTCATAGAGAAATCCGCCTTCTTCGACGATGAGATCACGAGTTCTCGGGCTCGTGCGCCCGGTATACCAACCTTCCGGATGCGCGCCGGTCAGCTCGGTATGAACTCTGACGGCTTCCTGCAAATGTGCCCGCTCTGTCGCTTCATCAATAAATTGATAGTTGATCCAGCGTAACCCGTGGCTGGCAATCTCCCAATCAGCCTCCAACATTGCCGCAACAGCGTCCGGATTGCGTTGCATGGCCATCGCAATACCAAACACTGTGACCGGCAAGTTGCGCGATGTGAACAGACGATGTAGCCGCCAGAACCCCGCACGGCTGCCATATTCATAGATACTTTCCATGCTCATATGGCGGGCATTTTCAAAGGCTTCCGCACCGATAATCTCTGACAGGAAAGCCTCGGACGCCGCGTCACCATGCAGAATGCTGTTTTCGCCACCTTCTTCGTAATTGATCACGAATTGCACAGCGATCCGCGCGCCACCAAGCCATTTGGGATCAACCGATTCACGACCATAACCAATCATGTCGCGCGGGTAGTTTTCGTCTTCTGCCATCACCTGCATTCCGTTTTTCATTCCTTTCCCAATCATAACGAAGCCTGTTGCCGCGGAAAGGGTTTAACGGTAGGCAGAAGACATAAACTAAATTGCTAAAAGAGGCCTCAAAGCCATGGCGAGCTTAACAACCCATATTCTCGATACTGCAAACGGCATCCCGGCAGCAGGCGTAACAATTGAGATTATCAAGGTCAGTGGAGACAAGCGAGTCACACTCCGGACGTTAAAGACAAATGATGACGGCCGTACAGACTCGCCAGTTCTTGCCGGTGATCAATGCATCCCCGGCGTCTATGAACTTGTTTTTCATATTGGTGATTATTTCAGAAACCGCGACACCAACGCCGATGCACCACCCTTTCTTGATACAGTGCCGGTACGCTTCACGATGGCCCCGGACGAAGATCATTACCATGTGCCTCTGCTCGCCAGCCCGTGGAGCTATTCAACCTATCGCGGCAGTTGAACGAGAAAGGGCCCCCGCAGGGGCCCTTTCGTACGTACCAGTACACTGGAATTAAACGCTTAGTCCTCTTCCGGCAGAACCATATTGAGGACAATCGCGAC
>Ga0055584_100003683_pt1 | contig 15066 bp, 3 predicted proteins | sample OSDHelmetaG_FD_58716 | JGI IMG/M metagenome (GOLD analysis project Ga0055584, IMG submission 58716) | Pelagic marine sediment microbial communities from the LTER site Helgoland, North Sea, for post-phytoplankton bloom and carbon turnover... | ecosystem: Environmental > Aquatic > Marine >... | reverse complement strand
GAAGAGATGTATGACGATGACCCAACAAAAGAATACTTTGATACTTGGGAAGAAGCAACAGAACAATTTAATTTAAACCTTAAAAAATGATTAATTATAAACCTTTACCAAATAATATTACTATTAAAAAATCTAAAATAGAAGGTTTAGGACTATTTGCAACTGAGGATATTAAACAAGGTACTAATTTAGGAATTTCTCATATAATGACATCTGATGGTTCTATTTCTCGTACTCCATTAGGAGGATTTTATAATCATAGTGATATACCTAATTGTTATAAAATTAGAAAATTTAGTAAATATTACTTAATAGCTGAAGTAGATATTAAAAAAGGAAAAGAGTTAACTTGTAAGTATACATTTTATAAAATAAACAAATTATGAAAAAAAAAATTAAAAGAACAATATATAAAAAAGATAGTAAAAATAAAATACGTAAACTAGAGCTTTCAACAGAAGGCTCTTTTTTTGTTCAGGTCTCTGGTCTGATAGATGGTAAAACAGTAAGACATGAAAAAGAATGTAAACCTAAGAATATTGGGAAGAAAAATGAAACAACAGCAAGTGAACAGGCTATATCAGAACTAAAAGCTAAGCTTAATATTAAACTTTCAGAAGGATATTTTTCTTCTGTAAAGGAAGCTGAAGAAGAAGAAGTACTGATGCCCATGCTTGCTAAATCATATGAAGACCATTCATCAAAAATAGATTGGGAAAATGCATTTATACAACCAAAATTAGATGGTATGCGTTGCTTGGCTATCATTAAAGAAGGCAAGGTAACATTGTTATCTAGAAAGAATAAAGAGATTACTACAATGGCCCATATAGCTTCTAATCTTACAAATTTAGAAAAATGTGTTTTAGATGGGGAATTATATGCTCATGGTAAAACTTTTCAAGAAAATATGAAACTTATTAAAAAATACCGTAAAGGGGAGTCTGAAGAAGTAAAATTCCATATATATGATATGGTAGAAGATAAACCTTTTATTGATAGGTCTTGTAACGTTAGAGAAATAATATCTTTATCACTCCCTCATTTAAAAGGAGTAGCCACTTATCCTATTAAAGAAAGTTATATAAATAAATATCATACTGATTTTTTAAGTAAAGGATATGAAGGATCTATGATACGTCATGGAAACTTAGGGTACAAAGTTAATGGTAGGTCAGATAGTTTATTAAAGTATAAAGATTTTCAGGATATAACTGCTACTATTATAGATGTAGTTCCAGCTGAGCAAATAGCAGGACACGGTGTACCTGTGTTTGAAGGATTTAAAGCAGGAACTAAAATGTCACATGAAGAACGTATAGATTTATTAGCAAATAAAGATAAATATATTGGCCAAACAGCTGAAATACGTTTTTTTGAGTATACTGATGATGGCTTACCACGCTTTCCCATTATGGTAGGTGTGAGACTAGATAAATAAACATTAATTTAAATTATATATTAATTTAAATATAAGAAAGGGGTAGGTTTTTTAAGGTTTCCCTCCCCTTTCTTTTTTTATTTATTACCGTAATCAATTACCATCCTGTCCCACTCTTCTGTAGAAGAAAATAATGGCCAGTTTTTTCTAAACTGTGCAGTTCCTCTAAATTTCCCTTTATTAGGTCCAGATTTAACACGCTCTCCCTGAATTAATCCTTTCCAAAACATATCTGAAAGACCTTCTGAACCTTTTAAAAGTTTTCCTATAACTACAGTAGGTTGTACTAATGCTTTAAGCCAATCCAGAAAGTTATAATCTTGAGTCATATTTTGGGCAAGATTTTCAAATCTCCATTTCCATGGGTCATCATCATCATCAAATGCGGCACCAATACCTAATGTCATAATTATCCATAATGTCATAGAAATACCTACAGATATTACATTTTTTTTATCTTCTGATGTTAGTTTTTCATTTCCTTTTATCCACCTATATTCATTAAATAAATGATCTGCTCCAGCTTTACCTGCTATCATGCTGGCTAGTACTTTAGTTGTAGTCCATATTCTTCCCTCATGTTGCATAGATATCCATTCATATATATCTTGACCTTCAACTTTTTTAAATTTACCTAAAGAAGTATCATCCATTCTACTCATTAATGCATTTTCTAAAACTGCGGGCAAGTATTTTTTAAATTGTAGTACCCACTTACCAACTGCAGTAAGTTCTAAAGCTACTCTTTCTTCTCTTCTGTACCCACCGTGTATACGAGCAGTAATTTTTTTAAGTCTAGTAACTTCTTCAGGCTCAAGTTCAGTAACTGATTTAATTGTACCATCTGACAGTTGCCTTGTAAATCTTTCTCCTCCTTTCCATACTAATTTTCCATCTTCTACTTCATAGCTATCAAGTATAGATTTACCAGTAACTGGGTGCTTCATTCTACGCATTTGAGCGGCTAGTAGTATTAAATTACCCCATTCCTCACCTAATTGATGGAATACAAATAAATTACCTGTATTAAATAATTTATTTTTACCTGAATATAGTTCTTCACCTTCTACAGTATAGTCCATATTTTTAGGTAAAAAGTCATATTTTTTCATTAAAAGATGTAATTTATTTTCTTTTCCCTTTCCAGTCATATGATCTTTCCAATAGTTTAATACAGCTCCTTCAGCATACCATAAATCACTTAATGTAAAATCTATATCTTCTATAGGTACTCCCAATCTTTTAGCAATAGAGCCTTTTAGTCCATCTTTAACAGTAAGCATAGTAATTAATATAGTATTAGCAGCGCCTCCAATTGGCTTTAACCACATAGTAATAGCTGAAGTAAAAGATTTCATAGTATTCATAAACTTACTAATATTTATATAAGTATACTTACCAGGTATTGTATATAATTTACCATCTTTAAAAGTAACATGGGGTATTTTAATTTTCCAATTTTTTTCTAAATCACTAGATGTTTTACCTAAAACATGCATGCTCATTTGGTCTTCTAAAAAACCAATAGCTTGTTTAAAATATTTTTTACCATTAGGATGTTTTTTAGCTTCCATTAAAGTAATTACTCCTTTTCCCACAGCATGGACAGAATCCATATGTCTTTTCATTACTAAATTATTAATGAAATTATTAAACATTATTTCTGTATTAAGGGTGTGCTCTCTTCCTTGTACTATTTTTGTGTTCCCCATATATTTTAATGGGATACCTGTAGCATGTTCATCAAATACTTCATTATTATTAACTTCATTAAAATGTTTGTTAAATGCAATTTTAGCTTCGTTTTTTCCTAACTTATATATACCTGATAATAGAGATTGATTTTCTAAAAATTCTTCTTGAGGCATTGGTACTCTTGGCATAAAATCTTCATCAAGTTTTTCAGGCTGCCCTAATACTTCCCATAAATACTTTTCCTCATTAGTTTCATCCATAAATACTGTTTTAGACATGGTCATCCCCCACTGTTCTTGCATAGTATTTTTGATATATTGTAGATATTCCCTTTTAGCAGTACTCATCCCTTCTGGGATTTCTTCTTCAGTTTTTAAAAATATTCCATCTTTATCTAAATCATTTTTATCTGAATACATAAAACTATATAATTCTCCATAATTAATAGAGAACCCTTGTATATTAGTAGAAATTCCTCCAATAATATTACCAGCTAGCATAGCATATCCACCTAAACCAGTAGCTGCTCCTGCTAAAGCTCCTACGAAAGCTCCTACTTTAGACATCTCAGATTCTATTTTTTTATCTGAATAAGTTTTTCCTTTACTAGCAAAATATTCTTTTAATACAGGTATCAATTTTTTAATATGCTCTCTTTGTATGTTTTCAATTTCTTCTTTTGCAGCCATCCTTGCAGGAGCTAAATGATTTTTAAAGAATTGATTAATCATAGGATTTTTACCTTTACCAATACTATATGCATTAGCGAACCATCTTTTAAATATTCCAATTTCTTGTTCATTACCTAAACTATTATCTATCTTAAAGCCTGCATCTCCTTCCATATTTAAAATTTCTACAGAAAGATTTTTTATATTTTCTATATCATCTGGAGTTTTATTTACTATAGAAGTTAAAGTAAATAATTCATTTTTCTTGTCTTCTACTATTTGCTTTTTAGACATATCTTTATATCGGGTCTCTCTAGAAAGATCTTCAGAAAATGCAACATAATCATTAGCTCTAAATATATCTGGATTTACTTCTAATAAAGCATTATATTTTTCAGGATGTTCCTTTTTATAGTAATCTTCTAAAGCTTTAAGAGTAGATGGGATATTTACATTATTTACATTAGTACCTGTATTTCTATTTAAATGGACTACTCTTAAATTTCTAAATCTTGCTTCTGGATTTTGTAATTTAATTATCATGGCCCTTAGCATAACTTCTAAACTTGCTCTTCCTAATTTAGTATCATATACAGGTAATACTTTATCTCCATATTTAAGTTCTCTATTTGTTTGCATTGCATCAGATAAAAACTTTTTACCTGCTTTCCAGTCAAACATACTTAAAGAACCATCAGAATGTTCTACTATACTATCTGCTGTTGTAGCTACTCCAAGAATATCAGAATACAGTACTACTTCAGCTTTTAATTTATCTAAAGCAGATTCAGGAGCTTCTTCATCATAAATATTTATACCTGCTTTTGTTAAAATTGAAGGAATAGCATTTACTAGCCATTTTTTACTATTTAAATTTATAGGATTCCACTTTCCTTTTTTACCTTTAGATATTTTATTTATTTTGCTATTAATAGAATCTATTAATTTAGAGTCCTCTTTAGTATATTTTTTTATTTCTCTTTCTAAAATTAAATGGGAAATATTACCATCTTGCCTTCCTGTTTCATATTCAATCTTTAAATGATCTAAAAGTTCTTGGTATGTATAGTCGTTTTTTTCATCATTATAAGTAAGTTCTACTTTCTCTGTTTCAGGGTCTCTAAATTGATTTTTAAATATTCTATCAGCAGTATATTCTTCTGGAGTTTTATTTCCTAATTCATGTTTCCAACTAAGACCTGGATATTTTTTTATACCTTTTTCTTTATCTTCTTTTTTCCCTGAAATAACCTCAGTACCCCTTTGATAATTTATACTAGGGTCTTCAATATTTATATACTTAGGTTCTTCAAAACTTTCATCTAAAAATACATTAGAATTTTCTTTTACTATTTTTTCTAATCTACTATCTTCTGTTTTTCCTTCTACTAAATTTCTAAAGTCTCCCCCATTAAATTTATCAAAAGCCATATCTAAATATAACTGTTTTGCAAAATCAGGTTGTCTTCCAAATAATTCACCAATTGCCCGCATGATCTTGTTAATGACTAAAGTCCATGCTCTTTGTAATTTAGTATCCGTACTAATGGCGGATCCTGCTACACCCATAGAAGTAGCTAGTAATTCTTTTTCCTGGTCTATTATATTTTTATCTGGATACTTCTCTTGGATAGTTTCCCATAGTTCAGGATTTAATTTTTTAGCTTGTTTAATAGCTTGCTGTACTAGAGGATGTTCGTACCCCAGCATGTCTATATATAAGTGAGAAAATTCATGCGGTATAGTATCTTTGTATACTCTATTAGGATTAATTCTGATAGTAGCTTTACCATTACCTAAGTAAGTTACATCAGCATTTTTATCCATATTTTCATCATAAATTATATCTACATCTACTCCATTTTTTAAGAATATATTTTTAAGCCGCTTACCGTGAGCTTCAGCATCTTTTTTACTTATAGCTTCCTTTAGTTCTAACCTGGAGTCATATAAAGAAGAAGAACTATTAGAGTATTCTCCATTATTAGCTACAGCAGATTTAATACTAGTTCCATTAATATTTTCAGTATCATTTATAAATACTCTATTTCCTTTATACTCTACAACAGAAGGCTCTCCAGTCTCTTCATTCATAGCCCCTTTAATATTTTGGTAATTATTTTGCCAATCACCAAACCAATCTATAAAAGATTCCGTACGCACATGGGCCCATTGTGCTTTAGACAGTTGACTAGGAATTCCTGTATATTGAGATTCCCATTGAGTCTGGCTTCCTAACATCCAAAGTCTTTTTTCTTCTTCTGTAGGATTTAAAGCTTCATTTATTCTATAAACAGAGCCTTTTCCATTTTGAAAAACTTCACTATATATTCTAGGATTTCCTAATTTGTCTCTTTTTCCATTTCCATACCATTTATCAAACTTAGGCTGCATAGTTCTATAAGCTATTCTCCATGCATCATCATATCCAAAGTCTTTTTCTAGTTTTTTAAAAAATGCAGTATTAATATTGGGACATATCATATTATTTCTTTTTTCCTTTTTTAGCACAATCTTTTTTAGCTTTATCTTCTTTTATTTTTTCTTCTTTGGATACAGCTAATGGATCATTTTCTTTTATATTTCTTCCTTCTACAGGATCTACTATATTTTTAGGTAAAGCAATAGAATAATCTATTTCAGTAGGCTCTAAACTATAGTGAATAATTATAGCATCTTCTGAAATATCTTCATAAATATCTTCGGCTTTTGTTGTTCTTACTTTATTTATCTTATAGTCTCTAGCATATGTTCTAGATTTATCACTATAATTAACCATTCTAATAACACTTCCTACGGGTAAAGGTAAGAAATTACTTGGGTCAAGAATAATTTTTTGGTAATCATCTAAAGTGTAACTTTCAGTTTTCCACACACCATCAATTACTACTCTTTTTCTAATATTTTTAGGATTATTACTTAATACTTTATCAACCTGTACTGAAGTATCAAAAACTCTATTTAAATCATACCCATCAGTTTCTACTTTTCTAGAATAATAATAAAATTTTTGATTATTACCTTTTCCTATTTTCTGGTAGTATGAACTTTCTTCAGTATGTAATACTCTTACATAAAGAGTACTATTAAATAATTTAATAAATTTAGTAGGATTATTTGCGGGAGTCTCTATATCTTTTTTTATCTCTATATCAAAATTTACTCCACCAATTTCTCCATACCATTTTCCATTAGATTGTTCTTCAATATCATAATTACTATTTTTCATAGCATCCATATTATTTAAAGCTAGCTGTATCCCAAAATGTGATCTTAATCTTTCTAAATATAAAGTAGAACTTTTTTCAGTATTAAAAATATTACCTAACTTAGAATCTAATGCTTTAAATAAATTCTCATATAATTTAGGAGGTAATACTGTAGAGTAACTTTGTGAACTAAACCCTAATCCATTTGCTACTATAGCATATTTTAAGAAATCTGTTTGTATCTCATTATAGCCATTAGGGTCCTCATTAAGTTTCTCAAAGTCTTCCATTATAGCTTCGATATCTTCATTTTCCATAGTCCCTAGATTAGTAAATAATAAATATCTACTATGTGCTCCATTTTCTAATTTCCAATCATGTTTTACTTGTATGTTATTTAAAAATGTATTTGAAGGGTACAATCTTTGTAACTTAATTACTCTATCTGCAAATCTTTCTATCCAGGCTTGTGTACCAGTAACTACAGTTGTATCCTCATCTTCTTTAGGGTTACCTTCTTCATCTACTTTTATTACATAGTCTTTTTCTTTTACAGTATTTAAATCTACTTTAGTATTTCCTACTTTAAATGTTAGTCCATTAAGCACATATTTAACAAACTCATCTCTTATTATTTCAGAATTTTTATTAGAGTTAGATGTTACACTATAATTAGTATCTAAATATAAAGTAGGTAAAGTAGATCTATTATTAAAGCTATCTGAGAACTCAACTAATTGCTTATTATGAGTTAGAAAAATTTCTTGTATTCTTCTTTTTAATGTTCTTAAAATTTTAAAAGAATAATTTATATGAGGAATATTCATATAATCAGTATTTGTAAATACCCAATTTTCACTTAAAATTCTATTGCCGTTCTCATCTTTAGTATAATCTTTAGTAGAATTATTCCATTCTTCATAGATATCATCATTATTATCTATACCTTCTTGGATTTCTGGATAAAGTACTGGTAATTGTTGTATTCTTTTTAGCATTTTAGAGGCCTTTCCAAGAGTACTACCTATTTTATCAGCTTTTTCAAGTATATTAGATATTTCTAACTGGTCTACTAATTGTTGAGCAGTAAGGTTTTCAAATCTATTTTGCCAATTTTCATAATTAGTTAAAGATTCTTCTAATACTTTATCTGTTATATCTCTTTTATTTTCTTCAATATATTTATCTAAATCAATAACTTCTTCTACTTTTTTTCCCTTTTTTCCTTTTTTATCTTTTTCTTCTACTTCTTCTTCTCCTTCTTCTTTTTTATTTTCTTCAATAATTTTTCTTCTAATAGCGTCTTTAATTATACTATTTTCAAGATTAATACCTACTTTAAAATTACTATTTTCTCCTATTGCAAAAGTAACAGGCTGCAGCATTAATTTAGTAGCAGTAGTCAAAGGAATCCCTAAACTTACTAACCCTATTAAAACATCTTTAGTTTTAATAGTAGTATTAATAATAGAAAGAATTTGTTCGTTAACATTATCAATAGCAGCATTAATTAACATATCAATAGTTTGATTAATAGTAGGAGTATCTTTAATAACTTCTATTATTTTACCATTTTCATCTTTAATAACATTAACTTCTATTTCATTATCTATTAATTTACCATCTTTTACTTTTTGTTCTTTTAAAGACATTTGACTATACACTCCACCATTTAGATTAATGTGATAATCTTCTCTTAAAATAGGTGTAGCATTTTTATCCTTAGCATAATTACGAGCTGCTTGTATACTATAGAAAATAGCTTTAGCACTATTAGCAAATACTCCAGTAAGATCTTTACCTGCCATATTATCTCTATAGTAATTAGCTTGGTCTAAAATATTATTTAAGTCTCTAGGAGAATAAAGGTCTTCATTAGAGTTATATTTATAAAGTTTTCTAAGCATATCAAAAATAGTATCTGTATACTCTTCTTTAGATGTTCCATTAAATCTATCCATAGATATAGGAGAAAACATATCTTTTTCATTACGTTTAGCTGTAACTATTTCTAAAAATTGTTCTAGAATTTTATTCTTTAGTACTTCACTTTTAAATACTAATAATTTTTGGTATTCATCTCCTGCAAGTCCTTGTTCCTGGGGAGTATATTTCTTACTACTTCTAATTATAGTTAGTTTTTCTGCTAACCTTTTATCTATTTTAGATATTATCTCTTCATCTAATTTTTCTCCTTTAAATCCGGCTATTTTTCCTTTTTTAGTCAGTCCTTTAATACCATTAGAAGATATACTATGTCTTATTACATATAATGCATCAATATCATAATCACTACCATGAAAGAAAACAATTTCTTTAGGTGCAATAATGACATTTTCATTTTTTTCTGTTGTAGGATAAAATCCCTTAATCATAATAGGTAAAGCAGAGTGCATTTCTGTAGAAGGAATACGGAAACTAAGAAACTTATTATGTACTTTATCACCTGCATGAACTATATCTCCTACATTAAATTTTCCTTTATACATATCAGGCATATATACTTCTGCATATCCCTGTTCATTTCTCCATTTAGGCTCTTCTAATCCACTTTCTTCTAGTACTCCTTTTAATTCCTTTCCCTTTACCCCATAGGCAGTTTGCAAGCTTAATTTAGCTCCATCAAACTTTATTTCTACAGTATTTTTAGAAACAGTACTTGAAAACATTGTTATGATTTTTTTAATCATAAAAGGAGTATCTAGACTGGCCATCCATTCTCCTGTACTAGTTTTAGCACTAAGGAATTCATGTATTCTATTATTATCAGAAGTAGGATTACTTTCAAGTGATCTTAATAATACTTTTCTTAGAGCATCAGGAGTAATTTTACTTTCTTTTCCAGAAAATCTTAATTCTCTATCTGAAAGCAACATATTAGCTTCCATTAAAGAGGTCAAGTCATTATATATTTCATTAGCTTGCTCATTATTTTTACCATTAGAGTTAAGGAAATAATTTAACTGTGTTGGCTGTGACACTGATTGTTCAGTCACATCATGATATGCTTGCTGCTGTATTCTATAGTTTTCATTTTTTAAAGTAACTATATTACTATCTTCTATAGTATGCGCTCCAATTTCTTCATCCATTACAGCTAGACTATTTGGAGCTCCTACTTTAAATGCACTTCCAAAAACAAATTCATCAGCTATTAATTCTCTATTTCTTATTCTATCATATTTTTTAGTCTTTTCATTCCATTTTACTCCTCTCATTTGGTCCCTAAGTATAGAAAGTCTAGGAAACATTTCTACTAAATCATCTGTTAATTCTACAGTAGAGTATTTCATACCTCTTGGTACTCCTGTATCATCTATACCCCAATAAACAGGTTTTTGAATTAAAGTTATATTGCTAGATTCTCCAAAACCTAATTCAATATTACTTTTTCTTTCAGGGAGAATAAATCCAGCTCCATCAGATATATCAAATGCTTTACCTAATATTTGTTTGAACTCTGCAAATTCTTCTTTATCTAAGTATTCATTAATATCTTTACCTACAGCCACTGTAAAGGTTTCTTTCATACCTATCTCTTCATTTACAAAACCTTTAGTACCCTGGGCAAAAACCATGGACATACGTTTAATAACATTATTAGAATTTTTATAAAAAGACTGGTCTCCAGCTACTAATTGATTTAAAAAATACCCATTAACATAATTATTTTTTACAAATAAGTCAATAAAAGGTCTTAAATGCTCCCTGTATTTATTTAAATCTGCACCTTTTTTATGTATACTATCAGGTAATATAAATTCTTTAGAGTTTACTTTTTTAATATTATCTAATATTTCTTCTTCAGTTAGTTCTTCAATTACCTCTTCTCCTTCTTTTTTAATTATAGGAGCAGGGTACTCTCCAAATAAATCTGTTTTATTTTTATAAATATAATTTATAGTACTAGCACTTAATTTTATTTTTTCTTTTATAATATAATCTAAAAGCTCTTCTGTTTGCTTATTTAAACTATTAAATACTATTTGTGTTCTTCTTTCTATTTCAGCTTTATCTCTTGCACTTAACATATCAAAAGCAATATCTGATACTGAAGGGTCTAGTGCTGTATCTAGTCCTGTTAAATAAGATTTAGTTTTATTTTCTGAGTAATTTGAAATGTCACTTTCTTCTGGTCTTGCAGATTCTTGATAAATAGCTAATCTTATTGCTTTCTTAAGTTGCTTTTCATTTAAAGCAGTTACTTCTGCTCCTATAATATTAGGCTTATCAGAAGGAGTCCAAAATTGTTGTGCATATTTTCTTACATTTCCACTATTTCTGAGAACAGAGCCAAAACCATAAATTAAATTTCTTTGTATCCATTCTTGTTTAGTTTCTCCTTTATAAGGGGTGGCTCTTCCTGTAAATTTATTTTTTATAGAATCATGGTCTATATAATTGTGTATTTTAGCAGGAAAGTCCTTATTAAGATACATATTATTTTCAAAATAAAGGTTATCAAAAAATGAAGGTTTAGTCATCCATGAATTCCCTTTTGCAAAAGTTCTTAAGGTATCTATAGCACGAGAACTTAACATATACATATATCTTCTAGTCCCATCGCCTGCAGTATAATTAGAAGTTCTAATATTATCAGTATTATCTATAATAACATCTACTAATATGCTTATATCATTTACACTGTCACTTAATGCTCGTCCTGCTTTTTTATAGTCAGAATATCTACGTATAATACCACTAAAAGCATCAATAATTTGCCCTGTTTCAGACTCACTAAGTACAATATTTGATTTATTTAATATACCTAATTCACTAAGTATATTTTGTATATTATCTCTCTGTGTTTCCCATTTTTTATAGCTTTTAATTTTATTTAATTTTTGGATATATTTTATTCTGTTTTCTTCAGAGCTAAATACTGTTCCTATTATATGCTCTATTTTAACAGTGGCAGTATCTACAAATCCATATTCTCTAAGTGAAATATAACGTTGAGTTAATTTATCTTTTGTAGAAGTTTCAGTACCTAATTTTACATTTTTTCTTCGTTGAGAAGATGTTCCTACTATTAATTCTCTTAATGTATTTTTAGCATCTGCTATATTATACATCCCTACAATAGCATTATAATCCTTTATAGAAGATTTATTATATATTGCTTCAAAAAATTTAAAATTAGTAGGATAACTAGAGCTCTCTATTGTAATATTTCCTTCTACATAAACATTTGTAGATAAAAATTTACCTACTGTAGGTATATTAATTCTTCCTCCTGTATCACTAAATACTTTTTGTGCTCTAGCTTTACTTATAAGTTTAATTACATTGTCATATATAGTCTTAGTTGTAATATCAGATTCTATTTTTCCTTTTCTAAAAGAACTTTCAAGCTGATTTTTAGCTGTATCAAGATTATTCCAATTTATACCAGGCATAGTTTGCAATAATCTGATATATGCATACCTAGGATTAACTCTAGGAAGAATTTTACCTTGTTTTGTAATAGGAATTAATAGTGATACAAAGTCTTTAGCAGATTGAGAAATCTTTTTCTCTTGATTAACTTGGTCACCTTCTTGTATATGGTCTTCAAATATACCAGACATGCTATCATTATTTTCTAAATCCTCATAACTTTGTTCTACAGTTTTCTTAGTTTCATCTTCTGATTTTTCTCTAAGTTTTTTAATATCTTTTATAGTTTGTCCTGGTTTAAAAGAATAATTAGGATAAGCATCTTTAATCATACTAGTAAAGACTGTAGCTTTAGAGCCTCCTCCTGGGCTATATGCAACCATTTTAGAAAGTGCTGTATATGCATTTTTCTTTCTTTCTCTTATTTCTTTAGTTGCTCCTGTAAATTCCCCATTTAAACGTTCCCCCGCTATTACCATAGCTTCAGCTTTAGCAAATACTGCTAAGAAAGCTTCTAAATGAGTTTTAGGAAAAGTAGCCGGATTATTTGGGTCTACTTTTTTATCTACAAGTTTTCCATTTTTTATATCATACTTACTAGTATGTTTATACATCTCTGTAAAAAAGAAATTTTTAGCTATTTTATAATTTTCCATAGTTTTAAAATCTTGACGTATTTTAGAACTAAGTCTATCAAATTGTATATCTTCTACTGCTCTAATTGGGACAGTGTATTTACCAGAATCTATGGCATCAAGATATCTATCTATTGTTCTCCTATTCCTGGCATAAAAATTAAAAAATTGAGCTATCCTATTAAAAATTTGTTTAATTATTCCTTTAAAAGAATTTCTATCTTGGTATAATTCAGCTAACTTTTCTTCAAGCTGTTCTTCAGACATGGGCCCATATATGTTAAATATAGCTTCTGTAAGAATTAATTGTTCGTCTATTGTTAAGTACCTATTCCACACTTCATGAAATATCTCATGGCGTAGTATTTTTTTAGTAGTACCCTCTTTTGTTAATTCTATAATACCCTTTGACCATGCTCCCCATGCTTCTATACCTCCATTTTTCATCATTAATTCATAGCTATCTATAAATTTAAGTTGATCTTCTGTGGCACTAGGAAGTATTTTTTTAAGATAAGCAATTGCTTTTTCCTTAGAAATTATTCTCCCAGGTTCTCTAACAGCCTCTCTAGAAGCTGTTCTAATGCCTTCATCTGGGTCTTCAAAGTCTTCAAAAGGATCTTCTGGGTCTACTTCAGGAGGAGGTGGTGTATTATTTTTAATTTCTTCATGACTGTCCTTAGTATTTTTATTTGAAGGATCTATTGTAACTACAATATTATTAGGAGTTACTTCTTCAAAAGTATTTTCAAAATATCTTTCCAACTGTTCGTCAGATAAATGGGCCTTCTTCCATTTAGGAACTAACCCATATTGTCTATTATTCCAATCTTTTCCTGTAAGATTAAGTCCATCTGCTAATTTAGGTATAGGAATTCTTAAGCCAAATCCACCATTAGTATTAGAGTTTCCATCTTTATCAAAAGAAAATACTTCTTCCATTTTATCTAAAGTCCAGTGTTCTCCCAGTCTAGCTAATAGTTCATCCCCTATTTTTTCCTCAGCTTCTTTTCTAGAAACCCCAAGTCTTTTAGCCATTCTAGTAATATAAGCTTGTCCACTTACACTCTTAATATTAAATGCTCTAGGTTGTGCAGATGTAAGTAATGCTTTCCCAGTAAATATTAATTTAGAGTCTATTACTTTTTCTTGTCTTAATAGATGATCATTGGCAACTAAATTAGATTTAGCTATTCTATTAATAATTCTTTGAAGAGGTCCTGGTTTAACTGTATTTTGTAATGATAAATCTTTTATATCAAATAGTTCGTCAATTCCTTTTAATTTAACTTTATCCCCATTAATTGTTTCTACTAATTGTCTTTTAGGATTACCTTTTTTATTGAGAAAAGGAGTAGTAGGGTCTGAATGCTGTACCCAATCATTTTCTTCAATTTCTTTAATATTATTAGTATCATAATAAGCTAACTCATATAAAATTTTAGCTAATTTTAATACTTCTTCATCTTCTAAAATATCATATTTACCAGTATTAGTATTTAGTAAATGTTTCATTTTACTGGACTTAGCTATTGCCTTAGCTTTTTCAACATTTCCTTTACCTAATTCATTAATTAATTCATTAAAAGCCGGAAATCCTATTCTATGAATTGGGGACCCTATAATACTTTCTAATATTTTACCATTTTTTATAAAAGATAAAATAGGTCCTGTAATATCAGGATGCACTTTAGTATTAATTTTTCTAGGACTAAGTCTAATAAATTGAGGCTTTACTTTTTTTGGTCCTTTACTAAGAGTGGGGTTTTTAAAATATAAATAAGGTACTCCTCTTTGTATTTTTATTCCAAATTCATCAGCTATTTCTTTTACATCTTTTTTAGTAAATATTCTAATCCTTGCCCCATTGGGCCCTAAACGTACTTCTCCAGGCTTTTCTTCATTACTAAAAAAAGTTTCCTTAAATTTTTTAACTATTTTTTGTAGTACGCTTCTAGTTAGTATTTCAGGATTTCCACCATTATAAATATATTTTAAACCAGTGGGAGTTCTTTTAATAGTACCAGTATAAATAG
>Ga0055584_100003680_pt1 | contig 15069 bp, 10 predicted proteins | sample OSDHelmetaG_FD_58716 | JGI IMG/M metagenome (GOLD analysis project Ga0055584, IMG submission 58716) | Pelagic marine sediment microbial communities from the LTER site Helgoland, North Sea, for post-phytoplankton bloom and carbon turnover... | ecosystem: Environmental > Aquatic > Marine >... | reverse complement strand
CGGACTTCGGGCATAGCAGTGTTGGAGAAGATACACGAATTCCTCTCTCGTGATGGTTCGTTGGAAAGCGTCAAGTTGCGACCAGTCCGGTGGATCACCGAGCCTTGCGACGTAGGGTTGGGGAGGAGTAGAGGCTATTTCCGGATCAGCGAATGCCGGAAATAGCGAAGCGATGGAAATAGCGAGAGTGAGGCCTGCCGTAGCGACATGGTGGGGAAAAAGGGGGGACTCACTCACGGCGATGAAAGATTTTGGTTTCCTCCGGGGGAAAATACCGGTCAAGTAAGTGAAGCATGCTGAGGATTTTATTTCTAGGAGATATTGTCGGAGAACCGGGCCGCAAAGCGGTGATCGGAAATCTCGCGGCGATTCGCGAAGAGGAGCAAATCGACTTCGTCATCGCCAATGGCGAGAACGCGGCGGGAGGGCGGGGGATTACCCCGAAAATCGCGATTGATTTGATGAGGGCTGGAGTTGCTGTTATCACATCGGGGGATCATATCTGGGATCAAAAGGAAATCGTCGAGTTCCTTGATTTAGAACCCCGAATGCTGCGACCGCTCAATTATCCTGATGGCACCCCGGGAGGGGGAACCATGGTTCTCGACACCGCCAAGGGCGCTGTGGCAGTGATGAATGCGCAGGGACGCAGTTTCATTCAGCCGCCCTTGGAAAATCCCTATCTGGCCGTAGAGGCCGAGGCAAAACGGTTGCGCGAGGAGGAAAACGCGAAAGTGATCTTTCTCGACTTCCATGCCGAAACGACGAGCGAGAAAATCGCGATGGGCCGGATGTGTGATGGGCTCGTATCTGCGGTAGTGGGAACGCACACCCATGTGCAAACAGCAGACGAAACTATCTTCCCCGGAGGGACAGCCTACCTGACCGATGCGGGGATGTGCGGACCAGTTGATTCCATTCTCGGTCGCGAGATTGATCCTATCGTAGAACGCTTCCGCACATCGACTCCACAGCGCTTTCCAGTGGCGCGCGGAGTCGTTGGATTGCGAGGAGTAATTGTTGCTGTGGATCCAGAAACGGGAAAAGCAGAGAAAATCGAACGTTTTTCCCGTGATATTGAACCTGATTTGGGCTGATTTGGGCTAGATACGGCAGGGGATTGGGCCGTGAAACGAAAATTTTAGCCTTTTGGCAATAATTTTTTGACAGATGCAACCCGTCGAGTAGTTTGCGCGGCTAATTTTGGCGGTTTTCACTATTGCTTCCGAGTTTCCTCCCAAAAAGGGGTAGGTTTCCGGAGGCTTGTTGCCTACCGGTAGAATTAGAGCCTGAGTTACTGAGGCCGCAAACTTCGGAAAGATTTCGGAAGGTCTCTCTCGCTCAAGGTGCTGAAAGGCTCTTGTAGCTCAGGGGTAGAGCACTTCCTTGGTAAGGAAGAGGCCACGGGTTCAAATCCCGTCAAGAGCTCCATCTCCGTCCTACAAGAATCAATCAAAAATAACGTAACGAAAACACATTGCGAAAACGCAGCGGTAGCTTACCAAATCCTGTCGCTGGAAAGTCGAATTTTTAATACGACACCAACCAACTAACCAACCAAACGACAATGGCTAAAGAATCATTCGAACGGAATAAGCCGCACGTGAACGTAGGCACTATTGGTCACGTTGACCATGGTAAGACTACCCTCACCGCTGCTATCACCACCACACTTGCTGAAAAGGGCTTCGCTGAGAAGCGCGCTTACGACGAGATCGACGGCGCACCCGAGGAGCGCGAGCGTGGTATTACAATTTCAACTGCACACGTTGAGTACGAGACGGAAAATCGTCACTACGCTCACGTTGACTGCCCTGGGCACGCTGACTATGTGAAAAACATGATCACCGGTGCCGCGCAGATGGACGGAGGAATTCTCGTTGTATCCGCTGCTGACGGCCCCATGCCTCAGACTCGTGAGCATATCCTGCTTGCTCGTCAGGTGGGTGTTCCTGCTCTCGTAGTTTTCCTCAACAAGGTTGACCAGGTTGATGACGAAGAGCTTCTCGATCTCGTTGAGATGGAAGTTCGCGAGCTCCTCACCCAGTATGAGTTCCCCGGCGACGATATCCCTATTGTTCGTGGGTCCGCTCTTAAAGCCCTCGAAGGCGATGCAGGTCACCAGGAGAATATCATGAAGCTCATGGAGGCTGTGGATGAATACATCCCTGAGCCAGATCGCCCAGTCGATCAGGATTTCCTTATGCCAATCGAGGACGTTTTCTCAATTGAAGGACGCGGAACGGTTGCCACCGGACGTGTTGAGCGTGGAATCGTCAAAAAGATGGAAGAAGTCGAAATCGTTGGTATACGCGACACGCAGACCACTACGATTACTGACATCGAGATGTTCCGTAAGCTTCTCGACGAAGGTCGCGCAGGCGACAACGTCGGCCTCCTTGTTCGTGGACTTAAGAAGGATGACATTGAGCGTGGACAGGTTATCGCCAAGCCCGGTTCAATCACTCCTCACAAGAAGTTCACCGCAGAGGTTTACGTTCTCAGTAAAGACGAGGGTGGTCGCCACACTCCGTTCTTCAACAATTATCGTCCGCAGTTCTACTTCCGCACCACGGATGTGACCGGTTCCGTGACTCTTCCCGACGGCGTCGAGATGGTCATGCCTGGTGACAACGTTTCCGTTGAGGTCGAGCTGATCACGCCTATCGCCATGGAGAAGACCATTCGCTTCGCGATTCGTGAAGGTGGTCGTACCGTTGGTGCGGGTCGTGTTGCTGACATTCTTGACTAAGAATCGACGAACTATACGGACCAGTTTTTTCCTCCGCCCGGTCTCTCCTAATGGGAAGAGACCGGGTAGGGAGTTCAAAGCTCGCGAGGGGATCTGATTCGTCGGCTCCCCTCTTTCCGCCACTAGGTGACGCCTTTCGGGGTGAGCCTACCAAGGAACAATAAATGTCAGTGAAAGGGTAGTAGCTCAATTGGTAGAGTAGCGGTCTCCAAAACCGTTGGTTCCGAGTTCGAGTCTCGGCTGCCCTGCCATTCGGCGCCTTTCTTAAACACCCTTTCTAAACCCCCAGACACAATTCGATGAAAAAGTTGATGAAATACTTCGGTGAAGTTCGCGCAGAGCTGAAGAAGGCGACTTGGCCGTGGGATCCTAAGGAAAAGGGGTTTAAAAAATACAAGCAGCTCATCGATTCGACCATCGTGGTCATGATCGCCATGGTTCTGCTTGGTGCTTACGTCGCGACAATTGACTTTGCGATGCGGCAATTCATGACCTTCCTCACCACGGGATTTTAATTCCCGAGGTATGTCACTACTCACACCAATTTACGCGCTATACTGATGCCGACCATCCCTGCACCAAACGACCAGTGGTATGTGGTTCACGTTCTCTCCGGACAGGAGTTGAAGGTGCGCGACAGCATCGAGCGACGCATCGAGGCCGAGGAGGCTTCCGATGTTATCTTTGAGGTTCTCGTCCCGCAAGAGAGGGTCTCGGAGATTAAGGCTGGTCAAAAGCGCGAAGCAAACCGAAAGTTCTTTCCCGGTTACATTATTATCAACATGCACCTCTTGAACGACGACAATACGCTCGTCGACAAGGCGTGGTATTTCATTCAGGAGACTGACGGGGTTATCAACTATGCGGGAACCAAGGACCACCCGATGCCGATGCCGATGCACGAAGTTGAGGGCATGCTCGCACAGATCAAAGAGCGCGAAGGCAGTGTCATGCCAGCGGTCGCTTACGAGATCGGTGATACCGTGGTCGTATCCGATGGTCCATTCCAAGGCCAGACCGGAATCATCGCCGAAGTAAACGAAGAAAAAGGCGAGCTCATGGTTTCGGTAAACATCTTTGGACGGGAGACGCTCGTCCCACTCGAATACTGGCAGGTGGAAAACGGCTGATCGTAACTTCAGCGGGACCTAACTCTTTTTGGGCGTCGCCCTGTTGAGTCGGTCGCTAAACCTCCCAAACACGAAATTTCACAAAAAGCAGCACGATGGCTAAAGAAGTGGTACAACAACTGAAACTGCAAATTCCCGCAGGTGGAGCAAACCCGTCTCCACCCGTTGGGCCCGCCCTTGGACAGGCAGGTCTGAATATCATGGAATTCTGCAAGGAGTTCAACGCACAGACACAGCAGAACGCTGGAGATCTTCTCCCTGTGGTGATCAGTGTCTATGCGGACAAAACTTTCTCTTTCATTACGAAGAAGCCGCCTGCAGCGGTTCTTCTCAAGAAAGCTGCTAATCTTGCTTCTGGATCCGGCGAGCCTCATAAGGTGAAGGTCGGAACGCTTAGCAAAGCAAAGCTTCTTGAGGTCGCTGCCGTGAAAATGGACGACCTCAATACGGACGATCCTGAAAAGGCATGTCGCATTCTCGCGGGAACAGCTCGCCAGATGGGACTCGAAATCGTCGACTAATTCTTTCCGGGAAAACCCTTTCCCGAAAACCCAACTAATCGCAGGAGGGCGCGCTGGCGTCCGTTTGCACTGCACCCAAAACAATGGCTAAAAAACGCAGCAAAAGATACGAAAAGGCCGCCGAAATGGTGGACGCTGAAAAAGCATACTCCTTGGAGGATGCAATCGCGCTAGTGAAGAAACTCCCAGCTCCTAATTTTGACCAGACTGTCACCATCTCTTTCAAGATGGGTGCCGACCCTCGTCAATCAGATCAGATGGTTCGCGGATCCTGCCCTCTCCCTAACGGAAGCGGTAAGGAAGTAAAGGTTCTTGTTTTCGCTGAGGGCGAAGCGGCAACCGAGGCGAAGAACGCTGGTGCTGACCATGTTGGTTTCGACTCTTTGATCAAAGAGGTGCAAGGCGGAATGATGGATTTCGACGCCGTAATCGCAACACCTGCTGCTATGTCCGAAGTTCGTAAGCTCGGTAGGCAACTCGGACCTCGCGGTCTCATGCCTAACCCGAAGACGGGAACGGTGACCGACGATACCGCAGCAGCTGTGAAAGCGGTCAAGGCAGGTAAGATCGATTTCAAACTCGATAAGAATGGCAACATTGCCGTGCCAATCGGAAAAGTTTCCTTCAGTGAGGAAGATCTCGTTGAAAACGGAAAAGCGGCGGTCGACTCTATCGCTGCGGTTCGCCCTGCATCTGCAAAAGGCGACTTTCTCGTCAATGGAGCCGTCGCTGCGACGATGAGCCCCGGAATCACCCTCGACGTTTCACCGTGGAGATAATCGAACGGAAACGAAAACTGAACGTTATTTCTACTACCCATTTTAGACCATGAAAGAAGTCAAACAGGTCATCATCGACGAGATTCTCGAACGCTTGAACGATTCTCCGTTCATGCTGGTTGCCGACTATGCCGGCATGACAGTTCCGCAGTTCGAAGAACTTCGCGGAAAGCTCAAAGAGAAGGGCGCCAAATTCCAGGTCGCAAAAAACTCATTCGTTCGCAGAGCTGCTGAATCGGCAGAATACCCCGAGGGTATCGGAGATATGCTCTCCGGCCAGACTGCAGTCGTCACTGGTGACAGTGATGTTTGCGCAGCAGCCAAGGCTCTTAAGGATTTTGCAAAATCCGCAGGCAAGCCAGAAATTCGCGGCGGCGTTCTCGATGGAGAATTGCTCGACGAAGCCAAGGTGAAAGCTCTTGCAGACCTTCCACCAATGGAAGTTCTCCAAGCACAGTTGCTCGGAGTGCTCAACATGCCTGCTCAGCAGCTTGTTACAGTCCTTGATCAGCCGGGTGCATCGCTCGCTCGCGTTCTTCAGGCAAAGCACGACCAGGGATAATCCACTTTCTCAGAATACACAGAAAACCTTTTCAGGAAATTCCCAACGGATTTCCTGATCATCCAAAAAAACAAACCGGGTTCCTTGTCGAGGGCCAAGCGTGGCTCCTTAATTGTCTGAACGCTTTTTGACGCGGCGACACCCATCCAAAAATATGGCAGATACAGATGCATTAGTTGATCAGTTGAGTGGGCTTACAGTTCTCGAGGTCGCAGACCTTGTGAAAGCTCTTGAAGAAAAATGGGGAGTCAGCGCTGCTGCACCCGCAGCCGTTGCTGTTGCAGCACCGGGCGGTGGTGGTGGAGGCGAAGCAGCAGAGGAGAAGGATTCCTTTGATGTTGTTCTTGAATCCTTTGGAGACAACAAGATCGCGGTTATTAAGGCGGTTCGTGAAGCAATCTCCGGTCTCGGCCTCGCCGACGCCAAGAAGATTGTGGAAAGTGCTCCTGAAACCATCAAAGAAGGCGCTTCCAAAGACGAAGCCGAAGAAATCAAGGGCAAGCTCGAAGAGGCCGGCGCTACCGTCGAACTCAAGTAAACGAGACATTTCTTGTTCGACCCGGCCGGGTGAAAGTCCGGCGGGTCGAGCATTTTTTCGAAAAAAAGATAAGAAAATCCTTGCTTTAAGCGTATTATTTATCGAGAGCGTGTTGTCTGTCCTTGCAATTTCCTGAACCTTAGACGTCGAATCCCGGCCACTTAGATGTGGTCGGGCTTCGTCGTCTCGCGTTTGAACGACTTGGCTTCCAGCTACTTAGCGTTTCCCCCTGTACAGATGCGACGGGTGAATTGCGATGAGTTTGGAAGCTTAAATGAATGGCGCGGGCGAGAATCAGACCAACCACCATCGCAAATATGTCAGCCGTAGCGAAGAAACTTGAAAGATTGCAATTCGGGAAAATCGATGAAGCCATCGACACTCCAAATCTCATCGAGGTCCAACTCGATTCCTACCGGGAGTTTCTGCAGGAGGCAACAGCCCCTAAGGATCGTCTATCTACCGGTCTTCAATCAGTTTTTCAGGAAGTGTTTCCCATACAGAGTTACGACGAGAAGTTCACTCTCGAGTTCGTAAAGTATGAGGTCGGCGAGCCCAAGTTGACTGCTCTCGAATCCTTGCGCGACGGAGAGACCTTCAGCGCTCCTCTTTATGTTACCTTTGCCCTGACTGATGAGTCGGGAACCAAGGAAGAGCGCGTCTACATGGGCGAGCTTCCCATGATGACTCTCCGTGGAACGTTCGTCATCAATGGTGCCGAGCGTGTTGTCGTAAGCCAGTTGCATCGTTCACCTGGTGTTTGCTTCGAGACAAACCTCCACCTCAACGGTAAAACTCTCTACGGCTTTCGCATCATTCCTGATCGTGGTTCCTGGATGGAAGTTCAGTTCGACACGAACGACCTTCTCTATGTTTATCTCGACCGCCGCCGCCGCCGCCGCAAATTCCTTGCGACGACTTTTCTTCGCGCTATGGGATATCCGGGAGACGAAGATATCATTCGCCAGTTCTACGACATTGGTAAGCTCAAGATCGATCCGAAGATGGACGAGTCGGAACTTGCCAACAAAGTCATCTTTGAGGACGTCCTCGACGGTGACATCGTTGTTGCGAAAGCATACGAGCCGCTCACGGAAGCTGTGATTGCCCAGCTTCACGGTCTCGGGGTTAAATCAGTGCCAATTGTGGAGGCTTCTCACGATGACCTTCTCATTAAATCACTGAAGAAAGATCCGGCTACGAGCGAAGAGGAAGCACTGAAGGATATCTATCGCCGCCTCCGCCCTGGAGATCCTCCCACGGTCGCTAATGCGCGCGCTTTGCTGAAACGTCTTTTCTTTGATCCGAAAAAATACGACCTCACTCGCGTCGGACGTTACAAGATCAACCAGAAGCTCGGCCTTCCAGTTGATGATAACACGCGTGTCGTGACAGATGATGATTTCATCGCTGCGATGGCTTACCTTTTCGGTCTCCGCCGTGGAGAGGGTGTTTTGGACGATATCGACCACCTCGGTAGCCGTCGTATTCGTGCGGTTGGTGAGCTTCTTTCAAATCAGTGTCGTGTTGGTCTTGCTCGGACAGAGCGTCTTGTCAAAGAGCGCATGACTCTGTTCGACATCAATCTTGATGGCATGACTCCTTCTAAACTCGTCAACCCTAAGGCTCTTGCTGCGGTGGTGCGCGACTTCTTCGGTCGCTCTCAGTTGTCGCAGTTCATGGACCAGATCAACCCTCTCTCGGAGTTGACTCACAAACGCCGTCTCTCCGCGCTTGGACCCGGTGGTCTCAACCGTGATCGTGCCGGATTCGAGGTGCGAGACGTTCATCCATCTCACTACGGGCGAATTTGCCCGATTGAGACACCGGAGGGACCGAATATCGGTCTGATCAACTCGATGAGTTGCTTTGCGCGAATCAACGAGTTCGGATTTATCGAGACTCCTTACCGCCGCATCATCAAAGGCAAGGTTTCCAAGAAAATTGATTACCTTACGGCTGACCAGGAAGAGAGCTATCTCATCGCTCAGGCCAACAACCCGATCGATGACAAGGGTGTTTTCCAAACGAAATACATCACAGTTCGTCACCTCGGTGAATTTATCGAAGTTGAGCCCACTGAAGCGACCTATATGGACGTTTCTCCGAAACAGCTCGTCTCGGTTGCTGCTTCATTGATTCCTTTCCTCGAGCACGATGACGCGAACCGCGCGCTCATGGGATCGAACATGCAACGCCAGGGTGTGCCTCTTCTGATTTCCGAAGCTCCCTACGTGGGAACGGGCATGGAAGCCAAGGTGGCTCAAGATTCCCGATCGGTTGTATTGGCAGAGGGGAATGGAATCGTGGCCGCTGCTACCGCAGAGATTATTGTCATCACCAAGGACGGTGAGTTGCCTTGCTCCGAAGCACAGTTTCTCACGAATCCTCACAAGCTTAAGAGCGATCACGACAAGGGAACTTACGTTTACCCGCTTCGTAAGTTCATGCGTTCCAATGCCGGAACCTGCATCAACCAGAAGCCTATCGTTCTTCGTGGCGACAAGGTTAAGGCAGGGGCAGTTCTCGCCGACGGACCTAACACCGACGCAGGTGAGCTTGCGCTCGGGAAGAACGTGCTCGTCGCGTTCATGCCTTGGAACGGATACAACTTCGAGGATGCGATCGTCATCTCGGAGCGCATTGTGAAAGAGGATGTCTATACTTCCATTCACGTCGATGAGTTCGACATCGGAGCCCGCGACACGAAGCTCGGACCGGAAGAAATCACCCGCGATATTCCGAACGTCGGTGAAGAAGCACTCAAGGACCTTGGTCCCGATGGTGTCATCCGCGTCGGAGCAGAAGTTCGCCCTGGAGATATCCTCGTAGGAAAAATTACACCGAAGAGCGAGACGGAGCTGGCTCCGGAAGAGCGCCTGCTCCGCGCGATTTTCGGTGAGAAAGCTGCTGACGTGAAGGACACTTCCCTCCGTGTCCCATCTGGATGCACCGGCATCGTGATGGATGTTCGCGTTTCCTCCCGGAGCGCAAGCAGCAAAGAGAAGGTTGATCCAAAGGAGCAGCAGAAGCAGCAAAAGCAGATCATCGACGAGCACAAGAAGCGTCACGAGGAACTCACTGAGCAACTCACCGAGAAACTCTCGGACGTTCTTCTCGGAGAAAAGATTCCTCTCGATGTGGTCAATGGCCGCACCGGCGAAATCATCATCCCTTCGAATCGCAAGATCACGAAGACTCTTCTCCGCAAGCTCGCTGATCACTATTCCAACATTGAAATCGACCCGAGCCCGATCCGTAACAAGATCATCGATATCGTTTCCAACTTCGAGCAGAAGTTTTCCGACATCGACATGGAGCGGGAGCGTCAACTGGACCGCATCGAGTCTGGTGACGAAGTCGATCCTGGTGTCATCAAGCAGGTAAAGGTCTACGTTGCTAAGAAGCGCAAGCTTTCAGTTGGTGATAAGATGGCTGGTCGTCACGGTAACAAGGGTGTTGTCGCGACGATCGTTCCTGAGGAAGACATGCCTTACCTCGAAGACGGAACTCCAGTCGATATTTGTTTGAACCCTCTCGGCGTTCCTTCTCGAATGAACGTGGGTCAGGTTCTGGAAACGCACCTTGGTGTCGCCGCTCGCGCACTCGGATTCAAAGTTGCCACCCCGGTGTTCGACGGAATTCCCGAGTCCAAGATCGTTGAGTATCTCGAGGAAGCGCAAGCCAAGCCCGGATTTGAATGGATCGGAACCAACGGCAAGTCGACTCTCTATGATGGTCGCACTGGAGAAGCATTCTATCAGGATGTCGTTGTCGGCGTGATCTACATGCTGAAGCTGGGTCACCTTGTCGAAGACAAGATTCACGCCCGTGCGGTTGGTCCATACTCGCTCGTTACACAGCAGCCTCTGGGTGGTAAAGCCCAATATGGTGGTCAGCGTTTCGGAGAGATGGAGGTCTGGGCTCTTGAGGCCTATGGCGCCGCTTACACCTTGCAGGAACTTCTCACTGTGAAGTCCGACGACGTGCAGGGAAGAACCCGGATTTACGAGTCCATCGTCAAAGGGGACAACACCCTCGACGCCGGAACTCCAGAATCTTTCAACGTTCTTATCAAAGAGATGCAGAGCCTCGGTCTCGACATTCGTGTCGGATCTTCCGAGCGTTCGCCGGAAGAGATTCTCTCCGACAGTCTCGCCATCGCTCTCTAATTGCCCTCCATTTTTATTCTCAGCTCACTTTTTTCTCGAACCTTAGCCCATTAGTATCGTGTCAGTCCCAACACTCAGTTCAGAAACCCACTTGGACGAAATCTTCGGCCTTGAGCGCAAGTCCGATAGCTTCGATAACGTCCGCATTACGGTCGCCAATCCCGACACGATCCGCTCCTGGAGTCGTGGCGAAGTGAAGAATCCGGAAACGATTAACTACCGGACCTTCAAGCCAGAGAAAGGCGGCCTCTTCTGTGAGCGAATCTTCGGTCCTACCAAGGACTGGGAGTGCGCCTGCGGGAAATACAAGCGAATCAAGCACAAGGGAACCGTCTGTGACCGCTGTGGCGTCGAGGTGACTCTCTCTCGCGTCCGTCGCGAGCGCATGGGCCACATTGAGCTTGCCGTTGCTGTATCCCACATCTGGTTTTACAAGTGCATGCCTTCACGCATCGGCCTCATGCTCGACATGAGCGCCCGTCAACTCGAGCGCGTGATTTACTACGAAGATTACATCGTTATCGATCCAGGCAGCACGCCACTGGAGCCTGGACAGCTCCTCACCGAACTCGAATTCCGCGATGCTCAGGAAGAGTATGGAATGGAAGGCTTTGCAGCTGGAATGGGTGCCGAGGCCGTTCGCGACATTCTTTCGCGTGTCGAACTTCCCAAGCTCATCGAAGAGCTCGAAGAAGCGATGGGTAAAACCCGCTCGAAGCAGGTACGTAAGAAGCTTGCCAAGCGACTCAAGCTCGCTCAGGGCTTCCACTACTCGAAGACCCGTCCAGAGTGGATGATCCTCGAAGTGCTTCCCGTGATCCCACCGGATCTTCGCCCGCTCGTTCCTCTCGAAGGGGGGCGTTTTGCGACTTCCGACCTCAACGATCTCTATCGTCGTGTCATCAACCGGAACAACCGTCTAAAGAATCTTCTTCAGCTCAAGACGCCGGATGTCATCATCCGAAACGAGAAGCGCATGTTGCAGGAAGCGGTCGACGCTCTCTTCGACAACGGTCGTCATGGCCGCGCCGTTACCGGTGCCGGAAACCGTGCCCTCAAGTCGCTCTCTGACATGCTCAAGGGTAAAGGTGGACGTTTTCGCCAAAACCTCCTTGGTAAGCGCGTCGACTATTCTGGTCGTTCCGTCATCGTGATTGGACCCGAGCTCAAGCTTCACCAGTGCGGTCTTCCCAAGAAGATGGCTCTCGTACTTTTCGAGCCGTTCATCATCCGTCGACTCAAAGAGCTTGGCTACGTGCACACCGTTCGCTCCGCGAAAAAGCTCATCGAGCGCAAGACTTCCGAAGTCTGGGATATTCTTGAGGAGGTGACGAAGGGCCACCCGGTTCTTCTCAACCGTGCGCCGACGCTTCACCGTCTCTCGATTCAGGCATTCGAGCCTGTTCTGATTGAGGGATCTGCGATCCGCGTTCACCCGCTCGTTTGTACCGCTTACAACGCGGACTTCGACGGTGACCAGATGGCTGTTCACGTCCCACTCTCCGTCGAAGCACAGATGGAAGCGCGCATGCTCATGCTTGCGCCGAACAATATCTTCACGCCTTCCAGCGGTAAGCCGATCACGACTCCGTCGCAGGATATTACCCTCGGAATCTACTTCCTGACCTATTGCCGTCAGATTCCGCTTCGCGATCCTGATCTGGAGCCTACCCTTCCGCTCTTTGCTGACACGACCGAGGTCGAGTTTGCGGTAGCGAACCGCTCCATTGATATGCACGATCCGATTCGCATGGCGAACCCAGATTTCGGAACTGAAGGCCGCGTTTTCGGTGACACCGAGAAAAAGGTCATCGTTACCACGGCTGGTCGTGTTCGTTTCAATGAGATTTGGCCTGAAAATCTGGGCTTCTTCAACGAGACCGCTGGTAAGAAGCAACTCTCGGAAATCATCTGGCGTTGCTACCAGGTTTCTGGTCAGGATGGCACTGTAAAATCTCTCGATGCGCTCAAGTCTCTCGGATTCAGAGAGGCGACTCGCTCAGGAACTTCTGTCGGAATTTTCGACATGATCATTCCTGACGAGAAGGAGAGCGAGGTGACGAGTGCGACTGCTGAAGTGCAGAAAGCCAACGAGCAGTATCGCGCTGGTGTCATCACCAACAAAGAGCGATACAACAAGATCGTTGATATCTGGACCCACGCAGGTGACGAGATCACCAAAGCGCTTTTCCGCACCATTGAGCACAACGAAGGCCAGCACCTTCCGAGTCCGCTCTTCATGATGGTCGATTCCGGCGCCCGTGGTAACCGCCAGCAGATTAAGCAGCTTTCCGGTATGCGCGGTCTCATGGCCAAGCCTTCTGGGGAGATTATTGAGCGTCCGATTATTTCGAACTTCCGCTCCGGTCTTTCCGTTCTGGAATACTTCATCTCCACCCACGGTGCCCGTAAAGGTCTTGCCGATACCGCGCTCAAGACAGCTGACTCCGGTTACATGACCCGTAAGCTTGTCGATGTGTCTCAGGACGTCATTATCACCGAGCAGGATTGTGGAACCGCTAACGGAATTACTGTGAAGTCGATCTACGAGGGAGACGAAGAGGTTGTCGATCTCAAGACCCGAATCTACGGTCGTGTTGCTGCTGAGAAAGTGGTCAACGGAGACGAAACTGTCGTTAAGCCTGGTCAGATGATCGACGAAGAGATCGCTCTTCAGCTCTACAATATTGGTCACGAGCAACTCAAGATTCGTTCGGTCCTCACCTGTGAGAGCCGTCGCGGTTGTTGTGCAAAGTGCTACGGCATGAACCTCGCCACGAACGAGATGGCGAAGGTCGGTGAAGCGGTCGGAATTATTGCAGCCCAGTCCATCGGTGAGCCAGGAACGCAGCTTACGATGCGTACCTTCCACGTTGGTGGTGTTGCCTCCGGAACGTTCAAGCAGCCGATCATTAAGGTGAAGGCGAAAGGTATTGTTCACTACAACAACCTCCGGGTTGTTGAGACTCCGAATAAGACCTTCGTTGCATTGAACAAGAATGGAACGGTTTCTATCCACGACAAGAACGGTCTCGAACTCGAGTCCTACAACATTGTCAGTGGCTCCGAAATTCGCGTTGCCGACAACGCTGAAATAAAGAAGGGCGCGACTCTCGCGACATGGGACCCATACAGCGTTCCCGTCATCACCGAGAAGCCCGGCAAGATCGTTTTCCGCGATATGATCCAGGGGATTACCCTTGACACCGAAATCGACAAGGAGACCAACACGAAGGGTCTCGTCGTGATCGAGCACAAAGAGGACCTCCACCCGCAGATCATTATCGTTGATCCGAAGACGAAGGAGGAACTCGCTACTTACTCCATCCCAACTGGAGCTCACCTTTCTGTGAAAGAAGGAGCCAAGGTCGATGGTGGTGATCAGCTTGCGAAAACCCCTCGTAAGGTGTCTGAGACAAAAGATATTACCGGTGGTCTTCCGCGGGTTGCCGAGCTTTTCGAAGCACGGAAACCGAAGGAAGTTGCCGAGATCGCTAAGATCGACGGAGAAGTTTCTCTCGGAGGAACCGTTCGTGCGAAGCGCAAGCTCATCGTCACTGACAACGAGTCCGGCGAGGCTGAGGAGCATCTCATCCCGCTCGGGAAGCACTATCTTGTTCAGCCCGGAGATATGGTTCACAAGGGGCAGAAGCTCACCGAAGGTGCCGTGATTCCTCACGACATCCTCGAGATTCTCGGATCACACGCTCTCATGGAGCACCTCGTTTCCGAGGTCCAGGACGTGTACCGTCTGCAGGGTGTGGAGATCAACGACAAGCACATCGAGATCATCATTCGCCAGATGCTTCGCAAGGTTCGCATTACCGATCCAGGTGATACCCAGTTCCTCTGGGGTGATCAGATCGAGAAGACGACTTTCGAAATCATCAACGAAGATATCTCCGAGCAGGGTGGTAAGCCCGCCGAGGGCGAGCCGGTTCTTCTCGGAATCACGAAAGCTTCGCTGGAGACGGATAGTTTCATTTCTGCCGCTTCTTTCCAGGACACCACACGTGTTCTTACCGAAGCCTCCACTCTCGGAAAGATCGACTACCTTCGTGGATTCAAGGAGAACGTCATCATGGGTCACCTCATTCCTGCCGGAACCGGGTTCCACACGACACGAAACCTCCGCGTCGAAGAACTCGTCGATCCGTCCGAAATTATTGCTGACAAAGAGGCTGATGCCGAAGAGGCAGAGGAAGCAGAAGAGACTGCCTAAGTCTCGACTGATATACAATTCAAACCATAAGAGAGCGCGGACAGGCAACTGTCCGCGTTTTTTTTGAACGGACCGGAGTTCGCGGAGGAAACAGGAGCTGGCTCAAATCGCCGAAAAAAAGACCAGTCGCGCCGTTCCCATCGGTTTCCGGAGAAATCGATCTTACTAGCCACGACCGGCCGCCGATTCTTCGCCCACTCGGGCATATCTGCTGAGACGCGCCGGACAGAACAGGTAGTCCCCGAATACGGCACGGTCCTGTGAGCCCGTTCACTCGCCGGATTCTGGCCAGGCGCTCTGCGGCGCGTTTCACGGGGGCTTGCTACGCGAAATCCGATGTTGTTGTTCTCGTTGTCGGGGTTGTTGTTGTTCCGGTTGGAGGAACGCAGGTTG
>Ga0055584_100003679_pt1 | contig 15072 bp, 17 predicted proteins | sample OSDHelmetaG_FD_58716 | JGI IMG/M metagenome (GOLD analysis project Ga0055584, IMG submission 58716) | Pelagic marine sediment microbial communities from the LTER site Helgoland, North Sea, for post-phytoplankton bloom and carbon turnover... | ecosystem: Environmental > Aquatic > Marine >... | reverse complement strand
ATATTATTTTTTACGATGGTGTTTTGTTATTTTTTTTATTCTGCGATTTTTACGATTTCTTGTATTTTTACAATTTCTTGTATTTTTACGATTTCTTGTATTTTTACGAGTTTTTCTTTTTTTACCACCTGCGGAATACAGTGAAGTATCCTTAGGATGTTGTAAAAGATCCTGAATATCATCAGGACGGTTGACTAATTCGGTGCGCATTAATTTCTCTACTTCATCGTTTAACCATGTATATGCAATCTCTATATCATCCATTTGTTCTTGTTCTGTTAAAAATTTAAGCAAGTCACTAGACTTTAAATCTATACTGGTGATTTGTTTTTTATTATGATTATTATAACATTTTATTAGTTTCTTTATTTTTATCGCATGAAGCGGACACTCAGGATCTGCAATTGTTTTACCAAAGTTTAATAAATCTGTTTTACAATCGCCCAAACCATTGCAGTCCTCAAACTTATATTTATATTTATTGTTTAATTCTTTGAGTTTTTGTAGTATATTTTTCATATAATATATAAAAATATAATAAAATAAACCAAAAATTACCCAATAAACCAAAAATTAACACCTAAAACCAATCAGGCATTTTATGAGTTTTATTATCTTTATGAGATGTCATAATAGGGTTAGACATAGGAACTGCTAAATTGCTAACATCGTGTAAATATTTTTTATAACTTTGCGCTGCACCATAAGTTTCATTAATGCAATAATTTAATACTAACTGATTAAGGGCATAAATCTGTTCAGTTATTAGATTATTTAAATTAGATGAATTTTGTAAAAAAACACTGCGCATAACAATTTTAATAGTATCGCAATCTTGATTTCCAATAGTATATTGTCCATTCGACATCTCATAAACCCCAGCGCGTATTCCATTTTGAATAATTTGTATATTTTGTTCTGAAAAAAATGCGTTAGACAATTCAGTTTCACTCCAAATTCCAGCGGTTGGTTGCCTAAATGTAGCACATTGATTAGCTGGAATTTTGTCATACATATCGAATAGTTTAGATATATCGGGAGATTGATTAATTATATTAACTCTTCCATTTGTGCTTTTTTCTGAATTCATAATATATTATCTTTATATAAAAATTATATATATTTATTCTATAAAGGAATGAGTTTTCAACGTAACTTCTTAATTTTTGCGCTAATTGTATTGATTTTAATGTTAATATTTATAGGAACTATGTTAGTAAATCCTTCAGAGTCAGCACAATGGCCACCAGTTGTAGGAGAATGTCCTGATTATTGGGTAGATTTAAGTTATGTAAGTAAAGGAGATTCTAAAAAACCAATGGGTTCATCTTGTTTAAATTCTAAATCTTTAGGTAAATGTAATATTCCTTCAAAGGGATCTCCAAATACTAAAGATTTTAATACAATAGGTTTTACAGGGTCAAATAGTACGTGTGCAAAATATACTTGGGCAAAGAAATGTCAAGTATCTTGGGACGGTATTACATCAGGAATAATGAATCCTTGTGACACTTCTATACCTGAAAGTGAATAATTTGTTAGTATAATCAATTATGAAAAAATGACATAAAAATACAATAATAATAATAATAATGGATGAAATAGATATAAATGGTATGTTAAATCGTTCCGAAAAAATCCAAAATCTAAAAGATATGTTGAATGATTTTGAAAAAAATAGAAATAATATAACATCAAAAAAGGGTATATATATATATGGAGAACCTGGTTCCGGTAAGACGACATTTATAACAAATATATTAAAAGAATTGGATTATGATATAATAAAATATGACGCTGGTGATATAAGAAATAAAATAGTAATGGATACAATAACACATCATAATATGACAGATAGAAATGTGATGAGTTTATTTTATAAAAAGACAAAACGCATAGCAATTATAATGGACGAGATAGATGGAATGAATAATGGTGATAAAGGTGGAATAAATTCACTAATAAAAATAGTGCGTCCGAAAAAAACAAAAAAACAAAAAATAGAAGAAATCACATTAAATCCGATAATTTGTATCGGTAATTATCATATTGATAAGAAAATCAAAGAATTAATGAAGGTTTGTAATGTCTTAGAATTAAACAAACCAACAATTATCCAAATGGAAGCAATTATATATAAATTATTCCCAAATATTGATGAAAAACTAAGAAATAGTATAACAACATTTACTCAAGGTGACCTAAGAAAATTAAATACAATTCATAAAATATACAAAAATAATAATGATATATTAAATAAAGAACGAATAATAAATATATTTCTAACAAAAGCGTATAATACTGATGCTCGAAACATTACAAAAAATTTAATAAATAAAAAATATTCATTTAAAGATCATTTAAAAATAATTAATGAAACAGATAGGACTATTGTAGGATTATTATGGCACGAAAATATTATAGATGTTATAAGTAAAAAAAGTAAAGAAATTTCAATACCATTCTATTTAAAAATATTAGATAATATGTGTTTTGCTGATTATATAGATAGACTAACATTTCAAAAACAGATTTGGCAATTTAATGAAATGAGTTCATTAATAAAAACGTTTAATAATAATCGTATTTATCATAACAATTTTAAAAATCAAACTAACAAAAATACAGTTGTAAATTTTAATCCACATGAAATTAGATTTACAAAAGTATTGACAAAATATTCAACCGAATATAACAATTTCATTTTCATTCAAAACTTATGTCAACAACTATGTATGGATAAAAAAGATTTATATTCTTTTTTTTTAGATATAAAGAATAAGTATAATGATATTGAAATATTACAGTTATTTGAAAATTATGATATAAATAAGTTAGATATAAATCGTATATTTAGATATTTAGATAAATATACAGTAGATGTAGTAGAAGATGTAGTAGAAGATGTAGTAGAAGATGTAGTAGTAGATGTAGTAGATGTCTAAACATAATATTAACGGTTGTGTCTGGTTCCTTGACGACAACTAATTGGTATACATTCTAACTCATATTCTGATTCCCAATATGTTGAATATGCGTAGTAATCTCCATGTAAATTAAAACTATAGTTCTCTAGTCGTTGTTTATATCTTTTTTTTGCTTGCATAATCAATTTATTTTGGTTAATATTTTCTCGTTCTGTAGTAGTTAGTGTAGATGTTGATGTTGATGTTGATGTTGATGAACTATTTCCCATTTTAATTTAATATTATATTATATTATATTTATATTATTTATAATAAAAGTTTATTGATTTCATTTTTTTATTATAAATAATATAAAAAGGATTTAAACAAAATATATGGTATTATATTATTAAAATGGAATCTGGCGCTACTACTATTTTACCTACTACTATTTTACCTACTACAAATTTAAATACTACTACAAATTACGCATCAAAGAGCACTAAATTAGTTGATGTTGCTATTACAAATCAAAATGACGCATTACAACTAATGGCAACATTTTTAAATCTTGCCCAAAAAAGAGGTTGTTTTACTATGGATGAATCTGCAAAAATATGGGAATGTTTAAAAATATTTCAATAATTTGTTTTATTATTTATTTTCTATGTCTGAAGACGACACATTATTGAAACATATTATAATCAAACATAAAAAAATCATTTTTGTAAATATAATTAATACAACTAATAAAATTATTATTACTTAAATAATAATCATAATTTGGATTATCTACAATTGACGTATTTATTTTTTCACTATTATAATTTATATCATACATATTACATATCTTATTTATATTATTTTCATACAAATTATCATCTATTTTTATTATATTTATGTTAATCTTTTTTTTATTATCAATATAATCCACCATAGGTTGAAACTGATGATATGCTCCATATTTAAAAAAATCTCTACCTTCATTTTCTATCTTATTTTTTAAAAATTCAGCAAATTCTATAAGTGACATATTATTTATTATTTCTTTAAATTTTTCGTTACACGCTTTTGGAAACTGATTGTATGCTGATATAAATCTGGTATAAGGATTTCTAACTATTGTAAAAATATAATAATTTGATAGATCTATATTTTGTTTGTTAATATTTATAATGTTATATGTATTTACAACATCAGTTATATATGGAAAACTATAATGTTGTAATGTTCTTCCTAATATGTTACAATCTATACCACTATATAATATTGGATTATATAAATTAAATAGTTTTGTTATATAAGAACCCGAACATTTTGGTATGTGAATAAATAATATTCTTTTGTCCGTGTTAATTGGCATTCTAATATATAAATAAATATATATATATAAATATATATAAACGCAAATATACAATAAAATGTATAATAATATGTACACATCTATTGATAAAACAACAAATATTAATGGGAAACCTTTATTGATTTCTTCAGAAAATTCTAAAATTATAATTGGTAAATATTGTGCGATTGCTGAAAATTTTACTATTATGACATTAAATCATGATTACAATTATCCTGCATTACAAGGAAAACTTTTCAAAAAAATCTTTAATGAACCTCCTTTTTATGGACGACACCCAGGTGAATTAAATAATCCACCCAATAAAGAACGAACTAAAGGAGATGTTATTATTGGAAATGATGTTTGGATAGGAATGAATGTATATATTTCTTCTGGTATTACTATTGGAGATGGTTGTTGTATAGGTGCAAATAGTGTAGTTACTAAAGACTTACCACCATACACTATTTGTGTTGGAACACCATGCAAACCAGTAAAAAATAGATACAATGATGAAATTCAAAGTTTTCTAATGAATTTAAAATGGTGGGACTGGACAGATGAAAAAATAAAGAATAATAAAAATTTTTTCTATTTAAATCTAAACACAGTTAAAAATATTAGTGAAATAGAAATAAAATAATACTCAAATGACATAAATTATAATATTATTGTTCAAAAACAATATTATAATTAATATAATGTAAAACCAGAACGGTTAACATATGGATATATAACATATTCAGGGTGAAAAACTAATGGATTACCACTTTCATCCATAAAATCAATCAAAAATTTAACTCTTGTACTTGCTTGAATTTCAGCTGTGGATGTTGTTTGGATTATTATAGATTGATTTGAAAAATTATAACCATTAGTAGATGTATGAACCGCATTTGCGTAAACTGTATTGTTGTCGGTAAAATTCAATACCCTAATTTGTATTTTTGTTGTTGTAGTAAAACTTGTATTATCAAATATCATAACAAATTTAGAATATTTATATGAGTATGGTGATACAAATGTTTGCATTAAATCATTAGTGCTAACATTGACTGTTTGCATCATTACTAAAATACTTGACGAGGTATTTACAGATTCTGCATATAGACAAGGATGTATAAATAAAAATCCATTTATATAATCTTTTAATGCCGCATATTCTACATCATGGTTTTCAGCAGGAGGACCAGGAGGACCAGGAGGACCTTGAATGCCCTGTTGTCCATTTGTTCCTATATTTCCAGGATATCCCATATCACCTTTTGCTCCTTTATCACCTTTATCACCTTTATCACCTTTATCGCCTTTATCGCCTTTATCACCTTTTGCTCCATTTGTTCCATCTACTCCATCGTCACCTTTTGCTCCATCGTCACCTTTTACTCCATCGTCCCCTTTTACTCCATCGTCACCTTTTACTCCATCATCACCTTTATCACCTTTATCGCCTTTATCGCCTTTATCACCTTTATCGCCTTTTGCTCCATTTGTTCCATCTACTCCATCGTCACCTTTTGCTCCATCTGCTCCATCTGCTCCATTTGCTCCATCTGCTCCATTTGCTCCAGTTGCTCCAGTTGCTCCAGTTGCTCCATCTGCTCCATTTGCTCCATCTGCTCCATTTGCTCCATCTGCTCCATCTGCTCCATCTAATCCTTGTAATCCATTATTGCCTAATTGTAATCCTCCAACCCATATATCAGTTCCAGTATTTCCTATATATATTTGATTAGATGCAGTATTTTTTACATTATATCCAATAGCAATAGAATTAGAAATATTAGAAGTATTATTTAGAACACCAGTTTCAGTTCCAATAAATGTATTATAATTACCAGTCGATTCAATTCCCGAATTATAACCTAATGCAGTATTAGAAAATCCATTAATATTATTAATTAATGAAGCATAACCAATTGCTGTATTTTGATGTCCTTGTTCTCCTTTTAGATTATAAAGTGACTGTACCCCGACGGCTGTATTTTTATTACCATCAGTATTATTAGCTAATGAATTATTTCCAACAGCAGTATTAGATTCTCCTGAAGTATTAAAACACATAGATGCTGTTCCTAAAGCAGTATTATACTCTCCATCTTCAGATGTTAATAATGAGTTAGTTCCAACTGCGACATTCCCTCTTCCAGTAGTATTATGATAACTAGACCATGCTCCAATAGATGTATTATTAATACCAGTAGTATTATTATTTAATGCCCCAGTTCCAAAATGTGTATTATTATTATTCATATTATATTTATTATATATTATATAAATAATATTAATTCTCAATTAACGCAATATTTAGCATAGAGCGTGGTTTAAATTTTAATAGATCATGTTCTTTTTGAGTGGTTAAGAATATATCAGTTCCGTATATATCTTGTAACATTAACCATTCAAATAATCCACCGGAAAATATATAAATATTATAAAAGCCTAAAGATAAAAATTGTTTATATTTATGATTAACAAGTTCATCATTACAATTCTTACCATAAATAATGATTCGTATATCCATATTATGTAATTTCATATGTTTATTAATAATGTCTTCTTCTTGTGTGACCGATATAGTATTGATTATTAAACATTTTTGTTCATCGTATGGTAATGTATTAACAATTAAATATAATTCAGGATTTTTAATAGCGGTTTGCATATCTTCAAAATTAATGCGTCTAATAGTCTGCGAATTTCCCATTATATTAGTAAATAAATTGTTTTTAATAGTTTTTACACCTTTGAATATTAAAAACGCCAATAAAAAAATTGTTTAAATTAATATTTAAATTAATATTTTAATTAAACTGTACAACAATTTCGACCTTTTCTTTTTTAATACTTTTAGTTGCCGAAATAGAAAGTTCTTCTCTCTTTTTACGAGTTTTAGAATTATCTACAATTTCTTTTCTTTTTGAAGTGCTATTTCGGTTATTCATATCTTTTTCAATAATATCATAATTTGTCTCAATATAATCAATAACTTGATTTTCTAAAGCCCATTTAAAAAAGTTGAGTTGTCCAATAGTAGTTTCAATATATTTCCCTTCTTTATATGGAACACTAATTCGGTCCCATCTACAGAATGGATCAAAGCGTTTTTTACTATACGCTTTAAGTTTAAGTTTATAATCATCGTAAACTTTAAACCTACGTAAAACGTTATCTGTAGTGGAATCAATTATAAATAAAGTGTAATGTTTTTTAGCGAAATTAGTAGCGAACCAATCAACGATTCTTAATGAAATTTTGGATTCTCCAGTAATAATTTTCATCATTTTATCCATATTGTCGTCAACATTATAAAACACCATAAGGTTTTTTAATAATAAGTCATTTTGTGTTGTATATGTAGATTTAATCATTATTAAAAAATTGTATTAATTATTTAAGTCATTTTTTTCACATATTACTTAAATGTAAAAAAAAATAATATAATAGTATATTATAATGAACAAATTTATGAAAGACTATTTCGGCCCACTAGGTTCAGAATATTGTGTTTATTTTTACATAATGTCAATAATTTTTAGTATAACATTTTTAGCAACATTTTTTTCATCAATCTCATATGCTATGTTTAATTATAAAAAAACAGATTCATTATTTTATATAAATTCCTTCTTTTTGTTATCAAATAGTTTTTTAGCATATCTAATAAATAGATTATTAAATACGATGTGTCTCAAAAGTATAATATAATTATTATAGTCAAGTCTCTATTTAGAATAGAATATGCCGAATATGTTAATCGGAATTATGTTTGTTTTTGGCACCTTGTGTTGTATTTATAGGTTTTAAAAACATGTCACGTGTAACAACATCATTTACATAACTAGTTTGTCCCATAAATGGATTTGTTCCACATTGTGATGTTAAATCACGTCCTGACATTTTATTACCTAATTCTTCTCTACTATTCTCAATCTCGTTAGGAATGGAAAACATAGAATTTGTTATATTTATCATATTACCATCATTAATCCCATCATTAATCCCATCATTAATCCCATCATCGCTTTCTAAAGATTGTTTAATAGCATTTTGCGTTGATTCATAATTCGGTTCTGTTTTAGATTCGTTTGGAAAGCGAGCACTTTTATAATAACTTTCTCCAATACTCCATTTCCATTCGCTATAATCATTCATTATTATATATATACCTAAAATAATGAATAATCAAACTAACAAATTTATCAAGGTTTTATGGTTTTGTTTATAAATCCTTGCGAATTATTTTAAAATTTTTGGTAAACATAAATGCTTCTTTGTTAGTTCGTCTTCTTTTTAAATTACATTCTAAACAAGCGATTACTAGATTCCCTTTATTATGTCCTTTATCGTTGTTTATTCTATCAAGAGACCATTGTTTACCTTCTCTAACAAATGTATATAATAAATACACTTCACAAGCACAGTAATGACAATTTAATTTACAATCTATTATCAAACTAACAACATCATTATAATTAATAAATTCTAAATTATTAAATCGTTTTTTATTGATATCTTGTTGCTTATAACTAGATATTTTATTTTTGATATGATTCTTTATCAGTTTATATATTGGTAAATCTAATTGATTTGTTAGTTGAACATTGTTTTCAATATGTTCAAACTTTTTTATTAATTCATATTGAAATATTGATTCTAATTGTGGATCTGTGAGTTCCCACGTAACAGTTTCTACTCTAGGAGTTTGTTTTTTTTTATAATCTATTTTTTTAATATGAGACTGAGTATTAATTATTATTTGTTTAATATTATTTTCATTCTCCATTATACATTTATACTCTAAAAATATATTTATAATAAAACCAATCTAAATATTATATTATATATTAATGATTAAAAAATAGAGTTAAACCTATATCTATATAATTATATATAGAATGTCACTCAATAATGAAATCGTAGAAAATAATAATGAAATTGTAGAAAATAATAATGAAATTGTTAAAAATGAAATCGGTGAAAATAATGATAATCATAAGTTTCAAAATATAATTAAAACAAATTCGATTGTATGGACTGAAAAAAATAACTCTAATTTAACCTGTTTAGATGCTTTTTTAGAAAATGAAAAAATTAGTAATACGAATGAACCTTGGAGCAAACTTGATAAAATAAATAAAAACAAAAAATTACATATTTTTGCTGAAAAATATAAAGAAGAACATAATTTAAATGAAATTCAATATATACAATTGAAAACATTTTTCAAGGAGTCTCTTGACCGTAAAAAATTACATAGAGTAAAAGATGTTATTTATGATAAATTAACTGGAGTTATTAAAGAAGTTCCATCATTGGTTTTTAATAAAATTACAAATCATTATACATTAAAAAATATGGATAAAAGAATTTCTACAATTAAAAGTTTAGCACCTACTAGACGAAATAAAATAACTGCTAAAAATATAATCAATAATTCTTCAGATGAAGAAATATAATATTGAAGAAATATTATATTGAAGAAATATTATATTGAAGAAATATTATATTGAAGAAATATAATATTGAGAAAATACCTAAAAACAAATTATGTATAATATATAACAATGGATGAATTAATAGATATTACTGATTATATTACACAAGATAATTTACCATCATATCTAAATGATATCGAATATATGGAATTATTTGACACTTGTTTGTGTCTTATGGAAGAATTAATAAAGGAAAATCCTACTATTATTACTGAAATAGACTTCGATGAAATATTTAATGATAATATTAATGAATTAATCCACGCACATTTTGATGACGATATGTTTTATACAGAAGAAGCTGAAGATGAAATTAGTGATGTAATCATGTATGCTAAAGAACATTTTTTTAAAGAGTTTATACCGCCTAGATCATATCCAAATACATTCATTATTTTACAACCAGATATGGATTCTATTCAAAATAAAATATGTATATTAAATAATAAACCACAACCTATTCAAAGAACCAAAGAATGGTATCACTTTAGACACAATTTAATTACTGCTAGTAACGCATATAAAGCATTTGAAAGTCAAGCGACTAAGAATCAATTAATTTATGAAAAATGCCAACCATTAAATAGTGATAATTTTGAAAATAATATAGTTGAATGTGAAGAATCTAAAATAAATCATTGTGATAATAATGATAATATTAAAAAATTGACAATAAGCGTAATTGCAGACAATCCATATCCAAAAATGGTAAATGTTAATACTCCGTTACATTGGGGACAAAAATATGAACCATTATCTGTATTAATTTATGAATATATATATAATACTAAAATTGGCGATTTTGGTTGTATAGAACATAAAGAATATAGTTTTATAGGTGCATCTCCTGATGGAATAAATATTGATCAAAAATCATCCAGATATGGACGAATGTTAGAAATCAAAAATGTTGTAAGTCGTGAGATTACTGGAATTCCTAAAAAAGAATATTGGATCCAAATGCAATTGCAAATGGAGGTTTGTGATCTTGATGAATGTGATTTTTTAGAAACGAAATTTATAGAATATGATGATTATAACAGTTATTTAGATGATTCATATAAAGACGAATACTCTGTTGTAGATATCAATCTTTCGAAAGATGAGAAAATTAAAGGAGTTATTATATATTTTCATACAAAAGAAGGCAACCCTATATATATTTATAAACCACTGAATATAACAGATCCTATTAAAATTACTGAATGGGAAGAAACTAATATTACATTATACCAGTCATCCAAATATAATCATACATTTATTAAATTCTTATATTGGAAGCAAGAGTGTAATAGTTGTGTATTAGTTTGTCGAAATCGTCAATGGTTTGAAGATAATGTATCTGGATTGTCTGAAATATGGACTATTATTGAAAAAGAACGTGTAACTGGATATGAACATAGAGCACCTAATCAAAAAATCAAAAAAGATAATATTGATATGACATTTAATAATAATAATAATGGTAGTGGTTGTTTATTACAATTTAATAAAAATACAGCAAAAATTTTAGTTAATAAATCATAAACACTAATACAAAATATTATCGTTTATGATTCGGATTTAATTACTTCTAAAGTATCCTACACGAGTCCCGTCTTTTTTTACTGGAGGTAAAGCATATATTTCATTTGATTTTGTTTTTATATTATCATATAATGATCCACAAAATTCGGATGGAGAACATAATCCATTATCTGGATTATGTGTATAACGTAAATTATTAGTGGTTTGTTCATATGATGACACACTTAAAATTGGATTATTATTATTATTATTTGCATTTCCTCCATTTCCAACTCCACGTCTAGAAGATAATGGATATTCATTCAATAATGGTTTTTCTACTGAATCAGGATATACACCCTCCAAACCTTCAATATTTTTAACGATTGGATTTAAACAAAAACATAAAACAATTAATATTAGTAAACATAAGATAATATTCCTAGTGAAATTCATATTTATAATATTATTGTATATTATATTATAAGCATTTAGTAAAATTATATAATTTTTTTTAGTTTAGAAAAATATTATGTATATGTATAATGTCAGAAATACTACTCCCCATTGACATTCATGGTTCCCACCCGCAAGTTCTAACAAACTCCGACGATACATCAAGCGGAATAAATAACACATTTGTATACACTATACACGATGATTATTCGAAATTTACTAATATATTATTTATTGATAATTCAATCCAAGACTATCAAATATTGTATGATGGTGTTAATAAAGATACATTCCCAATTGTATATAATAATCTAACTGACTTAACTACATTAGACAGTTTCTTATTTAAAACATTTAATACCATTGATAGGGTTAGTTTTGCATTTTATGGTTACGGTTCAACATATACACTTGATCCATCAGTAATTTTCATTCAAGATGAACCATTTTTTTCAGATAAAGATCTTGAACTAACTACAACTGAAAATGAATATTCAACGCATGTATTATTTATAAGAAAAATTATTAAAACATTAAATATCAAAAATATGGATTTTTTAGGTTGTAATTTATTACTATTTTCTAAATGGAAATTATATTTTGAATTGATTGGTAAAGATACAAGTGTAATTATAGGTGCTTCAAATGATCAAACTGGTAATATAAAATATGGTGGAGATTGGATTATGGAAAATACGAATGAAGATATAAAAGAAATTTATTTTACAGCACAAATAGAGTCATTTATTAATGTGTTAGAATTATATACAGACGAGTATGGAAATACTTTTAATGTATCTACTAATGGAATTATTGGTTCAAGTGGCGATTATACTGGTGAATTAATATTCCCTTCTACTGCCGAAATTGGAGGAATAACTTATACAATGCATACGACTGGATATATGTCATTTTCTTCTAAAAGCATGACCAGTGTAATAATTCCTGATTCATACACTACAGTAACACATAGTACATTTGCAAATTGTTACTCTTTGACAACAGTTACCATAGGCAGTGGAGTAATAACTCCCATAACAACTTTATCGGAGTTTTCATTTACAAATACTTATAACCTATCTGCGATTAATTTTAGTGCGAATAATCCGACATATTCTTCTATTGACGGTGTTGTATTTAATAAAGATACAACTCAATTATTATTTTGTCCTGTTGGTAAACAGGGCGTTTATCAAGTCCCTAATAATGTCACAAGTTTTCGTACATATGCATTCAGTCTGTGTGCGAAATTAACATCAATTATATTCGAGGATACGTCAACGGTCACTCTTTTATCAGACAGATTATGTAACAGGTGTAGTAACTTAGAAACATTTGAATTTCCGTCAAGTGTTACTACATTAGGAAATTTTACATTTTATGGTTGTTCGAAATTATTAAATTTAACTGTTCAAGTAGGGAATACAGATTTTATGAGTATAAATGGTATGTTATTTAATTCCACAGGAACAGAAATGTTAATTTATCCTTATGGGATAACATATACAACATTTACTATTCCAGAAGGAGTACAAACAGTAGGTCAAAAATTGTTTGAAAATATAACAACATTGACGTCAGTTATATTACCAAGCACTTTATTAGAATTGGGAGTATCAATGTTCGGTGGTTGTTCTGGACTAACTACTATTCACATACCAAAATCAGTTACAAGAATTAATTCTACAGCGTTCTCATCTGCTGGAATTCAAACAGTATCATTTGAAGCAGGTTCTGAATTAAATCATATTGGAGCAGGAGGATTCCAACTTTGTCAAAGTTTAACCGAATTGGATTTATCAGTTTGCACAAATTTAAAATTCATAGATTCTTCTCTAACAAACAGTTGTGGAAAAATTACTTCATTAATCATACCGAATTCTGTCACCAGTCTTGGTGGAGCAGCTTGTTATAATTGCAAATTGTTAACAAATGTTACAATATCAAACCAAATAACACATATAAATGATGCTACATTTGCTGAATGTCACACATTATCATCAGCATTTGTTGTCCCTGATTCAGTAACATATATAGGTTATAGATCATTCGCTAATTGTTATGATTTAACATCAGTAATCATAGGATCTAATGTAGGATTTATAAATTCGCTGGCATTTTCAGCATCAGGTATTGTATCAATTAACATACCTGAATCGGTAACAAATATTCATACTACTGCATTTCAATCGTGCTCAAGTTTGAGCATTGTATTTATTTCGACTAATAACCCATTTAATGTTGTATCACCATCTCCTAGCACCAATTTTTTTGGTAACACAGTTGAAACAAATGTGTATTTTATTAATTATAGTGCTGACGGAAGTGAAGCAACAATTATTGGTTCTGGAGACCTAATTTTAAATACAATTGCGTTTACAAGTGTAAATGTGAATTCAGTAATAATTATTGGAATTGAATCTATTGGTTATGATAGTTCTATTCTTGATGATTCATTCACAAGTTCTTCTTCAAATATAACATCAATTGTCATAAATAATTCGGTTTTAAGTATTTCTCCTAAAGCATTTCAAAATATGACATCATTATCTTCAATTGTATTACCTAATTTAATAACAAACATATCAGAAAGTTTATTCCAAAATTGTACAAGTTTAGTTTCAATTGACATTCTAGAAACGATTGTAAGTATAGGTTCCAATGCATTTAATGGTTGTGTAAGTTTATTGGAAATTTATATTCCCAATTCTGTTGTTAATTTAGATTCTTCTGCATTTAATGGTTGCACAAGTTTGAGCATTGTAACTATTTTACATAATAACCCATTAGGAGTTGTATCACCATCTCTTAGCACTTATTTTTTTGGTATAACAGTTGAAACAATTGCAAATCTTATTAAGTATAGTGCTGACGGAAGTGAATTAACCATAACTGGTTATGGACAATTACCCGCAGAACTTGTTATTTTAATTGACCCTAAAACTAACAATGTAGTTACTTCAGTAATAATAAAAGGATTTGCTTCTATTGATAATGATATATTTAAAAATGCTTCTAATATAACATCAATTGTCATACTTAATTCAGTAACAAGTATTGGTTCCAATGTGTTCCAAAATTGTACCAGTTTAATATCAATTGTTATACCTAATTCGGTTACAAGTATTGGTGCAAATACATTTAATGGTTGTTCAAATTTAATCTCATTTATCATACCAGATTTAGTTACAAGTATTGGTGCAAATACATTCAAAGATTGTACAAGTTTAGAGAATATTTATATTCCAAATTCTGTAACATCTATTGTTGATTTAGCGTTTAATGGTTGTATAAATTTGACTGTAATTATTTTTACTGATAACGCATTAGGAATTCTATCACCATCACCAAGCACTTCATT
>Ga0055584_100003678_pt1 | contig 15072 bp, 6 predicted proteins | sample OSDHelmetaG_FD_58716 | JGI IMG/M metagenome (GOLD analysis project Ga0055584, IMG submission 58716) | Pelagic marine sediment microbial communities from the LTER site Helgoland, North Sea, for post-phytoplankton bloom and carbon turnover... | ecosystem: Environmental > Aquatic > Marine >... | reverse complement strand
TTCGCCGGATTTGGCATCGAGGCAGGTCAGGTAGCCGTCGCGATCGATCACGTAGAGCAGATCGCCGACCAGCAGAGGGGAAGCGCGTTGGGGCATGCGCGGTCTTCGTTTCCAGGCGATGTGGGTGTCGGTCACATCGCCGGAACCATCCGGACGGATGGCCCAGAGTTCGGGGCGATCACGATCGATGATGGCGAACACGTGGCCATGTCCATAGACCGGTCTTGGGGCGATGGACCAACCACGGTGGCGCATGCTCCAAAGCTCCTCACCGGTGCGCGGGTCGTAGGAGTAGAGGCCTTGCCCACCGACGCTGACCATCTGCTGTTGATCCTCGTATTTGAAGACCGTGGGCATGCCGTAGGCTTTGCGCTTGAACACGGGGATATCCGCGAAGTCCACCGAACGGTCAGTCTTCCAAGCGGTCTTGCCGGTCTTCTTGTCGAGGGCGATGATGTATTGGACGTCGCGTCCATCGACCTGGAACACGAGCGTATCACCGAACAGCAACAGGGAACTGGCCGGTCCGGCCCCTTCCTCGTGATCGCAATTCAGATCGCGCCGGGCCCAAAGAATTTTGCCGGAAGATGTGTCGATGCAGGCCGTTCCGTAAGTGCCGTAGTGGACATACACCCGTCCCGATTCGATCACGGGTGTCGGGCTGGCGTAGGTGTTTTCCGACGAAATCCGTTGCGGCTTCTCGACATCGAAGATGTGCAGATCGTGAATGATTTTGCCGGTGTTTTTGTTTACGCATACGGCGAACAGTTGGTGTCCTTCCTCGGCGGCGGTGGTCATCCAAATCTGGTCGTCCCAAATGACCGGTGAAGAAAAGCCACAATCATGAATCGGGGTTTTCCAGACGACACTATTCGCATCCCAACGCCGGGGCAATCCGTTCGCCCGGCTGTGACCGGTTCCCTCGGGTCCACGGAACTGTGGCCAATGATCTTCGCCCTCCAGTTCTTTCAGGTAGATATCCTTGAACTGCACGGTCATGGGTTTGCCGTACTTCAACTGCAGTCCGAGGATGCCGCTCAAGTCGAAGTGCCCTTCTTCCCGGTCGATCAGTTCGGCGCATTCAACGCCGTTGATGCTCAGGATGATGTGCTGCCCCTCTGCACGGATGTGATAGTCGTTCCACGCTGGCCACGCGTTAAACTTGGCCTCCACGCCCAGACTGGTGGCGGTGCGATTGCCGTTGGCATCAATCACGGTCTTCGCGCCATTGCGGGTCAGCAATTCCTTGCCGTCGCGCTGATGGATCTCATCACAAACCCCGCCGAGATACGCACCGCCCGAAAGAATGTCCGCCTGGTAACCGACTGCCAACCCGTCCGGACGGATTTTGCTGCGAAACTGCACGCCGGAATTGCAGCTGTTGCCGCGCACGCGAAATTTCACGTGCAAGTCGAAGTCAGACACGTCCCCGCCTTGCCAGACGATGAACTGATTCTTCACGCAAGGATGCTTGTCCGAGGACTCGCCGGTGATAGCGCCGTCGTGAACAGACCAGTAACTCATGTCGAGTGCCTTCCAGCCCGTGAGCGATTTGCCGTCGAAAATTCTTTGAAATCCATCCGCCAGCAGACTCGCCGGAACCGGGGCGGGCACCGGCTTGTGAGCAACGGGAACCGTTTTGTCCGGCACCTCCACTCCGCCGGCTTTGACAAGTGCCCGCAGTTCGCCGACGGAAAGAGCCCGGTCGTAGATGCGGACATCGTCAACAAGCCCATGAAAGAGCCTTCCCCCGGCTTGGGCATTCGCGCCGATGAACACCGCGTAATCGTTGACGCTGACGTTCGGTGAAGACCCCGTCGAAGCGTCCAACAACCCATCCACGAAGATCGATATCATGCTCCCATCAAGCACCCCGGCCACGTGATGCCACTTGCCGTCGGCGACGTCTTTTTTCCCCAGGAGATCACCGACCTGCCGACGCGAGAGATCCGAGCAGGCAAAGCCCACACTCTTCCTGCTGCTCGCTCGATGCATTCTCCAGGCACGATCTCCCTTCGTTACGATGGCCTGCCACGGTCGCGTGAATGACTCGACACGTATCCAGGCCGACACCGTAACGCTGCCCGTGATGTCAAAGTGGCTCTCATTCGGTATCGCCACGAAGTCATCCCGTCCATCGAACTCCAACGCGCCACCGATCTTGCCCTGCGTCCATCGTGCACCACCCTTTACCGTGCCGTGATTATCCTGCCCCGAGACATCGCGCGCGATCGATCCCTTGCGGTCATCGAACGTCCAGTGGCCCACCAGTCCATGGGTCAGGGGCGCTTTGGTTTTGTCTGCTGCAATCGCGGCAGATGCGAGCAACATCATGACGAGAAAGATTGTTGGTCTCATTTGATGGATCGGTATTGGCAAGATGATGGGGGCAAGACTATGACCAAAATGCATCTCAAGAAACCATCATCCTGCCCCCATCATCTTGCCAAGAATTCATCATCACAATCTGCAGAACCTGTAGATGCGGGCTTCGGTGTAGAAGTGGAAGCCGACGTGATTGTGTGCCTGGCCGATGAGTGAGCATTTTTCGGTCTCATTGAAGACCGCCTGGCGAGGGTCTTGTTCACCTTGGGTCAATAGCAGGGGGTATTCGTTTTATTCCACTGCCTCAGATCAAATCGCTCAAGGAAAACGGTCGGACCGACCTTTTGAACGCCTTCGAAGTCCTTCTGTCCCTCAAGACCGAACCGGGTCTTCCATGATTGGTCGTGGCCGGCGTATCTGGCATTCTTCCCAGCCATGAACCGCCGCACATTTCTGCAAACCTCAGCGATTCTTGTACCCTCGCTGAACGCACTGGGCGCCAATCGTTCGCTGACGATCGTGGTAGCGGGGATGGGTGGCCGCGGGATGACGCTGGCGAGCGAACTCGAGGCACTCCCGAATGTGCGGGTAAAAGCGGTCTACGATGTGGACGAAACCCGGGCGCGTTATGCCGCGCATGTTGTCGGACGGGTGAACGGCCGAACAATTGGTCACGGGCAGGATTTCCGCCGCGGACTGGAAGACAAGGATGTTGACGCGTTGGTGATCGCCACCTGCAACCACTGGCATGCGCCCGCAGCCATCCTGGGCGCGACCGCCGGCAAGCATGTCTACGTCGAGAAACCCTGCAGCCATTCACCGCGCGAAGGCGAACTGATGATCGCGGCGGCCAAGAAATACGACGTGCGCATTCAACATGGCACGCAAAGACGCAGCGTTCCCGGTTCCGTCGCGGGCGTGAAACGGCTGCTGGAAAGCGCGATTGGCCGGATCTATTTCATCCAGTGCTACTACCGCAATCAGCGACCCTCGATCGGCGTGGGGGTGCCGGTGAAGATTCCGTCCTATCTCGATTTCGATCTCTGGCAAGGGCCAGCGCCGCGCCGTCCGTACAAGGACAACCTGTTGCACTACAATTGGCATTGGCACTGGCACTGGGGCAACGGCGAACTCGGGAACAACGGCGTGCACAAGATCGACATCGCCCGCGCCGTGCTCGGCGTCGATTTTCCGACCCAGGTCACCTCCAGCGGAGGTCGCTTCGTATATCCGGATGACGACCAGGAAACACCGGACACACAGACCGCCACCTTTAAGTTTGCCAACGGATCGGCGATCAGCTGGGAAGGCTTGAGTTGCAATCCGCAACGACCCTTCAAGGACAATGCCGGCATCATCTTCTACGGCGAAGGCGGCACGGCGCGGATGAACAACAGCAGCTACGCCCTGCTGGATGAGCGCGGCAAACAGTTTGAACACCAGCGCAGCCACGCCGGACAGAAAGAACATCTCGAGAACTTCGTCGCCGCCATTCGCGGTGAGACCTCATTGAACGCCGAGATCACCGAAGGCCATCGCAGCGCTTTGCTCTGTCATCTCGGGAACATCGCGTATCGCACGGGTGAGACCCTCAAATGCGATCCTGGCAACGGTCGGATCGTCGGTGACACGCCGGCACAGAAGATGTGGTCGCGCGAGTATGAAGACGGTTGGAAACCGGTCGTTTGACTCGTATTCCTTCAGGCTCAGAAGGCGTTGGTTTCAGGGCGTCACGGACGCATCAGCATTCAACGCTCCTGTCCGGCAATTGGATGAGTTGAAGGGGACGACTTCAGTCCGCTTAAAATCACCCTGGCTTCTCGACTTTGATCGCCCGCGGTGCAGTGAAGTCTGACTGCTCAGGCGAACAATTCCCGGATGGGTTTGCCGCCATCGGTGAGATTGACGGCGACGGCGTTGGGTTTGCGGAGGGCTTGGTGGTAGTTGATGCCGAGATTGCGATAGATGGTCTCGGCGTAGTCCATCGGGGTGTAGAGTCGATCGGTGACGTCACCCGCATCCCGCGTGGTGGCTCCGATCACCGCGCCGCCCGGACAACCGGCACCGGCAAAGGCAATCGAAAGGGCGCGGCCCCAATGATCGCGACCGCCCCACTTGTTGATCGTCGGTGTGCGGCCCATTTCGGTGATGAAACAAACCAGAGTCTCGTCGAGGAGGCCGCGGGCATCCATGTCCTCGATGAGGGCACTGAAAGAACGGTCGAGGCTGGGCATCATCACGGGATGCGGCAAGCCGTAGCGTTCCTGGTTGTTCATTCCTTGGGGGCCGCCACAGGGTCCGTTGGCGTAGATGCCTTCGTGGTGGTCCCAGTTGAGGAACACGCCGTTGGGTTTGCCGTAGTTGGGGCGTCCCACCAGATCGGGCGGTTGGATCACGGTCACCGTCACAAAGCGGACGCCGGCTTCGATAAGTTTGCGCCCCATCAGGTAGCAACAGCCACGATGATCGCGACCATAACGATCGCGCGTGCGTTCCTTCTCGGTACCGAGATCGAAGGCTGCCTGCACCTGCGGGCTGAGCAACAACTCCAGCGCGTTCTCACCGTAATTGCGAAGCAGCCGACCTAAATCGGTCTGCGCGGAAGGCGACCGGTCGAGTTGATCCAACAAGCGGCTGCGTTCCCTGAGGCGTTCAACGGTCAGTCCGGCGACCGGTTCGAGGGAACGCACTTTCCAATCGGGCGCGGCGACGTTTTCGCCGAGGCTCTTGGTGCCGAGTTTCCACGGAACCCGATGGGCGGGCAGAAAGCCCGTGGTGGTCTTGGCATTCGGCATGTTCGCGCCGGGACAGAAGATATAGCCCGGCAACTGCGGACAATCGCTGCCCGCCAGTTCGGTGACGATCGATCCGATGTCCGGCCATGCCTCCGCCTGCCCGACCGGCATACCTTTCAGGAACTCCTGGCACCCACCGGGATGGGAAGGACTGGCGGTGGTGTTTGTCATCGAACGCACCACGGACAGTTTGTGCGCCAGACGCGCTGTCTTCGGCATCAGGGACGAAAAATGAGTTCCCGGAACGCTGGTCCAGCGGAGCATCCGGTTTCGGGTCCCACGAATCCATCTGACTGATGCCGCCCTCCTCATAAACCACCAACACCTGTTTAGCCGGTGCGCTCGATTCATGGGACTTCGCGATGGCCTCCAAAGCGTGCATATCAGCCAGTCCACAACCCATGACACCGGCGGAAACGGATTGCAGAAACCGACGACGATGGGGATCGGCGAACGGATGACTGGCTGGTTTGGAGGTCAAAATATTCACTGGATTGACCCTCCAAGTATAGGCACCGATCGGGCCGTTTCAATCAATCGTCAGCTGTTTCAGAACCGGAAGCGGGCAGCCGCTGACCCGGACATCATCCTTGGCGTAGCGAATTCGCGTCCATTGACCTGCGATCGGGATGCGGATCTCCATCCACTCCCAGACGTCGGGCAGAGCCGGTCGGACGGTGAGTCTCTGATCGGGGATGGAGTAATTCAATCCGGCGAGTCCTTCCAGGTAGAGCAGGATCTTGCCGGCATTGAAGTTGGAGTATTGATCACCAAAAAGTTTGAGATCGCGTTCGTAGGCTTCGGGGGCCATCGGGAGCTGCCATTCGTCGTGGTAGTTGTAATTGGCAAGATGGTTCAGCGTGAGTTCGGGAGATTCCTCAACCCCTTGGCGGAACATCCCGTCGAGAGTGAAGTAGGCCGTGTCCGGCGTGTATCCGAAGGAGTGATCCACCGGCGTATTGAACTTCCGCATCGCGCTCCTGGACATGGCGAGCGGGAAGAATTCGCCGTAGAAACCATTCTCCCGATCGAGTGCCCAAGCTTCGACCATCGGTCTCACATACTCCTTCGGAAAATGGGCTGATCGCATGGCCCAAAATCCGGGCGTTCCGATTCGGCCGTTGGAGGGGGCACCAAAGTACTTGGCGACTCCGTGGGACTCCCAGCGTTGATCGAACATACGACGGATGTGTTCCGAATCGCGCCGCACAAAATCCTGCCAGTGCGCCACGTCGTCTTCCTTGCCGAGAAGGCGGGCCATTTTCTCCAGCACTTCGGCAACCTCGAAGTCGTTCATCGCGAAGCCCACAAGCTTGTTCCAGAACAGTTTGGCAAAGTGATCCTCATAGCAATTCCTGAGAAACCCGAGATCACCGGTGTGTTGATAGATCTGCCAGGCTCCGAGGACGTGTTCGGCCGTTTCCGGTCCGTAAGCACCGCTGTGCCATGAGGTGCCCTTGTTGTCGGACAACAGTTTCAGACCATTGGATTTTTCGCGGTAGCGATGGTTCTTCGTGAGATGCTTCCAAGTGAGGACGTTGCCGTAGGCATATCTGGGTTTGTCGGTCATCCAGGCGCCGACCTTGATCTGAAACGCCGCATCATAACGGTGCATGCCGAGGAAATTGTTCACGGCCGTCTGGGTATGATTCTCCATCTCCCAACCCTTGCCTACATCGATGTAGTGCATCAGGTAGAGCGACCAGAGGTAGTAGTAGATATCGACGAACTTTTCGTCGGGACAGCGAAACCACGGGATCTCCTGGTTGAGTTGCCGATTCATCTCAGCGGTCTTGTTTGTAAGCCACAAACGATCGTTGGCAATGATGTCCCGCGCCAACTTGATGGCGACATCGCGCTCGTCATGCATCGCCCAGGAAACGGTCGTTCCCTCACGATCGCAGGAGACGGAGAAGGTGTAGTGTTGAACCCCTTTGTCGTCGCGCCGGGTCTCGGTTTCCTGGAGATCGCGGGAAGCACTCAAAACGGTGGTCATGCCGGAGTAGACACACGGGCCGATTCGCTCGCCGCGATTCGGGTCGGGGCGAGATTTCACGTTGCCGCCTTCGGTGACAATGACGTTTTGTCGGTCGTGCTGAACGGACGCCGATGATGAGACACTCTTGCGGTGGTAAAAGCTGTGTCCGGAGAACCGAATGCTCACCGGCCTTGAGGCGGTGATGATGGACGCGGCCGCGTCGTTGTCCGCTATGAATTTCTCTTCCTTGATGGTGACGCCCCCGACCTCGTATTCGCAGATCATCTTGTCCGGACGCCACCGCATGCTTTTGGGCTTCGGATGTTCGTAGGTCTTGCCGTCAACGATGACGCTTCCGTAAAGAACCTTGGTGTCCTTGTAGAATTCCCAACCGTTGAAATCGTTGCCGGTGCCGGTGTGTTCGGAACCGCTCAAGTTGCTTTTGAGCAATCCGACGCCACGGCTCCGGAGATCGTGATGAAACGGGTGGGTCAGTCCGATGGTTTCGTCTTCGAAAAGCTTCCAGCTCGCGTGGAAGCCGCCGACGTAATAGGTGACGTTGCCGGCGAGGAATCCGTGCTTTCGGCCTTGAATATCCTGTTCGAGCCGATGGCAGTAATCGGTAAACGGAGGCTTTTCGCTGGCGAGAATCGAACAGCAACAAAGAAGCAACCAACTGACGAGCGACGACCATGACCTCGGGGTGAAAGCCCGACAGCGCAAAGCATAGGGCTTCAGCCCTGTACTTTGATTAGCAATGCAGCGCGGCCTGAAAGGTCGCCAGAGGTTTTCATACTTCGCGGGCGACCTTTCAGGCCGCAGTTGATTCGTACGTGTTAACACAGGCGTAGACGCCTGTGCTTGGTGCGGTCGGGCTTTCAGCCCGGTTGAGATTTCGCCCTTCACGCTGATGACTTCAGAATTTTGTCTCCTGCATTTTCTCCCGGCAGTGCTTGCGGTTCGAATCGAATCGGGCGAGGTCTTGCTTCAGCTTCTCATCGGCTTTGGCGATGATTTCCTCGTCACCGTTGGCTTGCGCAACGGTTTTGGCGTGGACTTCGCGGGCGATCTTCTCGAAGCGGTCGAGTTCGGCGAAGCGGGCTTCGTAGACTTCTTCCACGTCCTCAGCATCGATCGATTCGAGGTATTCGTGCATGACCGCCCTCAGCTGTGACGCCTTTTCCGATTCCTTTTCGATCAGGTTGTTCTTTTCCCGGTAATCGGTCGCGACATTGTAGAGCTTCATTTCGCCGGTGCGGATGTGTTCCATCAGTTTGTAGTCGCCCAGTCGGATGACACTCAACGGCGCGGCAAAATAGCAGGGATAGTGAAATACGAACCCTTCGACGGGACGTTTCACTTGGCCATTGTTGCCCTTCTCAAAAACGTTGCGCAGGCTGCCTCCATCCAGATCCTTGGGAAGTGCCTGGGTGCTCTTGGCGTAGTCATGCAGCGTCGGCAAAAGATCCCATTGATTGATGGGGACATCGCACTGGGTTCCCGCCTCGATCCCCGGACCGGTGACGACGAACGGAACTCTCAAACCGCCTTCGTACAGATTGGCTTTGCCACCTCGCAGCGTTCCGTTGGGACCAAGTCCGCCGCCGTTGTCAGAGGTGTAAATGATGAAGGTGTTGTCGAGTTCGCCGGACTTTTCTACAGCATCCATGATGGCGTCCAAACCTTCATCCACTTCTTCGAGCATGGCTGCGTATTGGAGCCGCCAGGAATGAATCGTGTATCCCTTCGGCATTTCATCGATCGGGAGGTAGTCGAAATCCTTGGCATGTTTGCCACGAGGAAGCTTGCGATATTTCTCAATCAAGTCGGCGCGTGCGGCATGGGGAACATGAACCGCATAGTGCGAAACCATCATTAAGAAGGGGCGTTTGCCGCTGTGTTCGTTGATGAAGTCCACAGAGCTTTTCTTGAGGGATGCGATTCGCTTTGGATTGTCGGGAGGCAATGAAGTGCGATCCTTCAGGCTGATGTACTCACCGTGGAAGTTGCCATTGGGGGCGTTTCCATCAATTTCATCGGTGACGTCGTAGCCGATGGTGTCCATCTGCTCCCCACTCATGCCCTTGCCGAAGTGGGCGGTGATGTAGTTGGAATCGGCAGCCTTCAGGACATCGGCCATCGAGACCTCATCGGACCACTTGAGTTTGCGCTGCAGCGCCAAGACGTCGTGCACGAAGGTGTAGCCAAGGCGCCCGGGCGTTTTGCCGAAATGGATGCTTTTGCGGGATGGCGTGCAGGTCGGCGCCGGAGCGTAAGCGTTGGAGAATTTCATTCCGCGTTTCGCCAGTTTCGCCAGCGCCGGAGTCTGGTTGAAGTCACTCGCCGATTCTGAGTCACTGTCCATCATCCGAACCGAGGTATCGGCCCAGCCAAGGTCGTCGACGTAAACGATGATGAAGTTGGGCCGCTTCGCATGAACCACGAGGGCGCAAAAGACAAAAAGAAGGGTAAGGAGATTCTTCATAACTCAGTTCTCAAATTGAACCTGCACTTCCAGAATTCCAACGGCCGTATCCTTGCGCGCCTTCATGTTGATGCGGATGGCATCGCTCTTCGTGGGCCCCGCGGGATGGACGACGTTGAACTGGTTGGCACGCCAGTCGTAGCGATCGGTGGTGTAGAGTTGGAAGGGTTTCCATTCGCCGTTTTGTTCGACTTCAAGCGACCATTCTTCGGGCAGCTTCACGTCGCCTTGCCAGCGATCCATCCAGAAGACACCGACGCTGCGGATGTCCCTGGTCTTGCCGAATCGCCCGACGACCCACTGGTCCTTGCCCGGCTGACCGCGACTGGTCCAACGGGGGATCTTGTTGCCACTCGACCATTTGTCGACCTGGCCGTCACCGATCGCATTGATGGTGTCTTCGGCGGCGGTATGGGAAGCGGTGAGTTCGGCGAAGACACTTTCCTTGGGTAACGCGTTGGGGTCGTAAACCGCCATATCCTTCCTGGTGGGGAACCAGACTGTCATGGAGTCGACGCCGCGGTTGTTCCAGGCGTAGTAGGGGGTTAGTACGAGTTCTTCGTTCTTGGTTTTCTTGTTCTTCGTTATTGAGGTGGCGGGCACTGTGGATTGGACAAAGCTGCCGTGCTCGGTGGTCGCGGTGGCCGTCTTGGTCTGGGCGAGCTTCGGCGTTTTCGAGAAGAAGAAGCGCTGGGTGGCGCCGTCGTTGTCAACTCCTTCAGCACACATGACGAGCGGACCGCGGGTCAGGGCGATGCGGTTGCGATTGTCCTCTACTGCTTCGTGACTGCGGTTGACCCGGACCGGCATCGGCAGGTTGAGTTCGATCTTGTCACCCTTCTTCCATTCCCGATTGATGACCGCGAAGCCTTTCTTGAGCCGGCCCACCGATTGCTTCTTGCCGTTGACGCTGATGGACCAGGGTTTCTTGTTCTTGTCTGCGTAGGAGTACAGATCGCCGGGCACGAATTGTTTCCCTTGCGCCCAGGTGGGGATCCGGAGGTGCAACGCAAACGAGGCTTTTTTCTCGGGATCGATCGTAAGAACGGTCTTGCCGGGATTGGGGTACCGGGTCTCTTGGGCAATCTTCACCCGGTTGCCGTCGATCAATACTTCAGTTCCGCTCTCGGCGTAGAAGATGACGTAAAGGTTCCCGTCATCAAACGCATAGATCATACCCGGCACCTGCGGAATCAGGCGGGCCATGTTGGAGGGACAACACGCGGTGCCGAACCAAGGAGCGCGACCGGCAGTGCCGTGGTTAAACGGGAATTTCCCGTCCGCATCCAACGGGTTGACGTAGAAGAACTTGTTACCCTCCAGGTTGACGGCCGCGAGGACGTTGTTGAGCAGCGCGACCTCGGCGACGTCGATATACTTGGCGTCCTTGTGCATCAGGAACATGCGATGGTTGAAGAGCACATTGCCAACCGCGGCGCAGGTCTCGTTGAAGGCATGAGCATTCGGGAGAACATATTTCGGTCCGAATCCCTCAATGCCATGGACCGCACCCAAGCCTCCAGTTATGTGCATCCGTGTGTCGGTGATGTTGCCCCAGATTCGGTCTAGCGCCTTGGCGTAGCCCTTGTCGCCGGTCAGGGTGCCAACGTCAGCCATTGCGGCGTAAAGATAAGTCGCACGCACTGCGTGACCCACCGCCTCGCTCTGTTCCCTAACCGGCTTGTGCTGTTGAGCGTAGGTCGGTGACATCACACCTTCGCCATCCGGAACATAGGTGATGCCACGGATCTCCAGGAACTTACGCGCCATGTCCAGATAGAGCTTCTTGCCGGTGACACGGTAGAGCTTCACCAAGGCCAGTTCCGGTTCCTGGTGGCCCGGCGCCTGGCGGACGGGCTTGCCATCGTTGTACTTCGGATCGCCCTCGAAGAAGACCTTGTTGATGTGCTGGGCGTTCTTCTCGGCAATCTTCAGCAGCGCGTCCTTGCCGGTCGTTTCGTAGTAGGCCACGGCGGCTTCATAGAGGTGCCCCATGTTGTACAACTCGTGACTGTGAACGACGAAGGTGTAGGGCTTGTCACCCATCATGTGTTTGGACGAGCCCGCCTTGGTGGTGTGAGAGGGATAGAGGTATCCGTCTGGCTCCTGCGCCTGGCCGATCACCGCAATGATCTCATCCATCTTTTTCTCCAATTCGGGATCACGTTTCAGCTGCAGAAGATACGCCGCGCCTTCCATCACCTTGTAGAGATCCGAATCGATAAACCGATGCGCGCGATGCTTCTCAACCTGCTTGCCCTTGAGAACATCCGCCGCCGCCTGAAGATGAGCGACACCGGACTCCGTGCGTTCAAAGGCCCATGGCACCAGCGTCTTTCGCTGCGTCACCATGCGCGGTCGCCAGAAGTCAGACGTCATCCGCACATCGTTGTAGGAGACGGGTTTGAGGGGATAGTCAGCCGCAGAAAGAGGCAGATTGCCCACGACAGCAATAAGCAATGCGAATAATAGAGAAGAACGGGTCGTTGATTTCATGGACCTCATGAACTTCCATTACCCGACGAGCCCAGATCAAGTGGACTTCGCTGAATATAGGTTTGAATTTTGGAGGATTCCGGTCGCTCAAGGCGATGCTATCCGCATCTTGTGAGACCGATTGGGTCCACCATCATTTCTTCTCGCGCTTCTTCCGCGTGGACTTGTTCTTCTTCGCCTTCCTGACCTTGGGCGGTCCGTAGGTCTTCAGCATGATGGCATCCACTTTGGCACGGTCGTCCTTGTCTTCCAGGGCAGCCCGCATGGGATCTCCGGTTTGTTTCATCCATGCCCCCAGGCGTCGGCGGTAGTCCTGAATCTGTTTCTGATAATCGGTATGCCCGATGAGGTTGTGCAGGCAGTCGGGATCGTTTTCCAGATCGTAGAATTCTTCCGGCACACGCATGCGGAACAGATCGATGCGGGCGGCGATGTCCGGATCGGTCTTGGCGGCTTCGGCCATGGCCGCGAAGGACTTGCCTTCGTTGTTGTTGCGGTAGACGTGTTTGCCATCGCTGAACGGATTGTAGATGTAGCCGAACTTCGCGTCCTGCACACAACGCATGGGCACTCCGTCATTGCCGGCCTTGCTGTCGATCTGGGTGAACATGAATTCTCGGCCCGACTGCTTCTTGCCCCGCAGGAGGGGAGCGAAGCTGTCGCCATCCAAACGCTTGGGACCCTTCACGCCAGTGATATCCAGGAAGGTCGGCTTGAGATCGACGGCGGAAACGAAATGGGTGTCATTGCGACTGCCCGCCTTGATCTGGCCGGGCCAGCGGACCAGGAACGGAGTCCGGGAGCTGTGAAACCAGGTGTTGCACTTGGCGAAAGGAACGGCGATGCCGTTGTCCGAAATGAAGATGACGATCGTGTCGTCGGCTTGACCAGATTCTTCCAGCGCCTGCATGACCTTGCCGAAGGTGTCATCCAACCGCCGCGTCGAGTTCTGATAGTGCGCCAGCTCCTCGCGCACGCCGGGCAGGTCCGGCAGGAATCCGGGAACCTCCACCTCGTCGGGTTCATAGGTTCGACTCGGCAGGGCGGCGCCCTTGGTGAGCTTCTGTGGATCGCAGTAAGGACGATGCGGATCGTGCGAGTTGACCATGAAGTAAAACGGTTTTTTCTCTTCCTTGCAGCGCCTGAAGAATTTCACACAGCGCTCGTAGTAGATCTGCGGATTCCGACCGTTGCCCAGTTCCTTCTGATCGAATGCGTAGTCCCAATTCATCGATTTCACCGGCGTCGAGTGGCTCACTTTGCCAAGGATTCCTGCCAGATAGCCGGCGGATTGAAAGGCGCTCACAATATCCGGCGTGCCGGGCCTGGCTGGCATGAAACCCATCGCGCCGGAATTGTGACTGAGCAGGCCGGTCGCGATCACCGCCCGACAGGGAGCACAGATTGCGACGTTCACATGTCCGCGATTGAAGAGCATCCCCTCAGCGGCGAAGTGATCGAGGTTCGGCGTCAGGTCCTTGACCTTGCCGCCATACACGCCCAGCGACTCGGCATGCAGATCGTCGGCGGTAAACAATAGCACGTTGACCCGTCCGGCAGCGCTCACGCCAACTACCATTCCGAGCAGAACTGCGAAAATCTTGAATTGCATGGGGCCAGTTCGGAGATTTCTTCCTGATTTGGCAACCCCATTCCGGCACTCATTGAAATCGTAGTCCTTGGACCGCCGGCGGACGTGTGGTTCGATCTCCGCCATGTCCTTCGTTTTCAGAATCACGCTGAGTCTCCTGCTGACGGGTCTCGCCATGCAGGCGGCACCGAAGCCGAAAGCCGTGAAAATGACTGCCAAACAGGCCGAGCCCTACTACGCGAGTCTTGCGCGAGGGACCAAGCTTCCGGACAATGTCTTCCGCGGTGTGCTGAACCGCATGCGCCTGAATCTGCGCGCCAAGTCTCCTGGCAGCGGGTTGAAGGCGCTCGTCAAGCGGCTGGACCGCGTGCCCAGTCCCGTGATCGGACCGGACAAACGACAACAACTCAATTTTGCCACCGACCAATCGGGAGCGCTGCGAGCCGTCTACGAGGAGAATCGACTGGCCAATCAACCGGTCGAAGAAATCCGCAAACATCCATCAGCCGATGCCTTTCCCGGAATCGTCCCGCCCGACGCCAAACGGGTTACGGAGACGTTCCGGCTCAACCTTCGAGCATTCGGAAAGGTGGGCACCGGGCTCTATGTGCCGCCGGGTGAGATGGTGACTATCGGCATGCCAGCGGATCTGATCGCCTTGGGATTGAAGGCGCGCGTCGGTCTGCATTCCACCACCTTGTCGCTCGACAAGTTCCGTGCCCTCAAACGGTTCCCTTCAGTGAGCCGGATCTTCGATCTGAAATCCGAACAGACGGTGATCGCGAGCGCCTTTGGTGGCCTGCTCTACTTTGAGCTGCCCAATCCTAACGATCCGTTCCTCAATGTCCGCAAGGGTGATGTGGAGAATCTGGTTGGGTCGTATACCGCGCCAGCACCCGACTGGCAGGCGCTCACCATCGCCGGAGTCGTCCAGGCTCCAAGATACATCAGAGGGGAAACAAGCATGCGGGCCTGGCGCAAAATAGTCCGCAGCCATCCCGCGCCGTGGGCCGAGCTTGAGTCGGACAAAGTGGTGTTCACCGTACCTTCCAGCATGATCCGCGATCTGGATGAACCCAATCGCGTCATGGCCAAGTGGGACGAGGTCATGGACGCGATGGCCGACCTGTCAGCCCGCCCTCGGCAACGGCCAGTTGCCATGCGTTTCATGCTCGATGCGCATGTCAACTTCGGGGCCGCCTTTGCCGGCTATCCGATCAACGCGCCTTATGGTTGGGGTGAAGCAATCGTCACCGGCAAGCCATCGTGGGGGCACGCACACGAACTGGGTCACATGCACCAGAAGAAGGACTGGACCTACCAAGGCACGGGCGAGGTGACCGTAAATCTCTTCTCCCTCTACGCCTTGGAAAAGACCACGGAAGGACCGATCGATCGTGCC